>ERZ724522.1077-NODE-1077-length-15627-cov-6.173645_pt1 | contig 15627 bp, 17 predicted proteins | sample MGYA00376055_ERZ724522 | MGnify/ENA primary metagenome ERZ724522 (study PRJEB28724, sample SAMN07190884) | wastewater metagenome | isolation source: effluent of sewage treatment plant in Hong Hong | place: Hong Kong | collected 2016-03-17 ... | reverse complement strand
GAAGGTCGCGCAGCATCTCCAGTACGACCGCGACGCGTGGCTCGACAACGGCATCGCGACGCTGATCGACAACCCCGCGTCGGGCGCCGTGCTCTACCCCGGCGACCAGAACAACACCCTCTCGTCTGACTCGTCCGCGTTCGTCACCAACGGCGACCGCACGTTCGACTACGAGACGATCATGCGCGCGGTCGCGTTCCTCCAGTCGCAGAACATCCCCACGTTCGCCGACGGCATGTACCGCATGGTCATCAACCCGGCGCAGGCGAAGCAGCTCTCGCTCGACCCCGTGTACCGGAGCGAAGCGAAGATGTTGGTCAACGCGCCCGACCCGCGCAACCCGATCCTCAACTCGTGGGTCGCGAACATCGGCCGCGTGGTCGAGGTGTACTCGTCGACCTCGAACACGATCGACACGAGCACCGTGAGCGGCGTGACCATCAACCACGCGGTCATGTTCGGCCCGCAGATCGTCGGTCGCGTGCGCGACAAGGAGGGCGTTCGCATCCAGCTCTCCAGCGACGACAACTACGGCGAGACCGCGAAGGCGATGTGGATTGCTTACGAGGGCTACGCCATGATGAACCAGCAGTTCATGGTCGCGATCCACTCCGACTGATCGCTCACTCCACGAGGCAACACAGACCATGAGCGTCAACGTCACTCGATCCTCGCTCGCGGCCCTCGCGAGCGCCACCAGCGCGAACGGCACCGCCCGCAACGGTACGTCGTTCGCGACCAACAGCGCGGACCCCGGCGCCATCAGCGTGCTCTGCACCTCGACGATCACCACGTCGTCGGTCGCGGCCACGTTCAAGCTCCAGTCGTCGCTCGACAACTCGACGTGGTACGACATCGCGGGCGCCACGGCGACCACGGCGTCGGGCACCGCGTCGCCCGTCACCACGCGCCTCACCCTGAGCGCGCCCATCTCGGCGCACGCCGCGGGGTTCTTTCGCGTCGTCGCGACCCTCGCGGGCGCCGCGACCGACCCCGCCGACGTGACCTCCGCGACCTACCAGTTCGTGCCCTTCGGGTACCTCTGGACGCAGGCGATCCCGACCTGACATGACGACGCTGACGACAGCGGAGCTCATGCGCATTCGCGCCGAGCTCTTCGACAACGTGCTCGACATCGGCGCCGTGCCGATGATCGACATCCACGCCATCTACACGAGCGTGATTCAGCCGAACCTGTCGTCGGCGTCTGTCACTCCCACCACGTCGTCAACCACCGTCTCCGCGACGGGGCCAACGACGATCACCCTCGCAGACGCGACGGGCTTCACCGCCTACACTCGCGCGATCCTCGATGTCGACGGGTCGCGCGAGGTCTGCACCGTGCGCAACGTGTCGGGCAGCGTGATCTCCGTCATCTGCCAGCGCACGCACTCGGGCACCTACCCCGTCGAGGTCGAGAGCGGTCTGACGATCGTGCGTGGCATCCTCGCGGACCTCGAAACCGTCGACCAGCAGCAGCGCACGCAGATCCCGTCCGCGGGCGTGAAGCGCGTCGACGAGATCGAGTTCTTCAGCGCGAGCGAGGGCGGATCGGTGCTCGTGCAAGCGGAGGCGTTCCGCAACGTGCTCCGTCAGCGACTCGCTGCGGCGTGCGGCGTGACGGGTCTCCTGCGTTCGCTCGCCGCGCGCGTGGGCAACGCGTCGCCGAACGTCGAGGTCTACTGATGGGCAGCAACAACACGTTCGCGCTCGCCGCGTTCCGACAGATCGCGGGGACCGTGCGACGTGTGCCCGAAACGCTCGGGCAGCGCACGACCCTCGTGACGTTGCGCGTGCGCACGTACAGCGGCCCCGTGGGCGCGTACGGCGTGACGCTGACGTCGACGACCGACACGATCCTCGACCCGCGGCCGAAGGTCGTCGAGGTCACGGACGGTCAGCGGTCGTACTTCGGCGGCGGATCGCTCGCGCAGAGCGACGGCACCGCGCTCGCTGGCGTGTACGAGATCGGCCCGATCACGCAGAGTTACCCCGGCGGTGGCTACACGCAGGGCGACGTCGTGATCGCAGCGGCGCCGAACAAGCGGTTCACGTACGTGCTCGATGGCGATGAGTTCACGTCGGGCGGCGAGGAGTTCGAGGTCACGGCGTCGGACTTCACGCGACCGCAGCGCGGCATGGTGCAGGTCACGCGCACGAGGCAAGGCTCGACATGAGCGGCCCGCTGAAAGACCCGAAGGGCGGGCTCACTGCGGAAGGTCGGCGCGAGTACAAGCGCAAGACCGGCGCGAACCTCAAGCCCGGTGTGAAGGGCCCCGCGAACACGCCTGCGAAGATGCGCCGCAAGGGCTCGTTCCTGCCGCGGATGTTCAGCAACCCGCAAGGCCCAGCGACGAAGCCAGACGGTTCGCCAACGCGTCTCGCTCTCAGCGCCGCAGCGTGGGGCGAACCCGTGCCGAAGACGCGCGCGGCGATGCTGAAACTCGCCGCGAAGGGTCGCGCGCTCCTGCGCCGGTACGAAGCGACGAAAGAGGAGTGATGCGGCGTCGCGTGGTACGGTCGCAAGCATGAGCGACAAGACGAAAGCGCGTGACGCGCGTGGACCCATCATCGTGAGCGCGTGGCCGAAGACGACCGACGGTCAGACGTGGAGCGCTCCGTGCGGCCACGTTCTGCGCGCGGGTGAGAAGTGCGAGCACGGATGGGAGGCGCCGCGATGACCGCGCTCTCTCGCATCCTCGACGCAACCGTCGCGCTCGCTGACCGCCTCGAAGAGTCCGCAGCGTCGCGTGTGATCGGAGCGTACGGCGATCTCATCGTCGCAGGCGTCTCCGCGAAGGACGTCGATCCGTCGACCGCAGCAGGCTACGCGCTCGGGTGTGCGGGCATCGCAGCGTCGCTGACGCTCCGACTCGCCGCGCGCCGTCTCGGGCGCCCGTCGTTCTCGCCGCTCATGGCGTGGACGCAAGGTCTCGATGATGACGATCTGCGCACGACGCAGACGCAAGGTGACGCGTGAGCGCCCTCGAAGGAATCTCCCGCGCTCCGACCGCAGACGAAGTGCGCAAGCACGAAGCGGAGGAGGGCATCTCTGAGTGGCTCCACCGCTGCGGCGAGCACAGCGCCGTGATCCACGCGACTGCCGATGGCAACGCCGCGATCGACGCGGACACGCGCGTCGCGCTCTGCAACCGCGGCCGATGGTGGCCGCTCGCGAACGGTGGAAGCCTCGGGCCTCGCGCGCTCCCTTGCGTTGACGACTGACGATGGCGAACAACGACTACCTCTCCGAAGTCTCCGCGCGCATCAACGCGGTGCTCGCGCAGGGTCGCGGAACCGACGGCGCGCTCGGCCCCGACGCGCAGGTACGCGCGATCCCGACGGGCGTGTTCCGCGCGCAGGCCGACAACGCCGCGCTCGACGATCCGTCGTTCCCTGCGGAGTCGTTCGATCGCGGTTACGTGCTCCGCTTCCTGACGGCCGTCGATGATCCGACGCCGAACAACCCGTATCAGACGCCGCAGTTCGATCGCATCCAACTCGTCGTCACCGTGGGCTACGCGTACTCCGTCGGCACGCAGAACATCGTTGACGCGGTGGGCACTGAAACGCAACCCGTCGCGTCGCTGCGACCGGATCAGCGCGCAGTGAGCGATGGGCGACGCATCAAGCGTGCGCTGGAGTTCAGCGACCTCCGCGGCCTCGACACGGACCCCGCAATGGTCGAGATGACGCGCGGCACGACCGTGTGGCAGGACCTCGGCGGCGGGCGCTCGCTCGGGGTGACGACGTTCGCGATGGTGTTGCAAAGCAACATCAACCAAGCCTACGGGCCGTGACCGCAGCGCTGCGGGCGCGTCTCGCGTCAGGCCTCGGCGGCGCGTCTGCGAGCGGGGTCAGCAGCGCACGCGCGAAGGTTCGGTCGTTGTGACGATCGATGGCGTTGCGGCCCGACTCGGTGAACGCCCACCATGCGGGCGGGTTGCGCATCATCGGTCACCGCCATCGACGCGCGGGCGCTTCATGCGGATCGATTCGCCGCGGTGCAGACGATCTCGCGCAACGCGTGCTCCGCGAATGCTTCTGACGCGTCGTCGCCGAGGTACGTGAAGCCACACGCCTCGACGAGTACCGCTCGCACGCATCTTCGCCGCCGCAGTTTCGAGCATCTCTCTCGTGATCTTCTCGCTCATGCCCGGACTCTACCGCATCCGATGACCATCGCCATCAACGCCAACGCAACCGCCGCGCAGACGAAGGCCGTCGAGGCGAAGTTGAAGGCGCTCGCGAAGGAACTCGACGGCAAGCGGTGGAAGGCGACGATCTCGCTTCCAACGGGCGAGGAGCGAAAGTTGACGTGGTTCAACGAGGGGACATCGCGCCAGCCCGCGCGACCGATCCTCTCCGTCAACGCGTTCGCCCGTGCGCGCATGATCACCGCGGTGCAGGCGAAGTTCCGCGAGTCGATGCTCGCGACCAACACGCCGTCGATGCTCGCGGTGATGACCGTCGCCGCGTACGAACTCCGGCGCGTGTGGGTTGACCGCTTCAACGCGAGCGGCGGTGACGTGAGCCTCGCTCCGTTGTCGTTGCGGTGGCTCACCACGAAGCGCCGTCGAGGTCTCGACTCGCGCATTGGTCGCGCAACCGGCGCCCTCGCCGCTGCGATGGGCCGCGGTCAGATGATCGTCAGCAAGGTTCGATAGAGCGCCACGGCGCAGAGGACACAGATGGCACAACTCAACGTCATCATCCGCGAGCAAGCGGTATACGTCGGCGAAGAGTCGACGTTCGGGTCGACTCCCGGAGGTTCGTTCCCCAACGCGATGACTCGCACCATCGTCGCGGAGCCCGTCGTCGCGGACGGTGCGATTCGCGAGATGCTCGACGTCAACGACGTGCGCGTTCGCCGCGCCGATGCGATCCAGCCCGTTCAGGGTCTCGAACTCGCGTCGAAGGTCTCGGCGTCGCTGCTTCTCAAGGCCACGCCGCAGGCGTCGCAACTCGTCGCTGCGGCGACTCCGGGGTCGCTCACGCCGCGTCTGTTCCTGCGCCACTCGATGGGGACGGAGTACGCGCTTCCTGGGTCGACGGTCGCGACGGGCACGAGCGCGACGCAGTTCGACGTGCAACCCGCACTCGGCGTCAACTTCACGAAGGGGACGTTCATCGCCGTCGAGGTGTCGGGGCAGATGGAATGGGCTCTCGTGACCAACGTCGCGACCGACACCATCACCGTGGCGCCCGCGCTCTCGGGCACGCCCGCGACAGGAGCGATCGTCCGCAACCTCTACAACTACTCGATGGCCGAGAGCCATTCGTCGAGCCTCGCGGTGCAGGTCGCGTACGTCGGCGACTCCGCGGAGCAGTACACGTTCAACGGCGCGCACGGGGACGTGGCGTTCAACTTCGGCGAGTTCGGCAAACTCGTCGCTATGAAGATGGACCTCACCGCGGCGTCGTTCACGGGACCGTCTACGCAGGCGATCTCAACGGCGACCGCAAGCGACGAGATGGGCACGGCGTTCCCGTTCGCGCCGCAGGTCTACCTCGCCGCAGCGAGCGCCCCGACGCGCGGCACGTACACGGCGTGCGAGAAGTTCTCGATCGAGCAGAAGTGTCAGTGGGAGATGGTGCGCGATCCGTCCGCGCCGTCGACCGTGACCGCCGTCGTCGACACCGCAGGGCGCCCGCGCGCTGCGAAGTTCATGGTCACGCTGCGAACCGATGCGTCCTATCCGACGGCGTTCGACGCGGAGACGCGGTACAGCGCGACGATCGTGCAGCGCATCGGGACCGGACTCACGGCGTCGTTCTGGATCTGGAACCTCAACAACGTGAAACTCACCGCGGAACCCAAGGTCGTCAAGATCGGTGAGCGCAAGCACTACGACCTCGAATGGAGCGCGCTCCAAGACGATGCCGTCACGCTCGGCGGATCGTCGGGCACTGCGCTCGATCCGATCTACAGCCCCCTGCGGGTGGCGTTCGGATGAACCCCTCGCAACCGATCCGCGTGCTCCTCGTGGGCACCATCCCCGGCGCTCGCCCCGCGACGTGCGACCCCGCCATCGACCTCGCAGCGACGTCGCCCGCGGCGCTCACGCGCTACGAACGCGAACGCAGCGACGATGCGCGCGCGGGCATCGTGCTCCTCCCCGGCGTCGAACCGTCGCTCTTCGAGGTGCGCCCGCTTACCCCGCGAACGTTCGCGTGGGTCATGGAAGCGACGGGCGAGATGCGCTCACAGCGCGCGTTCCTCGCGTCGTGCCACGCGTACACCGACGCGCAGGGCGCAGAGCATCGCGCGCCCGTCGAGGTCGTCGGCAAGATCACGCTCGCTCGCGACGAGTGGCTCGACGACGTGTGGAGCGCGTACGGCGCTGCGGCGATTCGCGAGATCGCGCAGGTCGCCATCGATCGCGCGGAGGCTGGCCCTGCGGCACTCGCCCCTTTCGGGTTGCCGCGTGGGTTGATGCTGCCGCGCTGACCTCGACGCGGAAGCAGTGCGGGTGCGCCCTCGAACGTGAGGCGCGCTCGATGCCTGCGGGCTTCCTGCGCGACGCGACGCTCGACTCCGCGCGCGAGTACCGCGAGCGTTGGGGATGCCCGCGCGGCCCCTCCAGCGGCGCTGCATTGCCGCCCGACCTCGCGGCCGAAGCGCGGCACGTCGCGACCGTCACGGACACGCCAGAAGCGTCGACGTGCCCGTTCGCGTCGATCACGTTCGCGTCGCCGTGGGTCGTCGAGATCACGCGCGCCATCGCGCTCGCGAGCGACCTCCACATTCCGATCGACGAGCAACTCGGGCGAGACCTGACGCGCGTCGATCTACAAGCGTTGAGCGCGCTCAAGCGGGCGCAAGGTGAAGCGTGGGAGAGCGATCAGAAGATCCGCGAGGAGCAACGAGCGCAGGAGCAGAAGCGCGGCAGAAGCGGTGCGCGCTGATCCTCGTGGACCTCGACGTGCCTGAGAGTGCAAGCGCCGACGACTTGCGCGCGACGATGACGCGGTGGGCGCAACAGACGCGGTTCGCGTCCGTGCTCGCCATCGATGGTTTGCGCGCGGGTGACGCGCGAGGTGTGATCGTTGATGCGTCCATGAATGATATCATCGCAATTCTCCGAAGCGTGATCACATGAGCGACGGCGTAGAGATTCCAATCACGACGCCGGGAGGCGCCGAGGGAGCGGCCGTTCTGCGTGCTCTTGCCAAGGCGATGAAGGATCTCGGAGAGGAGACCGAAAACGCTGGCAAGAAGGGCGATGTCGCGAAGAGTGCATGGAAGTTCAACGAGATCAGCGAGGCGATCTCGCGCGCTCATGAGCGCATCACTCAGTTCGCCGATGCCGTGTCGGCGCTGTCATCGGAACAAGCGCAACTTGACGCTAACAGCGCGCGTCTCGGCCTTGATTTCAATCGCGCCGCCGACGCCGCTGGACGTTTCACGGATGAGACCGAGGCGATGGGCGCCGCGACGCGACTCGCCGAAGCGGGCATCAACCTCACTCAGACGCAACTCGATTCGTTGACGCGCGTCGCCGCTCGCTTCGCGCAGAACACAGGCGGTACTGTTGCGAGTGCAATCGACACGCTGACGAACGGACTCATCACCGGATCGCAGCGAGGACTTCGACCCTTCGGCGATGAACTCGCGCGAGCGGGCGGCAATAGCCACACCGCGGAGCAGCGACTTCACGCGCTCACGGAGCAGGCGAAGCACACCGAGAAAGCAACGGACGACGCCGCGTCTTCGATGGCTCGATTCCGCGACAGCATCGACGATGCCTCGCGCACGCTCGCACACGGTTTCGCCGAAGGCGTCATGCGCATGGCTGAGTTCGGAGGCGAAGCGGACGATGCTTCGACGAAGGCCGAAGACCTCAACCGAACGCTTCACGCGCTCGGGTCTGCCATCGGCGAGACGATCGCGCGGGCGACCGTCGGCATCGGTGAACTTATCGGCCTTGTGGCAGTTGGCGTAACATCGATCACGTCAGGCATCGCTGCAATCGGAGGAGGTCTCGTCCACCTCGCGACGGGACACTTTCGAGGCATTGGCGCAGCCATGAGCAGCGCGGCCCAGTACGGAGGCATCGGCGCAGCGGCAGAGTTTACGTCGCATATGGACGCGCTGAGGCGTCAACAGACGGAGGCTGCGGAGCGGCAGGCAACGAGTTCGGTGCCAACCGCCGCGCCCGCGCGACCGGGCGTGACAATGCAGCCTCACGCGTCATCGGGTGAAGATCCGGTCACGAAGCAACTCATGGCGCGCGTGCAACTGATGCATGACGCCGCCGCGCAGGAGCGCGCAGACCTCGAACGAACGATTGCCGTACGTACGCGCGATCTTGAGTTGCAGCGAATCCTCGCCGACGGGGTTGGTGAAGAGACGCGGATCAGGATGCAGGCAGGCGAACTCACGCTGCGCGCTGCGGTGTCTGAACGCAATCTTGACCGCGAACAGATTGACCGCATCCATGAGATCGTTGCCGCGATGCGAGAGCGCGAGGCGCATCTCAGCGGCGCACATCGCACGACGATCCAGCACGACATCAACGAACTCCTCGCCGAAGAGGTCGCCCTCACGCGTCGCGTGGAGGATGCCGTCCACTCCGTCGCCGCTGCGAACGCCGCGAGGTACGCGGCAGAGCGAACCGCAATGGACGCGCTTCGCGTTGCGGATCAGCACGCGATGGAGGCGCGAGACGCCGAGTCACGTCGCACGCTTGATACGATGACCGAACGTCTACGCGCAGAGCAAGAGCGCGCGAAGGCTGAGAGCGTCGAAGGCGCACGCGCAACGCGCGAGACGGAGCGTCTGCGTCGTGAGCAGCAGCGACGCCTCGACATGACGCAGACATACACGGAGCGAATGCGCGACCTGCACGGTCAGGAGTTCGACTCTACGCAAGCGCTCGCGGAGGGAACGACCGCTGCGTTCGCGGGCATGGCCGACGCGTTCGGCAAGCACCTCCAAGCGTTCGTCACCGGCAAGGAGACGATCGGCGACGCGCTGCAAGGGATGCTCTCCGACACGCTCGCGAGCATCGCGCAGCAAGCGACCGTCAAGGGTGCGCTCGAACTCGCGGAGGGCATCGCCGCACTCGCAGGCATCGTGACGGCGCCGCTCGCTCCGGGTCACTTCGCAGCCGCGGGCGCGTACTTCGGCGTCGCCGCTCTCGCGGGCGTCGGCGCTGCGGCGGTAGCCCCGTCGTCGCCATCGGTCGCAGCGCCCGCGAGCGCACCGCGCGAGAGCGCCGCGCGTCTGCCGAAGGGTGGCGCTGCGAGCGAGGGCGGCGGTACGGTCTACAACGTGACATTCGGCGGACCCATGTAAGGAACGGGCGGCGTGCGCCAAGCGGCGCGGCAGATGGTCGGTGCGATCAACCGCGGCGCGGTGCAGGGCGGCGTGCAACTCCTCCCCGGCGTGCTCATGGGCGGGGGCGCCGGATCGTGACGGCGCCGACCCTCACAAGCGCCGTCGCGGTGCCGTTCGTGTGGACGTCGGCGGGTGCAGGTCTCGACCTGTCCATTGCGTTCACGACGGGCACGTCACCCGTCACGGTGACGATCCCAACAGGCACGTATCGGATGCAACTCGCGCCCGCGGCGAGCGACTTCATCCGCGTGGTGCAAGCGGCGATCAACGCGGCGATCATCACAGCGGGGCGCACTGAGGTGTTCTCGCTCACGATGGGCGCGGACTCGCTCGTCACGATCACCACGACGTCACTTTTCACGATCTCGCCGCAGCCATCGGCGATGAAGCTGATGGGCTTCTCGACGCCGATCACCGCGGCGCTTGCGGGTACGGCGACGTACCCGCCCGCCAACTTCGCCACGTTCATCGAGCGCGTGTGCGCCGACTGGTCACCGAAGTCCGCAGTGAGCGGCGCGGAGACGAACGCGGGCGTGGGCTTCGGCGTGTACTCGGGCGCGTGGCGAGAGGAGGACGACATCGCGTTCGGTTTCATCCCGCGCGATCCCTCGACGCGGACGTCGCTCGCAGTCAACCAAACGCCGTGGATGCCCGACGCGGGCGCTCTCGTCGGCGCTGCGATGCCGCGTCAGTGGACGTGCCGCGACGTGCTGGAGACCGCGGGCGGGAAGACCTGCGCGATGGCGTCGGGCAACCTCCAGACGCTCCTCTCGTCGACCTCCGCGCGATACGACCTCGTGACGCTGCCCTTCGCTGAGATCGCATCGGCCCGCAAGGATCGTGTGCGCGATGAGTGGAACGCGTACTTCCGCTGGACGTCGCGTTGGATTCGGCAGTCGACGCAGACGGGGACGCGCGCGTGAGTCGCATTCCGTGGAGCGTCGCAGCGACGGGCGAGCAGGTCATCCCCGTGCTGCTCATCAACGGGATGCCGCTGATCCTCTACCCCGACGGGGTGACGATCACGGGTCTCTCGCCCGCGTCGCCTGACAGCGCGTGGTGGCCGGGGACGACCTACGGCAACTGGACCACGTACGCGAAGCCGTGGCTGATGCTCGTTGACGACGGGATCAGGATCACGGAGCGAGCGCTCCCGAGCGCGACGAACGTGCTCGATGTCTCCGAGGTGACGTTCCACATCTCCGACGTCGACGACGCGGCGACGCGGATGTTCGCGTCGCAAGACCTCGCCATCGCTACGTTCATTACGTCGACCGTGAGCGCGACCGACGTGACGATCAGCGTCGTTGACACGTCGGCGTTCGCGTCGAGCGGAACGCTGTACCTCGATCAAGAGGCGATCACGTACAGCGGCAAGACGGGTACGACCTTCACGGGTTGCGTGCGCGGCGCACTCGGATCGAAGGCGACGCGGCACATCTACTCCGTCGCGCAGGGCGCGGGCATGGGCAACCCGCAGGTCACCGATCGTCCCGTGGACTTCATCGGGCGACCGGCAACGCTGTGGCTTGCTCTCGTGCGAAGCGGTGTCATCGTCGACGTCCAGCTTGAGCACTACGGCACGCTCGGCACCGGCCCCGCGCTCGCCGACGATGATGCTTGGGTGCTGACCGTCGACCATGCCATCAAGCGCATGGGTCAGACGATCCACGCGAACGCGATCTCGATTGGTGGCTACGCTCACCCCGGCAACCTCGGAGCGCGCACGACGGGGATCAGCCCGCCAGACAGCGACCTCACGCCGTTCTTCCTGCGCATCGCAGACGACCCGACGACATCGCCCACGCTTGTGCTCCTGACCGGCGACGCAGCAGCGCCCGACCTCGGAGGGTGGCACCCCACGCGCGAGTCTTTCGTTGCCGCGCTCAACGGCATCACGCTCGCGACGGGGACGTTCGCTGCGACGCTCATTGATGACGGATCGCTCTCAATCTCGTTTCGATCGTCGCCGCCTCACGCTCGATTCTACACCGCGCGCGTGCCATGCACGGAGCAGGGCTTCGCGTCGAACATCGGCAGCAGCGCCGCGCAGGACTTCGTCTACAACTTCGGCGCGATGTCGGAGGCGTGGGTGCCGATCATGTCGGCGTCGTACGTGTACGTCAGCGCGACGGATTACGCATCGGTCCCCGCCGCTCCAGCGTCAACGCTCGCGTCGTACGTGCTGATCTTCGGCGACGACAACGACCGCTCATCTCGTCGCGTCGCGCGCATCATCTCGCAGGGCACGTCAGGTGTTGCGAACTACCTCCTCTGCGGCGCGCTCACGACCGGCGCGACCGCGCGCGGGTCTGCCGCGGGCACGTCTGGCACGTCGGCGCCGACGGGAACGACGATCTGGCGTGGTGGCTACTACGCGGACGGGTTCGTCATCACCGAGCCAACGACCGCGCGCCTCGGCCTCCACGTCTCCTCGTCGTCGTGGGTCACCGCGCTGCGAACCGTCGTTGAGTCACTCGCGACGGAGTACGCGTGCGTCGCCGATGCGATCGACTTCGACCGGATGCAGGAGGTCGCTGACGCGTACCCGTCGCCGCTCACGCCGCGACGCGACTACGTGGTTGACCTCAACACCACCGTGCTCTCGATGTTGCAGAACGAAGCCGCGCTCAACGGTTTCGCGCTGACCATGTGGCGCGGTCGCGTGAGCATCGCGCGCGTCGCGGAGTTCGCCACGACCGAGACCACGAGCGCGTCGATCACGACGGATGATCTCTGCGCCGACGGACCGCCGCCGGGGTACGAGCTCGGAACCGACGGCATCGTCAACACGTACACGGTCGTATCGCCCGACGACGGCGTGACGGTGAACTACACCGACCAGACGTCGCACGCGAAGTACGGCGGACAGGGCACGATCACCGCGACGATGCCGCGGACCATCCTCGCCATCCCGCGCGACGGGTCGCAGTTGTACACGCAGGTCACCGCGCAGGGCATCCAAGTCCTCGGACCGCTGCGCTACCCGTACCGGCACGTCACGATCCAAGTGCCGCTGTCGAAGTACGATCTCCAAGTGGGAGACCTCGCGACGGTGACACTGTGGCGCGTCCCCAACGGGCGCGGAGGGCGTGGGATCACCGATGCCGTCGCGCAGGTCATCGCGCGTGAGGTCGTGCTCTACGGCGATCAACACGAGGGCCACGTCGCATACACGGTGCGGCTCAACCCTGCGAACATCTCGGGCTATGCGCCGACGCTCCTCGTCGCGGCGGGCGGCATCTCGGGCGCGGTCGTCACGGCAGACACGACGACGTTCGGCACGGGCGGATTCGCGGGCGATGGGTACACCGACGGCGGCGCCTCGACGTTCGCTGTGGGCGACAAGGTGCGTCTCGTTGAGATCGACTCCACGAGCCCGACGACTTCGACGCAACACACCGTATCGGCCGTGTCAGGGTCAACGATCTCGTTGTCGCCATCGCCGAGCGCGACCTTCGCGACCCTCGCGGCGACATCGCTCAAGGTGCTCGTGATCTTCGACGACTGGACGACGGTCGATGCGGGAGCGAATGCCGCGACGCAAGAGAAGTTCTGCTTCCTCGCCGACTCGACGTACGCGCTCGATGCGACGCACGGCGCGAGGATCTTCGCGGCCTAGCGCAACCGCGCGACGCAGACGAACCACGCAGACCCCGCAGGCTTCACACAGTCCTCGCGCGTCTCGCAGGCGTTGCCGCACGCGCCGCAGTTGGCGCGGTCGCTCAGACGGACGCACGCGCCGTACGCCGTGAGCGTGCGACCGGAGTAGGTGTCGCCGCATCGCTGATGCGTCTCGGGGGCGCACGCGTACGCGCAACCAACGTCGGGGAACCACGACGCGCGGGTGACACCATCGGCGTGAGCGAGCGGACAGAGGTTCGTTCCAGCGTCGGGAACGCGAGCGGTCGACGGATCGGGGTCGGGCGCAGTCTCAGGAGCGCACGCGACCAGTAGCGCGAAAACCGTTGTCAAGTGTCGCATGGTGGTAGAGTACGTTGCGGCGCCACGAAATGTCACAGCGACCCCGTAGATGAGCAATACCCTCGGCCGAATCATCAAGACGGTGCCCGCTGGAACTGCGGGAAACTCCAACCTTTTCGGGTCGCTGCAAGCGCTCGACTCGGGCGCCGCGCAAATCTTCTTGACGTCGAACGTCAACCACTACGCCGACGAGAGTTCGTATCGGACCCTCGCGAGCGTGCCCGGGTTCCTCTACGTCTCGCGGCCGTCACCCACGGGAGCGGTGACGCCCTCGGCGCCGTCTGACTTCGACTGGTTCGGCCGCTTCGAGGACACGCCGCAACCCGCGGTGCAGTGCCTCGGGACGTTCGTCATCAACCGCGTCGCCCGCGACCTCGCAGCGTGGCCGTTGCTTGTGCTTCGTGCGCGCGTCGAACCGCCCGCGTCGCTCTCAGACAAACTCGGCGCGATCCTCGTCACGGTGCCGGGGTCGAACAGCAACGCAGCGGCGGTGACCGACCCGACGCTCTACGCAACGACGTCGATCAGCGGCGCGTCGTGGACGGACCTCACGCTGACGGTGCCACTCTCATCGTCACACGTCGCGTACACCTCGCGTCGCCCTCTGCTCGGCGCTCCGTCGTCGGGCGTACCCGGCGACTCCGAGATCGTGGCCACCGCGCAACTGACCGCGTGGTGTTCGTTCTACTCGACGTCGGGCAAGTGTCAGGTCGTCGCGATCACCCTCGGACTTGAACCGCCGTGAGCAACGAAGGTCTCATCAACGACTTCGCGCCGCTGCTCTACACGGAGACGCTCACGGGCGGCACGGTACGCGGCGGTCACACGATCACGCGCGCGATCGACGCGAACATCATCGGCCTCGCGAGACCTGCGCGACGCATCGGTCCGGTGCAGTCGCAGAAGACCGACGGTTCCACGTACAGCGTCGGGTACACGCGGTCGCACACATCGATCACGCAACTGTGGCTCGCATGGTATTTCCACGGCGATTTCACCAACACGCCCGCGACGATCTCGATGGATCTCACGATCACCGACGCGCTCGGGAACTCCATCGCGTCATCGTCGGATCTGATCCCCGTCGGCTTCAAGGGCACTGCGACTGACGCGATTCAAGCGGCGACCACGTACGACTCTTCGATCCTCCTCGGCGCGGAGGGCTACCTCGATCTCGCGGCGTGCGCAGCGGTGTTGACTGACCCAACGTGGAACTTTGAGTTCGTCTACGCGGCCTCGACAACACACGTTCCGCTCGATCGCATCGAAGGGTGGGAGTGTCCGCGGTCGCAGGTCGATGACGGCGACTCCTACGGATCGCTCACGGGGCCAGACAACCCCGGCAGCCCGATCGTGTCCGGGTCGACGACGACCAACGGATACGAGCGCCTCATGTCGACGATCAGCGCCGCCGCGCTCTGCGGTCGCACGCTGCTCTCGATCGCGTGGCCGACGGTGACGACGATCGCACCGGGTACGTCATCGGCGACCTTCACTGCGTTCACAAGGATGCTCGAATCGGGCACAACGCCGTGGTCGTGGTGCGTGCGCCCGCGGATGCTCTACGCACCCAACAGCGCGACCGGCGAACCCCATCGCGTGCGTGTGTTCTACGAGGTCACGGGGGGCGGCACTGCGGCGGTTCAGTGCAACGCAACGAGCGTTGGAGCGTTGAGCGTCGGAACGGCGACGATCACCGCGCTCGCGTCCGCGACGTGGGCGTGGAGCGACTGGCAGACGATCAACATCCCGACGGACGGCACAGGCCGACTCGTCGCGATCACGTTCGAGGGCAAGACCACCGCGGGGTCTTTCTACATCGCGGGCATCGAGATCGAGGAGAACCAAACATGAGCACGGTCACAGGCGGCGTATCCGCCGTCACGGTCACGAGCCTCGCGGAGGTCAACCTCCTCTCGCTCGCGTCGGGCACCGCGGGCGAACTCGGCATCAAAGGGATGCGTCAGTGGGCGCTCACGGTGAGCACCACGCAGGACGTCACTGTGCGCGTCTACAAGCGCGTCGGTGCGAACGTCGGCGAGTGCATCATCTCGGGCCTCACGACGACGGCCACGAGTGCGGCGCCGCTCATCATCGAGCAGGCGAACAACGCCGCGCCCGCGATCCGCGTCACCGCGCAGGCATCGTCCACGACCGCTGCCGTCAACTGCGACTTCTACGCAACGTCGGTGCTCCCGTGAGCGACTCGCTCTACGCGATCAACGGCGACGCCACGGGCGGCGGTGGCGGCGGCGCCTCGCTCCCGACGACCCCCGCGCTCGCACTCCTCGACGCTGGCA
>ERZ724522.1075-NODE-1075-length-15641-cov-5.219748_pt1 | contig 15641 bp, 20 predicted proteins | sample MGYA00376055_ERZ724522 | MGnify/ENA primary metagenome ERZ724522 (study PRJEB28724, sample SAMN07190884) | wastewater metagenome | isolation source: effluent of sewage treatment plant in Hong Hong | place: Hong Kong | collected 2016-03-17 ... | reverse complement strand
CTGTTATTATCCGTTTCCAAGGATCATAGAGTTTGTAGCCGTGGAAATGGATTTCACCACCATCGTTTTGAAATTCCTCGCTCAAAACCGTATTAACGGTTTTAATGCCTTCTAGTTTTACAATACTACCAACACTCACTGTCTCATTGTAGACAATGTGTTGAATTATCATAGAGGATTTCCTTGAATTACATTAAGGTCGTGAACTATACGTTTCGGACCAAATTGAGAAGAAATGAATTCATTCTGAACACTTATATTGATACGTTTATCAGTCCCTCTTTCACTATAGTAACCGCGGATCATGAATTGGTTACTATTAGGATCTTTGGCACTTTCTTTAAACGGCAAATAAATAAAAAGGTTTGCTCCTTCGTCAGACCCTGTTTCAAAACTATTTTGAACATTATAAGGCTTCCAGACCATTCTAATAGTCAAGAAGCCAATGTCAATCTCGGTTTGAATAACAGTTTTCTTGTCAATCTTTTGACATTTCTTAGTGTGGATTGTAGTTTCAGTTAAATCTGACTTAAGAAATCTGAATAGATCTGTGCATATATCAACGATTCGCGGATCAGTACAAATCATTACAGACCTCCCAGATCGTCCATTACTCCTTGCATGGTAGCGCCTGTATTGATCTGATTGACAGAAGCCTTAAGACTCCATTGACCGGGCTTAACGCGAGCTATAGTGATTCTACGCTGTTCAGGAACCAGAAGAGCGATAGCATTGCGAACGTTATGGTCGGTTTCGGGAATCTTTTCCAGAAGCCATTGAACGATGTCAGAAGCATTAGATGCTTTACCAGACAACGAAATGCATCCAAATACGCTCTGAGGGAATGACGTAGGAGTCATATAAGATATGACAGAAGCGCCATTAACAAGAATCTCAGAACCTTTGGCAATGAATTCTTGCTGTCTACCAGTAATTCCAGTAAACACCAAGTCTAGTTCACGAGCCTCATTGGAATAAGTGCCCGTATTGGGATCTCGAATTGAGCCACAAATAGAGTGGCCAATAGCGCGTAAATTGTATACAGGTTCGTTGCGTCCGTTAACCTCTCCGGTGGGAATCGGAGGTTTAACGTCAGCAATGCGAACGTAAGCAATCAGGGTATTTTCTTGCATTAGAGGGTCTCCACATCTTCTTCGATCCGCGACGAAGGCTTCATCTGCTTAATAGTTTCTAATTCTTCTTGATTTTCAATTTCTCTTACTATTAAACCTTGTTCAGTTATATTAACTGCCCAATTTGAAACATCATTTTCATATTTTACTTCAAATACAAAAACTTTAGGTTCTTCTTCAGGAACAGAAAATAAATGAACAATACTTTCAGGCTCTACGCCTCGTTTAATTCTATAGAAAGTCAAAACATTGTGCATAAACATATTAGAGTTCCTTTAAATTAATTTTCCAATCTTTATTTTCAATATGACGCTCTATAGCTACTTTGAAGTGAGTGTCACATAGTCCAATGCCATAAAATATGACAGAAGAATCTACATAACAATTTTTAGAGTTACAGACATCCTTTGAATAAGTTGGAAGATCAACTATTTTTGGAGAGTCTTTCTCTGTCTGCTCTCTTGAGGATTTTGATTGCTTCTTTTTGGGCATCAGTCATCTTGTCCCATTCTTCTTTGGTCAAACCTTTGCGTTTATAAGGTTTCTTTTTCTTGGCGAGACCTTCTTCATAGAACCATTTGAACGAGTCACAATCAATTCGCGCCAAGCGACCATCGGGGTGGAACAGTATAAGACCAGCAGGCCTGCTAACAGGAGCATTAGCATCAAGATACCTACCAATAACCCTATTACGAGCAGTAGGATCTGTCGGAGATCCAAATCTTGCAACATATTTGGTTCCATTTCGCCACGTGGTAGAATCGTCCCACCATTGATAATGCGAAGAGAGATCTTCACGTAGCCAAGTTCCTATGTTTTCAACAGTAATAGGATGTTTGCCCCATTGTGAATAGGACAAGTTGGATTTCTGCCAATCTCTAGAAATGAAATTGGGATACTCATTTTTGGTTTCACCAAAAAGAGTTCCAAACACTACGTGGTGATCTTCATTAAAATGAAGCTTATTGTTCTTGATGAATTCTTTAATAGCCGATTCACCATATCGAATATCAAAAATATTGACATCGATATTGTGTCGAGTAAAAACTCGAGTCAGTTTCTTTTGATGAAACTCTAAACCAGTATTGATTCCAAGGATGTTTTCTGCAGCGATAACTCCTTTATCATGAATCCATTCATAATCTTTTTTGATTTTGCCATTAGCAATATAGGCATTATGGCCTTTAATGCTAGTCCATTCTCTTTCAAGACAAGAATGGATTCTCATCGGGTTTTTCTGACCCGGTGGAGTTATTTTTTCACTTTTAATCATTTCCTCAATGTTTTGCATAATTTATTTTTCTTTCGCAGAAAGATGTAAGGAACAACAGGAAAGAAAAGATTTACTTTGAGTCAATTTGGATCAATGGAACCATACCATTTGATCCGCTCATAAATCTCGGCTGAACGCCATCCCATTTTTCTAAGGCTTTATACTGCACAAGAGCAGGCGTAATAGATTGCGAAATAATCGTATTTGCTTCAGCTTGTGCTCTAGCTATTTTAAGCAAAGATTCTGCTTTGCCACGAGCTTCCTCAATGGCTTGGTCAGCCTCAGCTTTAGATTGAAGGACTTTATTCTGCGCACTAATAGCTAACTGAGTGGCTTCAATAGTGGCATTAATAGAAGTCATTACATTCCTATCGGCACGAAGAGCGCCGACAAAGGAAATCATTTCAAATTTAAAGCCAACAGGACCCAAGGAGTTTTGGACGTCGTCTTTAACCTCTTTCAAAAGGTTTTCTTTTCCTGGACCAAAGATGTCAATAACTTTGTATTTACTAGCATGTCTAGAGATAGCATCTCTAACTTCAGATCTAACAAATACATGAGTTATATGACTAATGTCCTGTCTAAATTTGACAAAGACATTAGGAACTTTGCTTGCTTCAATAGAATAAGAAACACCAACATCGGCGTTAATTACACTACCTTCGATTGAGTTAAAAGTGATAGATTCATCACTATCACTAATGCCCGAATCAGAATCTTTATCCCAAATAACGTTTTGTTGAAACGTAGGAAACTTATAAATAGTTTCTGTAATGGGATTGTAAGTTACCCTACCAGTTTGGATAGGAAAATCTTCTACACCTTTTTGGGTACCATAGGAATTAACTTTAATCCCTACATATCCAGGCTCAACATTTGTGCATGAGGCAAGGATAGTTAAAGCCAAGAAAAATAGACTTTTCATTGTTTGTTTTCAGAACCAGTTTCTCTAGGAATTCTCAAAACAATATGTTTCAAAAAACATATTGCATCTCCCCATGCTGAAGCTATTATAAATAGCAAAGCTACTATAGTTACAATAAGTAAAAAGAATCCTATTGTATTGGATGCAGTATCTGGTACAGTAAGTAATTCTGCACCTTCATCATAACAATATAATGCAATTATAGGTACAAATATAAATATCTCAACAAACGAAAGAAATTCTTCGAATCTTTTCATTTTGATATGTTCAGCGATACCGTTCCGAAATCAAAGAAAGAATGTCTTCGTTTTTCATTACTTTCATGTTTTCCTGGCCTTTATTCTGTTCATTAATAAACAGAATATCGCTAATCGTATTGGCGCTAAAGCCAGAGATATTTAGAATCCCGTATTGCTCTATAGAAGGACTAGTTGATGCGTTTACATTCCAATATACAATTGAAAGGTCTTTTCCAACTGTTTGTTTATAATAGTTTTTGGCATCTTCAATTGCTGCTGAGCACATATCACTAATACTGCAATTTTTAACTTTTGGAGTATATCCGCGATATGCGATAGAATCGAACTGCATATCACTGATTAAAACTATAGTATCAGGTGCTTTGTCCTTATTAATAGAGAAGAAGTCAGCTATAGTCTTGATAGTTTTATTTACATCTGTATTTGCATTAGACGTAGGAATCTTCGTCAAGAAGTCTTTAATATTGGGATTAACGTCTGCTTTAAACAGCCTAGCATCGTTATCCCAAATGCCAAAGGTTCTATGAGCACAAATATATGCACTCAAATAACTCACGAAGGCAGAGAACGTGGCTCGATCTACAGAAGATTTAGTAGAAAGGGGAACTACCATACTACCTGACGTATCTCCTAAGAAGAGAACATTCTTAGACTTCTTAGTAGAATATTCCTTTAGGAGATTCTTCATAAAGATGTCTGCAATTTCGACACCTTTAGCAGAAGATTTGGTATTTTGCGTTCCATTAAAGAACGCTGAAGCGAGACTAACAATCTCATGGGGGAATAGGTTGAAATTACGCTTACCTAACAAAGTATCAATCTCTGCATCAGTAAGCAACTCTATTGCCGTGTTGAGGTTAAGCTTAATTTGAGTATTGCTAAGCCTACCGTCAACCATCATTTTTCTAATGGCTGCTTTGTTTCCAGTCGATAAGACTTGAGCAAAGTTCACCCCATAAGGAACTTCCCCAGAAGGAAGTTCATTCTTAAAAAACTGTCTAAGTTTAATACCTAGAGCAGTAGTAGGTTTTTGTGCGTATTTTTGGCCTCTGTATCGCGGCCAGAAGTATGAATTATATTCATCCTTCAATTCCTTAGGCATTGCAGGTGAAGGGAAATTTCTGATAATGCCAAGAATATCAATGATCCCAACTTGCTTATCATTCGTTGAATCATAAGCAAAGTTTTTGCTTCTTAGTTGGTAAACCTTGCTTAGAGCATTGGGATCATTATTAATGATCTCGGCAAATGCTCTGCAAATACCAAAACTAAGCTTACTATTGCGGCCGTTCAAATAGTGGTGCCAAGATAGAATCCTAATTAAAGTTGTATATTCAACTTCTTGAGGACTAATGGCGCCTTCGTGGCCAGCAGGATTAATAGTAAGAATTCTCATTACAGATTCATATGACATTTTGTCATTGAGAACAGCAATGAGAAGTGGAGTTTGTTCTTTTAGATTCTGTCCATTTTCGCTATCCAAGAAATAGCGAGCAATCTTTTCTGTAATAGTTTTGTCTTTATTATAAGCTCTGTTTACAAGCTCTACAAATCTAGTTACAGATTCAGGTTTATTTCGTTCAATGAACGAATCGGCGCCCTTAGCAATGAGATCAATTAGTTCATTGCCAGTAGAATCAAATTGCAGATCTCCATTCTCGCTATTGACTCTATTAACTTTAGAATTAGATGACAGTAAATTTTTCATATCAGATTAGTCCCAAAAAAAAGAAAGTACTGTTTTTAACCTTACAATGATGTAAACAGTACAGATTAATTATGAAGAAAGAACAAGCCATTCTGTACAAACCCCAGAATGTATAGGGTGATCTAAGTATTGTTTTTTATATCCTACCATTAGACGATTCAAGATCCCTCTTGAAGTGAGATTCGAACTCACACCTCCTTTCCACTTTTTTTGGCAAAAAATGTAAACAATACAGATTATTTTATTGAGCTACTTTGACCTCAATTAGAGGTTTTCTGCAGCATTCAAGACACCATGATTTAGGAAAGAAAACAACTTTCTTTTTAAAACATTTTAGGCATCTTAATTGAAATGCTATGCGTACCATTTTTGGTACCCCCACCAGGAATCGAACCTGGATAATTGGATTAGAAATCCAAGACTTTATCCGTTAAGCTATGGGGGCAATCATATCGTTTTCTTTTGCTTAGAAGTATTTAGAACTAATTTATATTTTCTAAATACATCTGAAACATAACCAGCTCCACTTTTAACAGTGGGCATGTTTGATTCAGTTTCTTCTACGTATTCCTTAAGGGAACCGTCATATTGTTCAATTTCAATATGACCTTCTTTTTTTAATAGGGCGACATGATTGCCATTATCGCCTATCAAAAACCAGCAACCTTCCCAAACTTTATACGCATCTACAACGTCAGTAAGCTTTAACATCAGTTTTGTTAATTTTGCAATGATTATATGAATTCATAAAGTCATGAATTTCAAGAACAAGAAGGAAAAAGAAAATATCAATTATTTATATTTAATTATAGCTAAAGAAATAATAACAAGAGATAGAATTATAAAGATAGAACACGATAGACATCCATATTCAAAAATTAAATGATACAGTGGATACAGAATCCATTTAAATAATTTTAATACTAACCAGTCTTCTATATCTGCTAATTTTTCATTTAGTTTCATTTGTTTAACAATTCTTTGTTTAGCCTTTCATTTTCTTCAATAATTCTTTTATAGTCAATCCATTTAAATTCTAATGATAATTCTTCTTTATTATCATCATAGTGTTTAACTAATTCTACTCTTGCAGAATTGTTATTAACTGCCTCTAGTCTTGTTTGATATATTCCTTTTTGAATTCCAATATAAAGACCTGAGATAAATATTGCTAAAGCAAATACTATTGACAATATTATTTTGTCTTCTGATATCATTAGTATCCTCTTACTTCTCCATTATTACATTGAATTTCAATGATGGTTCCCAATTCTCCTAGATCTCCGTAGATCTTTCCAATATGTCCATGTATGTCTTTTACAAAAGTAATTGTATTAGATCTTCTATAGAATAGATTTTTACTTTGTCTCTTTGCAACTATGATTGCATCAGTATTTACTATTCCATAATTATTGGTTTGATTTCCATATATAGTGTTTGATTCACAACTATTAAGTAAACTTATAACACTAAAAATAATCATTATAATTGCTATAAAAAATAGAAATAAATCAACTAATTTTCTAACTGTTTCTCTATTCATTGTGGCCTACGTGGTTGCTATATTTTTTTACTTTTTCAAACCTTTACCAAAAAATTAAGCTCATTGCTATGAGCTTTTAGTATGCTCCTTTACCTTCGTGCCAATCTACAAATCTGGGAGCTCGGCCTTCATGTCCCTTATAGGAACTTATCTTGGCGACTCTGCCTATGTATTTATCTGGATTATTCATTATATCAGTTGCTTCTTCTCTATTGCCCATTGAAGAAGCGCCGATTTTGAATATTTTATTTGATTCAGATTTGAACCAAACTACTCCAGCTATTCCACCTTTATCACCAGATTTTAGATCAACATCTATAACAGTCCAGTCAAATGTATCGTGACGAGGCTTAAATTTAAGTCCATCAAGAATAGATGCATCTTTAGGAATACCTACAAGGCCTTCACAATTATTTGCAATGGCCTGAGCATCTTTCCATTCGACTGTAGTAGGAGCAACAATTCTCTTATTATTAAGAGAATCAACAAGGCGACGTATCAGAGTAAGATTTTCTTTATAGGATATATTATGTATATTCTCTCTTCCAATTCGATCAAGACGATATATTGTTATTCTAGGTTCAATGTTATCATCTATAACTGAATGACTGTTCAAAAGACCGCCTATTTCATGAGCATTCAGTGTTTTCCCATTTTTTTGAAATACTAATTCTCCCATTCCACTTATATTCTTATTCGACTTGAGATGTATAATATCTTTTACTTTATTGTTATAGACAATTCTATCTCCAGTCTTTTTAGATATTCTTGGTGAGAATATATTCATGCCTTTTTTGGTAATTTCAAAATAGCATGAAGCTCCATCTTCTTTTATAGTTACAATCCCATCTTCTCCAGTTCTTTCTCTAAACTTCTCAAATGATTCATTACCTATATGTGGTTTAAGATGAAGTCTATCCTTAAATTCTTTATGATCTGGCTTTTTAAAACCTAGTTTTAAGATTCTTCCTTTTTTATCATCTCCAATGATGGAGAATATATATGATATTCTCGATGAAATACCTTCGGACAAAACAGGATCGTAATACTCAATTTTTGTCCCTGTTTTGAAAAGAGCAATTCTATCTGTTGATAATATATGTCGGCTTTCTCCGTTACCATAACCTTTCGTCGGTGAAGATCCTCTACTAAGCCAATTACTTTTAGCTTCGTCTGGGGTATGATCAGTAGTTTGCGCAAGCCAGGCTCCGTTTTTGTATTCATTTATTAAGATTCCAATTAAATATTCTTTTGTTTTATTAGTAAGAGTTCTATCTGAATTCTTTTTTACATTGGCAAACATTTCTTTAGTAAGGCGTTTAACTCCTATATTATAGGAAGTATTGCCAATAGTAATATAAGATTCTATATGAGGACCAGCTTTATCAGCCTCATGATAAACAATTATCCTTTCGGCAGTTTTATAGCCTATCCATTCAGGAGGCATTGATTGTTCTCTGCTTTGAGATTGCAAGAGCCTAATACTTACAAAAGAATGTTTATAATTAGTCTTGATATTTACAGTAGCTTTGTCAATATAATTATTTAAAGCTTTGCTGATAATTAAACGTTTGATGATTGGACTTTTAATCACTGTCCATAAAGCTACAAAAGTAGCTTCAAGCGGGGTCAGCCTGCATTGCTTCATTGAAGTTGTTGATAAACATCCGAGTCAATTGTGCAATTGTAATTGCAACAGGAATGATCAACAATTCAGCTGCCCAAATAGAAGCAAGAACAGCGATTGAACCGATTGCTACAGAAACAATTGTGCCAATGACAACATCGTTAAAGTCATTGACAAATGCAACAGTCGAAAGAGCTATTGCAACTGGTCTGAATAGCAATACAATAATGATGCCAAAACATACATCAACAAGAATCTTTTTCCATGAACTTTGTTTGAAACTATTCCAAAAGTCCATGAAAGAAGACTTCATTCTGCTGAAAGTATCTTTCAGCATCTTGAACGCAGTTTGAATACCAATTCTCAGAGTTTTCATATTGGTAAAGATTAAGTTGGTATCAAGTCCACCAATAAGGCGAAATGTCAATCAGTCTCTTGGCCTTTTCTCTCTTTTCTTTTTCAAACCTATTGTTGATTTCAAATGAAGAAGTATGATTCTCTTCTTCAAGTTGTTCTATTTCTTTTTGAGTCAGATTATAGGGATAATCAGTATCATGCCATTTTTCAAACCATTTAACCAATTCAATGGTTTCTTTCCAGGAATTATAGAATTCCGGATTGACTTTTTTCATTTCGTCCCAATACTTAGAACTTCTACGTTCAGGACGAATTTCACCCTCAACAAATTGTTGAGCAACTTCAAATATAGTATATATCAAAACACCATCTCGATCACACCATCCATGATCGAGATATCGTGATTTGATAGTAGTATATTTAGAAAAGTGAGATCTGATTTTCCAATATAAATTGTTCAATCGCCATTTACGAGGAACATTCTTACGATAGAATTTACCAATCTTTTCCCAAATAGTTTTGGATTTTTCGTAAGTCATACCGCATTCACACTTATCTAATTCAGGATCTATATCTTTAGAAGATATGTCAGGATATCGACATCCATACTCGTCTTTGTAAATAGGGCACTTGTATTTGAAGATTCTCATGGTATAACTTTGAGTAAAAAAAGGGTGTAGTAGCTAAAATTAACTACTACACCCAGTGAGCTACAACAAATTGATGGTTGGATATCAATTTGGAGCTCAACAAAACTAGTAGGAGAATGGAGAAGAACCTACTAGTTTGTTTTAGCTGGTAGTTTACTATTCATTTCTATCCTATATGAAACTACCAAAGTTTAGGATAGACAGTGTTATAACATACATTCAAGATCTAACACTGTAATAATCTTGAATGCAGAGGTCATCTTCCCAAGGTATGACACATCTTGTGTTCGGCAAGATGTTTTCGAAAATTCATACAGTATGAACTCCAAATGAAATCCACAAAAAACGTGGATATCTATTGGTACTGTAGAACTTTCAGGTATTCACCGGGTACTCAGCACCCACGCTCCTATGTCTTAAGAACACTATTTATACTCGCATAGGCGAGTTTAGACAAAAGAAGACAGTAAAGAAATTGCTTTCTCTACTGTCTTCCTGGGTGTCTAACAGTAGGCAGTGTTGAAGAAAAGAGCAGCTCCTTGCGTTTGAAACAAACGCAAGAAGAACAAAGGAGGAAGCAAGCTTTTTTCAACCAAATCATTGCTTCCTCATGTTTCTCAGCGCAACCAGTTGAGAATTAACTGATCCCAAAGGCGCCTGTTTCGAATCATGTGATGATTCTTTCTCACACGTGAAATGTCTTCACGGTGATTGAGAATCACCTTCACGGCATTCGCATCGAATACACGAACATTCCCAGCAGTCGCAGCATGTCGAATGTTGTAGTGACGAACAACATAATCGACATGATGAGCTGAAAGTCCATTGGACTCAGCAATCTGACGAATGGTGGGAAGATGTTTCATCGTTTTCGTGGAAGTCTTTGATGACATACTGTACAGATGCCTTTCTTGATTAGCTTATTTCGGTACTCTTTTTGTCTTAGCCTATCAGCTCCTACACATAGAGTACACATTCTTTGAGGCAGTCTATCATTCTTTTCTCCACATTTGACACAAAGTCCTTGATTTACTCTGGTCAAATAGTATCTTTGAAATCTCGATCTACCTATTAGACTGAATTGTTCTACAACTTTATTCATTTTGTAGAGATTAGATGGTCCGCGTACTAGGGGTTGAACCTAGAACCTTTGCCTTATAAGAGCACTGCTCTAACCATTGAGCTATACGCGGCTATAATAGGATGCTAGCTCTTATATAGTACAGCTAACCTTTCGATTAGCCCATCCTAAGTTTTGTCAATGTGTACGAAAAAGATGGTTATACTACCTTATGGAGTGCGACTCCGAGATGTAGTTCTCTAACGGGTTAACGTCATTAAGGTCAGTTTATTGCTAAACTGCTTAACCATCCGAAATACAGAACTGCGTAGATACAGTTACAATGTATCTCTTGCGTAAGGTTTTGAGTGAGATACTCTCAACGCCGCCTTAGCTTCAGCACTATCTTTACCTTAGTTCGATTCCCTAAGGATTCGTCTCGATAGGTGGCCTACACACGATTGTCTACCCATTGTCTTACTACTCCAATAATCTAGAACTATTGTTTTGCAGGCACAATGGCAATGTGTACAAAAGAGTAGTGGAGAACCTAAGAGCTGCGCAGCCGACTTAGGTTGACTTACGTATATTCCAACATCCACTACCGATTCGTGGATTAACTGTCATCATCCATCGAATCTCGTCCTCTCTATATGACATGCAATAGAGAGGCATGTATTAATCAACTACAGAGTTCAATACTCGACTTAAGCGCAACTCAAGGAATTTGCCACCCTAGGAATGTTTCCTATATTTTGTTACGCTGTGTTGTCCTCTCAAAAACTGTAGTTGTATTAAAGACTAATAGGGATCCATTAGTGCACTTGAATACACTGTGTTCTTTACAGATTACACAATCCCTATTAGTTGTATTGGTGGGACTGGTGAGATTCGAACTCACAACCAATAAATTAAAAGTTTACTGCTCTAACCATTGGAGCTACAGTCCCAAAACTGCTAGAACATCATTGTGTCTACAGGACACATCTTAGGCGCTCCAAACCCCAGTAAAGGTTTATTTTCTAAGATAATATCCTAGCAGTCTTACTAAGAAGGAAGTACAAAAACTACAAAGTACAAGCTATCAACAATTGGGTTATACGCACCATAGTGGGACAATAATACGCAGCCGCGTTTGTTAATCCCTATTTGGTATATGCTTGCCCAATGTTCAATAACAGAGAAACTAATCTCTATTAATATTATGTTGGCCTTGTACTTCCTTAGATGGACTACCCGATGAAGTACTTCTCGTACTTCTCGGGCAAATCCATCATTTGAGCATTTGCTTTCGCAATCTCTTGACGCATTATGGCATTGAGTTTCGCGTAGTTACGCGCCATTTCAAGTGCCTTTTCGTCCGTGATTGCCTTGATCTTGTATTCCTTTTCAGGATCTCGTTCTTCTTCTCGAAGAGAATACCGGTCTTTCTTACCGGCAACGCTATTCCTAAAGGAACTCTCGAGTTGAGAAAACACATCTTGTGTTTTCAAAGCAACAGAGAGGCTAATGCTTTTCCCTTCAAACGTGATGTTCTGACTGGTGTTGTAAAGCTGTCTGAAATGTTCCAGTTCAGCGATAGCAACACTGAGTCGAATCACTTCTTCAGCGACAGTGATTGGACTAACGGTAACTTCGAACTGCTTGAACGTATCAGGAAGCAGTCGTTTCTGAGTTGTCAGATCCAGCACAAAACGCTTGATCGTTTCCTTGAGAATGTAACCATTTACTTGCATATTTGTTCCTAGTAATGAGATACTAGATTGTTCTAAATGAGCCCAATCATATGTTTGTGCCTACAACATATGATCGAGCTCATACATCTGATTGTGATCTCGTTGAGAGTAACTCAGATGGAATACATAAGCTCCCCCCGGAGCCTATATATTCAAAAAAAATAGGGTATACGATTTTTTACGTCGTATACCCTACACTTCTTGTGAAGACATAGGTCAGGGATTTAGCCCTCTCCTGACTTAGGCTATTACAATGCAATAAGGATATACAGATTTACTGCATATCCCTATTGCGTCAATCTTAGTAAAGCACTTACTAGATGTTATCTAGTAATCAGTACCCGCTATCCATCCCAGTGGGAAGATTCGAGTTCGGATTGGCAGTACGGCTGCGCTCAGAACGTCCGTTCGTCCACAACGCACCAGGCTCGTTCTCCGAAGCGCTGGAGCGATACAGGATGAACATGGCATCCAGGTTGAAACGATCGGCCAGCGAGCTCGTATCCCACGGCAGACGCTTGTTTGCGTTCAGCTTCGCTTCACGCAGAACCCGAATCATGGTCAATGCACCAGTTCGGGTCTTTTCGTCAATCGGGGAATCCTGATTGTTCAGGAAAGCTTCCAGCTCACTGAAAGAGCAGGCAGCGACATCAGGAATTTGCGTCCTGAGTCCATTGAGAGCGTTCTGCATCTGTTCCTGATTGAAGTATTCAGGAGCAGCAACAGACCACCATGCTTGGTATCCACGTTGGGATTTGTTGAACGTCTTGCAATCAAGACGATCAGGAGACGTGGCACCAGGGAGAGAGTTCCTTCGAGTCAACGAAAGAACGTGAATGTGCTTGACATTCACATCAGCAATGCTTCCTTGTCCAATGAACTTGACACTGTTCATCGGATTTGCACCGTACGGAGTGAAAACAGCCAAGCCGTTTTCATTCGTTTCGGAGATATGTCCGAGACCATGGGCCAAGAACATACAAACTTGAGCAAGCAGAAGAGGATGCGGAGTAGAAGCGGTCATAACTTAGCCTTTCGAATGTGCAAGGAATGAATTGAACTTGCAACAGCAAACAAACAACAACCGGAAAAGAAAGCTTTTCTATTTGTACTTGTCAGTACTGGACAAATAGAACTTCGGGATAAAACCCTTTCTTTTTCACATCGTCAAGCGTTTTGAAGTGATCTTTGCTGATCTGTTTGATGTCACAATAGATCAGTACGTTGAAATCGTGTCGAATCCCATTCACATTGATGAATGTAGGATAAACACGATAAGCCTGTTGTTTGTAGGACATGTATCCAATGGTAAATTGGGTCCTAGGTCCAAACTCTGAATCTACTTGTTCAGTAGAAATCACATACTGAGTATTGTCCGAAATAGCGGGTGCGTAAAAGCTTTTCTTTACCCGCCATTCGACAAATTCAGTCAGATTCACGTTACCTTCACGCAAATCATTGAGGAACGTATTCCTCATGATTTCTGCCCAGCCCATATCCTGACCAATGAGATTGTATCGAGGATCAGAGCTGTACCCATAATGGGCAGTTACTTCTCCCTTTTCATTGCGTTCAACAGGAGGAGCCAACTGAACGCTGAGTACGGTCTTTTCTCCGGTCTTTGTAGATCCAAACTTGAATCCACACTTAGACGGAACCCGTACTTTGTGCATCTTGAACTTCTTGCGTCCATTCGCTTGTAGTTCAAGTGTCCCTTGAGGCATGCATTGAGAACGTTCGTACTGTCCTCGTTGGATCCAGAATCGATCGCTCACAACATGTCGAGTGGTTCGTCCAGTGTAGACGATTTTCCATTCACGACGAATTGTTGTTTTCATTCTCATTCCGGTGATTACCGGTTTGGGAATTTCTGTGTATTCCATTTCTGGTGCCTTATAGCCCAAAGGCACATTCAGAGGAATAGGCATTTCGTTCGCTCCTTGGAATGCAAGGATTCGAACATTGGGAATAAATGTTTGTTTTCCTTTGATTTTCCTGGAGTATTGAATGGGTTTGAATGCAGAAGTCCACGGCTTAGCAAAAGCCGTGTCATATGAGAACTGACAGTCTGTGCCTGTTACGTTCTCATACTGATTGCCGTGATTGCTAAACTTGAACCATTGCAAGTCTCGCAATTCTTGTTCGGCATCAATCAAGTACATGTCGGGAATCAGCGATTCCATCATTTCTTTGATGAGATCATCAAAGTCAATGGTATCGTCGATTTTGAGAATCTCTTCGAAAGTTCTTTTGATGAAACTTTCGCTCTTAGCGATTTCAATGACAATCTTGCCATTGAATCGATCAGCTGCCATCATATAGACAGACTGAAGTGTGTTGATTGTCACGATAGCATCTTGGATTTGACCAAGATACATGTCGAGCAAATCAACTTTGGCTTGAGTGCGAGTCGAGCTCTGACGTACTGATTGGAAGCGCTTCGAACGTCCCACTATCCCCTCCTAAGAGTTTTTGCAGTGGTCTCAATGATCAGAGGTTTGGTTTTAGACTTATATCTATTGAGCTTAACTTGTCTTAGACCTTTACTAATTGCATATATTGTTACAACACAAGCAGTTGCGACTATGCCAATTGCTATTGTTCTAGTCGCAATTAAACTCGTTTTTCCTCGCATCGTATTCTTTCTTGACATCATTCAGAATCAATGTAAGTTCAGGGATGTCATCTGGGTCAAGTTGAATACTAGTAGAAACTGAACGAATTGAACCATTTACAGGATTTGTAATTAGTTCAAATTGTTCAAGGAAAATGTCAACCCCAGTATTTACAACTGTGATTTTTTTACGATTCATCATTTTATTATACATGGCCTGTTTGAATACAGGCCATGTATCCTAATTAGGAACTACGGAGATTCTTGTCTTGGGCGTCTTCGTTCTTTTCGCCCGTTGCTTTCTTCACCAGATTGGGAAGAAACTCGCGAGCCAGTGCAACAGCACAAATGGCTCCGATTGCGAAAAGACCGCCCTTGATCAAGTTCGTACCAGTGAACTTGCCACCTTGACCAATCTTGGTCGCGGTGCTAGACAACAGGCTGGGGCTGGAAGTTTCCATCGAGATTATCCTGTTCATAGGTCTTGAGGAGCATACCCAGGACAATAGCCTGAGTAGCTAGGGCCATGAACATGGTCGGCCCTCCACCAATCAGTGCAAACATAGCTGCACTGAGTTTCAGAAAAACCAGATCGCTAATAATCGGATGCTTTCCGATCCAGTTTTTGATCTTTTTCGGCAATTTGTTGATGGACATCCAGATGGCAATTGATACCATCAGGCCCATGAACAAGCCTCCCATCACAAAACCCCCGATCATTGTCGCCATAATCACTGTGACGAAGCAAATGCCGG
>ERZ724522.1074-NODE-1074-length-15669-cov-3.876137_pt1 | contig 15669 bp, 28 predicted proteins | sample MGYA00376055_ERZ724522 | MGnify/ENA primary metagenome ERZ724522 (study PRJEB28724, sample SAMN07190884) | wastewater metagenome | isolation source: effluent of sewage treatment plant in Hong Hong | place: Hong Kong | collected 2016-03-17 ... | reverse complement strand
AGACTTTTGAAGCATATCAATACGCTTTGCTTCCATATCTGCAATGAGTTTGATGGCGTTGGTCTTTGCAGTGAGATTGTCCCGTTGGTCTGCTGAGTCAATAACTTCATACGCCTTGCCAATAAGTTTAGAGTAGTGCTGATCTGCTGAACCGAGAGCCTCTCTGGCACGAGAACGAATGGCCTCGTTATTAGAGATAAGTCCTCTCCATTCATTGAGAAGGCCCACTACTCGTACCCTAGTCATGCCAAGAGTCTTAGAGATTTGTGTAGGGTCGTCGCCCTTTAGATACTCGGCAACTACCGAGTTCATTACGTCTAAATGGTTTAGTGTTTTCTCAAGTTCAGAAGATGCCATATGTCTATTCTATCACTTCTGGGAGGTTGCAGCGATATATTTGTCACGTACCTCGCCAGGAATACGGCCCATAGCAGGCACTTCAATGTTATTTTCCTGTGCCCACTGCCTGATTTCCTTAGCGTTTCCACTGGCGGCGGGCCTCATCTGGGGCCTCTTCTTTTTACCAATGGTTCGTATGCGATGTGGCCTAAAAGACCTGAACATTCCTACCTGGCCCTTATGGATTGCGTGAACAGTTATCCACTCTGCATTGTTGTCGTGATTAATAACATGCTCCACAAATACAAAACGTTGCCCAGGCTCACCATCAATTCTAATAACATCATCTTTAGAAACAGTATTGCCATTTGACAGTGTTATCTCGCTTGAAATGGTCCAGTTTAGGTCAAGGCCTTTGAGCGGCTTTTTCTTCATAGCCACATCCTAGTCGTTAGATTTTCTCCGCACAACCTTTAGCAACAGGAGATATCCAATAAGGTCATCAATGTCATTGTCTCCTGGGTAGGACTGGTTATTCTTAAGCCTGGATAGTTTGTCGTCTACCCGGACAAGAATCTGCTCTTCAGGCGATCCACTACTAAAAAGCCTGAGGGGCTCGACAGCAGAGTTACCATAGGCAACATTCTTTTCTAATAGCAGTTCAATGATATCTAGTCCAGCAGAAAGAATCTCTGGTCCAGAAGGAGCCTTCTTTGATAGTTCTGTGATGCGATCAAAGTTTCCACCTTCGTCCCAGGCTTCGTCCACAGCATTCGGTGGCTTAATGGACGGATACTTGTCTGTGCTAACTGCTGGAACAGTCTGCCAGCCATACCAGCCTTCGTTATTAATACTGATTTGAGTTGTCGTCTTGTTGTTCTTTTTCATCAATTTTCCTATCTAGGTACTTATTAATATGATACACCGCTGAAATCTCTACTGCAAGGACTGGAATTGCCCAGTACCAATCAATCCACCAATTCACTTTCTAATCAAACCAAACTCTTTTAGTTTAGAATAGACAGTTCTACTAGAACATCCCGCCGCTTCCGCAATCTCTGGCACTGTCATCTTATCTTCCACCCACTTCTTATATAGCCACTGCTTACTTTCATACAACTTTAGTCTGCTCATGACCATTGCACCTTAGATTGGTCGCTGTCAACAAATGCAGCAATGCCAAGAGCGTCTGCTACATCGTTATCGTCAACATTTAGACCGTACTTTTTATTAACAAAGTCAATGGTGATTTGCTTTCGCAAACTTCTTACTTTTGATTGATACCATCCCGCTGATTTGCCAGGGTATTCTTTCATAACTTCAGCCTTTTGCTCTTTATTAAAAGACTTGTTACCTATTCCAGATTGCCATTGAATAGGCGCAACGCTAGCAATATTCTTTACACCCATGACAGATGCAGCCCCAAGGATAGCACCTTGTGCTAAGGCCAAGTTTGTTGCTGTTCTTGGGTTGTTGGAGTAGAAGGAGGATTCGATGACAAGAGAATCCACGGGAAGTAGGCGGAATAGTGCCTCCGTCTTGCGAGATATGTCACCAATCCTTTGATAAATTCCATTGCCTTCAAACACTACCTTTCCATATCGAACAATTTTATTGCTCTTGACGTATGCAAAAGCAATTGATGTAGTAGAAGAGTCTACCGCAATAAACTCTCCTATGTCAAACAGTTCACTCAGCGGACTCATGTTTGATCCTCTATGTCAAAGAATTCTTGAATGCTGTTCAGTGCCTTGTTAACTAGTTTATCGTTAGTCTTGCACTTGCGACAAATCTTATCGTCGTTATAAATGCTCAAGGTTGTCCCGCATCCATTCTTACACACCCGGACCTTCTTGCGCCTGCGCTTAATGACAGCAGCCCTACCACGATCCTTAATCTTTTGTTTTGTAGCCTCTACCCTACAGTCGGGACCACAATAGATTTGATAAGAGGTGGCTGGGGCAAAGTAGTCAGAACACCACGCGCATTCTTTCACTTAAGATGCTCCATAGGTGCTATTTTAACATCCCCCTTAGGGCCAGCAAAGCATGTTTCTTTTACTGGGCACCCCTTACACACCTTTGAATTTGAACGGTACGGACGCATGGGCATAACACCATCTTCCCATGACTTACGAACTTCCTTCATCCAGTCAAATGCCTGATTGATCCAGGCGATGTACTCATCATTAACTTCAACAATAATGATGTGCAGTTCATGAGAGTTCTTTGATTCATAGATCAACACACCCTTGGCCATCTTAAGAACCTTCATGTAAATAAGAATCTGCTCTAGATGGTATGAAGGGGCCTTGTTGGTTGCCTTACGATACTGGAAAGACTCTTCCCTCATAGTCTTAATCTCTGCTACAAGGTTTTCCCCTTCCCATTCCAACATGCCGTCAGCATATCCAAAGATGGGAGGGTCGTCATGAATAATCTTTACTTCATCTTCTACCATGATCCCGGCATCCATCATTGCCTTTTGGATGCGGGTATGGCTAAGAGTTCCATTAGACATATTGGCTACCGCATAAGCGTCAGCATCATCAGCAAACTCTGCTCCTGAAAAAGCATAGTACCAATACTTGGGACAAGCCCCAGAGCCATACACCAATGATGATGGACTAAAGGTTTTCTTTGTTCGATGTTTGTTTTCTCTGCCCACCAAATACCCAGACTGAATCTTCTCAATCATTGCTGGGATTAGAGGATCGACCTGTGCTTCTCTTACCATAACCTTCTTGATGAGGTTGCGTGACATACTATCCCTTTCGATTAATTAATTGTACCAGCGGGTCACTTAAGGATGTACTTAAGTGAGTCCACAAGTCTGTGTAGACTGTCTCGTCCCGTATAGTACATGTTCTTCTTGGACCTATCACGCTTATCAATAAATGCGTGATAACTGGCTAGCATTGCAAACTTTGCAGATAAGGCTTCTAGTCTTACAATCAATACCCTGGCTTTATCCGGGGGTATGTCCGGAGTAGCCATAATCTTTACTACAAGTTCTAGAGCCTGAGTAAATTCTGGGTCATTCATATACCCAGAAATTTCACCAAACTCTGCTACTGAGTTGAGTGCTTCTGCTGTAGTTTGATGGTCACTCACTTATACCCTCCTTAAAATCTTGCATAGTCAATTTGTGTATGCAACTCTTCTACTGCCGCCAGTATCTTTACTTCATCTTCTGCATCCAGGGTGATAGACCTAATAAGTTCACCAACTCTATCGACACAGTAGCCTATGCTATCAAGGCTGTCAACCCACTCCCCTTTCGCATAGTTTATTTCTGCCTCAAGGTCTTCCTCTGTATAATAAGTTTGAGGAAACAAGTCATCAACATTATCAGCAAGATACTTTGCTAGATTGGGTGCTTCACCCTGAATTACACCTGCACTGTCTTTATTGCTGATACGCCAACTATACGTATAATCGACAATATTATTCATTATACGATCAGCAATAACGTCCATGATTAGCCAAGGCTTTCGTCTTCAGAAATGTCAATGTCAAATTCTGGGTCCATGATGATCCCCAACTTATCCATAATCCACTCAAGCATCGTTTGCCACCTTCTCTTTCAAATCGTGAATCTTTTCAATTAATTCTTCTGGTACGTCAAGGTCTGTGCTTTCATACCACACCTTGAGCACCAGAGCATCTACTAGTTCTTCCAAGTCTGCTGTCATTTTAAACCTCAACTTTTCACCGTTTCGTCAAGACACTGATTAATTCTTTTAGCGAGAAGCCGTGCATCTTTTCTAGAAAAGGAAAGTCCGTTGGCATATCCGTTACCATCTGGAATAAGAATCTCAATCTTGTCATCTTCTGCTGTCTTTACATAAGCAGACCCTACTCCACGCAGGGACCAAATAACATTACTCGCTCTGTTCATTATACGCCTCCAGAAGTTCTTCTAACACTCCCAACTCTATCACTGCCAAACGTGTTTGTCCATCTAGAACCACAAGAAGCATTGGGTCGGTTCGATTCTTCATTGCGTCCGTGCAAATTTTGGCCCAGTTGTCTCTACTCAGAGAATAAGAGTTTTTATATTCTTTAACATCTACAGTAAACCTGTCATAGAATGCGTCCCCCTTTTGTATGCGGCCCCTTCCCGAGTTCTTGGTAGCCCTAGCATTCTTTAATCTGCCAATCTCTCCACGTTCACTCACGAAAACATCCAAAGTAGCACTCTAAGAACAAAAGAAATGGCACCTGCTAGCGCTACAAACATCAATAGTTTGTATTCCCACTTATCTACAATGACTTTGTTGGAGTTGTCTTGCATATTGACTACATCGTTTAATGCTTTGCGGTATCCATCTTCATACCCGTCCTGATAATCGCTCATAGTTACACCCTATCTGATGGGTCAACAAAGATATCTTCAAATACATCCTTTGCCAATTTCATTAGCGCATGAGACTTTACTACAGGATCATTGAGCCAATTGTAATATTCGGTGACCTTTTCCTCAACGGTCTTTTCTTCTACCGGCTCAGGGACGCTAGAGGGATCGCAACACCCATCACAACCATGTGCCCAGTCAGCATTAGGGCTATCTGGATCGGGGTGGCCAATGCCATGAGAACATACTCTTTCCATAGTCGCATTATCTTCACGAAAGATTTGTGGCCAAGAGCGCATGTGATGATTTGACATATTGTGAATAGCGCAATTAGTTCCAGAGCAACGTTCAGCAGAATGCACTCTAGTCAACTTCTGGTTAGAGTTTTCTAGTTGATGAATAGACTGTTTAGTTTCCATTAGTGGCTACCTTGCTATTAAAGTGTCCATCAAAACATGTAAACTCTACTAAAGATACCTCTCGATACCACTCAATTTCATCTGGTCCCGCACCGCATACATCACACTCTAGTCTCATAGTTCTCTGATCCTCTCTTCAAGATACTTCTTAAGTTCACTGTCTTCCTTGACTGCTGCAATCAACTGGTTTCTACCAGCCACCTTGCTTCCGTCTGGAAGGTTGAACCAGATTCCATTCTTAGTCAGCACCCCAGCCAACTCGGCGGTATCCACCAACTCAGAAATGTTATCTATTCCTACTGTATCACCTCTAAAATAAAAGTCATACTCCCCAGTCTGCATAGCAGGAGAGGTCTTACTAAATTGTAGTTCCCAGCGCACCTTGCGCCCTATCTTTTCTTCAATAAGTTTGTCTCCTACTGGCAACTTCCCCTTGATTGCCTGGGCATCTGATTCAGAACTAAACAACTTAACAATAGTAGATGAGTAATATTTGGTGGCCATTCCACCAGTAGGCTCTTGCTTGGTATACATGGCATTAATGTTATTGCGAGCCTGACTAATGAGAATCAGCAATGTTGGCTTTACTTGATTATTGGCATAGTTAAGCATCTTGACAGCGTTAGCCATATCTCTAGCCTCTGCGCCGATCTGCTTTGTCTGATCAAGAGCCTTGAGGTCTGTTGAATCCTTCTCAAAGTAGATGGCTGGAAGCAAAGAACTAATGCTATCTACAACTATAAGGTCTACCCCGGCTTTCATCAAAGCCGTGCCAACATCTACCATATCGTTAATAGTCCTGGCGGTAGAGTAAATAAGGCTTTCACTATCTACCCCCAAACGTTGTGCCCATGCAGCATCATAAGACATTTCTGCATCAATCCAGGCGCATACCTTACCTTCCTCCTGAGCCATGGCAATAGTCTGTAGGCACAGCGAAGACTTGGCAGAAGACTTTGATCCCCAGATAAGCACCTGGCGACCATAAACAAATCCACCATTAAGTGCCTTTGTTAGCCCAACAGTGGGCAAACTTTGATACTGCACTTCCGGCACATCGCTTGCTACAAACAAACGCTTGCGTAACTTAGGGTCAAGCGCTGCAAGCACTTCTTCGGTATTCATTTAACCACTTCCGTTGGCTCTGCATCTTTACTCTCTTCCACTATCATGCACCAGCGACAACAGTAATGCTTAGTGTAATCTGGACCAGCAGAGACAGTAAAGAAATCAAATGCTGTATATGCCCAGGTATCACATTCTTCTCTATCACAATGAACCGCTAGTGCCATGCCTCAACATCCTCTTTGAGTAGTTCTAGAAGCCTGCCAAACCCGGCAAGAATCTCATCTACAATCTGGGCTACTTCATTGAATGACTCTTCAGTCATGCCAGCCCAAGTTCAGTAAGAGCATAATGAACATCGCTGTCCACCTGCTTTTGTGACTGGGGAGCCTCTAGTGCGTGAACAATGTGCCACACATCAAAGAGGCGATCTTCTGGGCACCCCTGCTTAATAGCACTTTCATTAACTACAATTCGCATATCCATTATGCCAACACTCCATGCATCTTTGGTCGAGACTTATTAGCCTCTGTCTTATCTAGTAGTACATTCTCTAGTAGCATACCTTCAAAATATCCATCTCGTCGCATACCGCAGTATAGGTCGAGGATTCTGATAATCGTATCTGCCATCTCTTCTAGCACAGCACGATCACCCTTTTCCTTACGCATCGCTTCAAGGGTTTCACTAACCTCTGAGTGAATCATCGCAATCTGCTTGAGATAAAAGTTGATTCCATTGTTTTCATCCCAGAATCCCTTTTGTGCTGCGTTCTGGTGAATCTGGTACGCCAGTTCTGTCATATCTATATTCATACTGTTCCTTATCTGTTGTCCGTAACTAAGGGGGTGGCCTCCGACTTATAAGTATACCCGGCCAAATTGCTTATATCAAGCAACATGGTCCCAGTTATGGAAAGCCTTCATGTATTCACGAACTACTTGGGAAAATGATTTTCCTGTAGCCGTTGCTTTTTCTTTGATTGCCATAACAAAGTCTGGATTTCGTAGTCTACCTCCGTAGACCTGCTCACACTTAATGCAATTGTCTGGAATTGGAGTGGTCACTTTAGCACCCCCTTGTATACAATTCCCCCGTCGCGTGACTCTCCGAGAATGACTTTGTGAAAACTGCCCTCATCTAGTTTGATGAATGCATCTCCATACTGAGTGGGGAACACAACCACAGATGCCAACTCCCTGTCACTGTTAGCAAGAATCACCGTAGCCATCTTCTTGCCAGCCTTAGTAACCCTTCCCTTAAATGCTACCACGAAATATTCATCGTCCCCATACGGCAATGTCTTATAGTTCATAAACTTTACAAGAGGGGCCTTGCTGGTTCTAATGTCATCGGCTGGTATTGCTTCAACAATTCTGTTATCACCAACAAGAATCAGGTACGTCTTTCCAGATTCTAGTTCAGTCTGTTCCTTATCGAAGATTCCTACCGATCCAGTCTTATCAAGAATCTCCACTCGACTCCACCCCTTGCCGCGCTTAATGGCTCTCACCAGACCAAGCATGACAAAGGCTCCCTTTTCACTGTACTCTTCTGCCTCGGTAATGAACGAGTAATAGTGCTGGGGAATGTCATAGGTAAACTCTGGGAGATTCAGGTATTCATACAGATTAGACTTGATCTGCTCCTTGTCTGGTGGATTGTCTGGGAACGACAGGGCACCCACAAGATTCATAGCAGACATAGCACGACTGTTCACACCAGAGCCCTTGGTAAAGGTAAACTCTTCTACCTCCTTAAAAGACTTGAATGGGCGAGCCTCAATATACCGCTCAGCAATCTTGTTGCTAATAAACTTAATGGCACTAAGGCCAAAGCGGATACTGTCTCCTTCAATCTTAAAGTCCATTGCCGACTCGTTAATGTGAGGCAGCCTCATGGGGATGCCAAGCCGCTTAGCCTCAATCAAATATTCTGTGCGGGTATCTTTGTCGCCTTCATTTTTCAATAGGGCATACATAAACTCTAGCGGGTAATAGAACTTCAACCATGCCGTCCAATAGGACAATGTTGAATATGCTACCGCGTGAGACTTGTTAAATGAATACCCCGCGTGTGCTTCAAAGTCTTTCCACAACTGCTCTGCATCAGACTGAGCAATATGCTTAGAGGCACCATCAATAAACTTCTTCTTGTATTCCTCAAATTCCTTTGGGTCCTTCTTCTTACCGATAATCTTACGTACCTTGTTAGCGTCTGCCATAGACATACCGCCCAACTTTACGCAGGTAAGCATGACCTGCTCCTGATAGATGACCTCCCCATATGTCTCTTCGGTAAACTCCCTCATGATCGGGTGTAGATACGAGGTAATAGCCTTACCACGCTTTCTGGCGATGTACTCCTTGCCAATGGTATTCATGGCACCAGGGCGCACGAGCGCATTGGAGGCAGCAAGATCGTTAAAGTTGTTGACTCCCATCTTAACAAGAAGGTTCGTGTATGGAGTCGCCTCTACTTGGAAGCAGCCCTTAGTATTCCCATCAGAGAGCATCTGATAGATGTTGCCATCATCCATAGGAATATCTTCTAGGTTTACCTTTGTCGGGTGTCGGTCCTCAATTGTTTTGAGAGTATCTGAGATAACAGAAAGAGTCTTTAGGCCTAGAGCGTCAATCTTGATAAGGCCAATGCGCGCTGCTTCCTCCATATCTACCGCGACTACAGGCATACGCTCCTTCTGACCAGGAACGTTACGAGTTTCCATGGGCGCAATCTTAGAGATTGGCTCCTTTGAGGTAACCACTCCCGCTGCATGGATTCCTGTGCCTCTAATGCGGCCCCTCAATTGGTCAGCAATTTCTACCACCTCTGGATGGGCCTGCCTGAATTCAAGCGTCTGTGGTGAGCGCACAAACTCTTCCCAGGTATCTACATACTTGAGTGCTCGGTTAACTTCTGATAGCGGAACGTTCAGTACACGAGATACGTCGCGCACTACGCCCTTGTCTCTAAACTGCAAGAACGTGGCAATGGAAGCAACGTGACGATACTGGCGAACAAGATAGTCTTTAACATCTTCACGGCGGGTATCTTCGATATCGCTGTCAATGTCTGGCCAGTCAGCACGAGATGGGTCAATAAATCTAAAGAACAGTAGTCCGTGCTCAATGGGATCAATGTCTGTAATGCCAAGCGCATAGCACACTAGCGAACCAGCAGACGATCCTCGTCCTGGGCCAACCATAATATCTTGTTTCTTGGCCCAACTAAGCATGTTCTTGACAACAATAAAGTATGGGGAAAAGTCTTTATCTTTAATGATCTGCAACTCTTCATTCATACGATCAAGATACTCTTGCTTGTCATCCAGGCCACGAGACTTCAGCCCAGCAAGAGCCAACTTTTCTAGTTGTGCATCTGGATTACGATACTGGGCGGGTAGAAGATTAAGATTCTCTTTAATATCATAGTCTTCTACCTGATTGGCAATGTCTAAGGTATTGGTGAAAATGTCTTTTCGTTCTACCCCGTCTTTTGCCATGGCCTCCCACATCTCATCACCACTCAAAAGATGAATGTCAAAGTGCCTAAAAGTCATCATGCGATCTTCGCCATATAGATAGTCAAACCTATCCATTAGGCTATCAATCTTCTTTGACCCAGCGTATGTGGCATCTTTCTGTAACTTGGCATGAGTGTTCAGAAGAAGCATGGCTTCCTGAATAACCTTTTGGTCTTTCGTCGCGTGGTGGCAATCTGGGGTAACAACAGTCTTTACCCCCATGCTGTCTGCAAGTTCTAGCAACTTTGTGTTCATGCCCTCTACGTTATGCGGCATGACCTCTACATAAAAGTCTTCACCAAACCTATTAACAAACCATTCCATGCTAGCCTTTGCAGCAGCATAGTCTTCTGCCTCAATGGCCTTGTTAAGCAAGCCACTCATGCAACCAGAGGTAATGATTAGCCCATCGCCATACTTGTCAAGCACTTCATAATCAATGCGTGGCTTCTTATAAAAACCTTCTGTCCAGGCAATCTCATTAAGCCTACCCAGGTTTTCCAACCCTTCATTGTTCTTGGCAAGAATAACTAGGTGATTGTAAATAAGATCAAGAGGTTCATTGCGCTCTTTCTTATCACGAGTATCAAAACGATCCTTGGTAAAGTATGCCTCTACTCCAAGAATGGGCTTAACTCCTACCGCCCGCATCTCGCGTACAAAACTTCTATGTGCTGACAGTGATCCATGATCTGTTACAGCAGCAGCAGTCATTCCCACATCTGCCGCACGAGCGGCATATTCAGCCGGGGTAGCCACACCATCCATGAGTGAGCCCATATCGGTATGCACATGCAGTGGAACGTACTCCATCAAACTTCCTTATCATATTCGTATACAATCTGATACCCATAGGCCTCATACTTGTATGCAAATTTCTCTGGATCAAACTCGGGCTCTCTGAAAAACACCCGGTCAACTCCTGACTGACTCAATGTATCGGTGAGGTCCGACTTAATGTAGTCTACGTGCTTAGGGTATTGAGAAATAAGTTCTGCTATAACCCATACCGAAGCATCGTGTTTTTCAAGGTGTGCAGTGATCATAGTTCTTTCACCTTCTTCACAAAGTCAGTCCAACCCGCTTCATGCGCCCACCACTGCAAATCAACGTCATTGCTAAAGATATATTCTTTAAGTTCTTCAGGTGTGGTAAACCACTTAATGTCTTCTCCCAAATCTTCTTGAAAGGTTTTTAGTTCGTCTAGACTTCCTACACCCTGCAAAACATCACAACCTGAACAAGAGCCATATCCAACAGGAATAAAACCATATCCATTGACTGATTCAAGAACAAACAGCCAATCTCCTTGATAGGAACCAAGGCATTCGTCCACCAAAATCTTGCCATAGGGAGCAATTAGATCGGGGTAGTCTCCTGTAAAATACCCACCAAAACTACTGGTGTCCCACTTCTCTTCAATAGCGTTCATTCCAATATGCCTTTCCTTCGTGTACTGGTAGTGTAGCAACTGAGAACTTTGGAATCAAGCCCAAAGGTCCATCCATTGAGCCTTCTTGGACGGGTAGAGAAATATAATCTACATCATCTGGAACAGTCATTTTGCTACCGTCCCGAGGTCCGCCTACTATTTCTACTGTCTGCATGATTTTACTCTCCATAGTCGTTTAACTATGGCTACAGCCTACCCTCTAAAAAAGTAAAGTTCAACCCATTGCAATTTGGCTTAGAGGTCTATGCACGATATAGTTTGTTATTTAACTGAGCAATGGTATTCTTCAAGCCAGCAATCTCTCTGTCTAACTCTATACCCTGTTGTGAATATTTTCCTATAGCGATACTATCCTGCTGCAAAACATTAAAAAACGAAGTTTTGCTAACTGCTGAAACGAAGTCAGCCTTTTTTATATCTGAGTTTAATGGCCATGACCAAGAGGGGGGTTCAGAGTTTGTCGTTGGCGGTACGTCGAAGTAGTTCAGCATGACCCCTCCCATCTCTATCAGATCAGTTGTGGCTCTTTGAATCCACTCTTTTCCAGGCCCAGAAGTTGCCACTACTTTTTTGTTGCTGGCAACATAGTTCATAGGAGTTGCAGCCGCTTCGTCAGGAAGTCCTGTTTCTGCCACTGCCCATGAAACATCTTCGTTCCCAGACTTTGCCAGCCACTCAACTAATTTCTCATAGTATTGCTTCAACTCTGTCCAAGAGTATGTCTTTACCCCGGTAGTTCTATTGGCCGTGCTGTACCAGTTGTACGGGTCAATTCCTATTATGTCTACATACTCTTTACCAGGCCAAGCATTATCCATGGAAAGTTCCGGGTTTGACGGATAGAGTAGTTGCCATCCTGTCAAAATTATTGTATACGCCAGATTTTCTTTTTTCTTAAAGATTGGTGCTAGCCTTTTTTGCATAGATACCCAATCTTTTATTGGCCCATCATTTTCCGGCTCATGGTGCATGGCGATCCACACGGGACCAGGAACGCTTCCTAGTTTATTGGCCAAGTCTTCTGCCCAAGAATCGCCCTTGCCAGCAGCCATATCTGACCAAGAAAGGGGCAACTTAAAAGAAAGCCAGGGAAGTCTATTGTTTAGCACATCGTCTTGCGCCGTTGCGACTGCCTTGTCTACCTTGTCAGCCTTAAAGTATGCTCTATGTGACCCAAACTTTTTGCCGAACTTAACCTCTTCATTGACCATTGTGTCTACAGTTGCTACGCCGACATACGCGCATCCCTTTGGTGGTATTCCGTTTTTCTTGTAAGTGCTCATATAAATATTATATCTTTATATATCGTTATACGGAGTGTTGCACTTCATAGCGCACGGTCATTCATTTAGACAAAACCACGGAATTGCGCCCCATGTTGGATTTGCACCAACGGCCTCCAATTTAGAAGATTGGCACTCTATCTGCTGAGTTAATGGGGCAGGGTGGGCTAGGATGGGCTTGAACCATCGACCGCCGATGTATAAGATCGGAACTCTGACCAACTGAGTTACTAGCCCTTGATTAAATTGTGGAGCCACGGACAGGGGTCGAACCTGCGACATTCGCTTTACAAGAGCGACACTCTACCAACTGAGTTATTGAGGCGTGGATCGTGCAAGGCTTGAACTTGCGACTTCCTCCTTGTAAGAGAGGCACTCTACCAACTGAGTTAACGATCCTAATGGAATATAACATTGCGCGCTGGATCAGAAGGCTCCTAGTTATATTCTCATTCTGGTACCGGCGACAGGACTCGAACCTGCATGACTTTCGTCGGAGCGACTTGAATGCTCTGTGTATCCCAATTCCACCACACCGGCTTGCGTTTAGTTGTAAGTGCCGTGCCAAAGAATCGAACTTTGCTAACCAAATGGTGCAAGATTTGCAGTCTGTCCCAGCAGTCACGGCCTTGTGGCATACCCTCGCCATAGTTGAGTATGCACTGGGTAAAAGACACTCTATGGAGTTGTTAACTATCTTTCACTAGTCTGCCTCTGAATCGGATTTGAACCGACACTTCCAGTGTATGCGCTCCGTGTCCCCTGGACACGGTACATCTAGCGTTCTGCCGTTAAACTATCAAAAGCATTGCACCCAGACAAGGAGTCGAACCTTGAATTTCTTGAACCAGAATCAAGCGTCTTGCCATTTAGACCATCTGGGTATTCCGCTATTAAATTTTAAACTCATTACGAACGCTCTCCCGCCAGGTTCCGCCCCTAGAACTTCTCATTAACAGTGAGGTGTGATGCTGTTTCACCACGGGAGAATGTGCAAGTGGTTTTGTCAGCCATTTATCCTAGGTTGATAACTGTTTTGTAAAACCTCTGGCATCTTCTAATATAGCCCGCATGACTGGGCGTACCTTGCAGTTTTAACTATCACTCTGCATTGCCTACAGTAGCCTCACTTGCTGAATCACCGAAAAGGGCAATCACCCTGACACGGGCTAATACTTTCCGATGGGTGCTCTATTTAGTTATTTGCGTGGCGGCTAGGACTTGAACCTAAACTAAGAGTTTTGGAGACTCTTGTGCTACCAATTACACTACCTCCACAGGTAGGTGGTGGGGACTGCTCGACTAGGGACTCGGAACTTGATAACCATAATCATCCTAAGATAATCCTTTTGGCTGCACGGTCCCCACCACGTCTATATTATACTACCAGTCAATTGATGTTGAGGTGGTAGCATCAGCATCAAAGCCTAGGTAAAAGGCTTCTTGTGCTGCATATGGCACCTGACGCACGACCTTCTCAAGGTCAAACAACTCAGCATTTGACCAATCGTATGGCTCGCTATCTGGTGCTGATGGGATGAGCACATAGGAGGTCTCTGTTCCAGAGCCATTGCGCTTCATCTTCCAAGTAACATTGGAAATTGAACCAGTCTCCATTGCCTGCTCACGCAAGATGTTGAATGCTGACTTGGTGGAAACTCCCTGGCTCCATACGGCCACCTCGGGTCCTGAGTCACGCTCTACGACAACGTTAGTGTAGTAACGAAGACGCGAACGCCACTGGCCCTTGTAATCCTTCTTATTGTTCTCTCGCTGATGCATCTCGCAACCAAAGCAACGACCATCGTCGTCCATGGTGCAGACTGCCTTCTTCTTGAAATCCTTGGGGTTGGTGTGCTCTGCCACCACTACCGCGAGTCCCCGGCTCTCATCATAATTGGGAGACTCATCATCAAGTTCATTCGGGAACCGAACCTTGATAGACTCTCCATCGTCCAACTTCAACCATGCAGTCTTCGGACCTGACGATGCGGCCTTTGGCCGGTCCAACTGCTCATTAATGGCCTTAAGACCCTTAATAAATCCCATTCTAATTTCTCCTTAATAGTTTGCCCTGTTGATGGGCTGTTAGTGTAATTATACCGTACCAAAACCTGCTACGCAAGTTGGACAGTAGTGTTTTTCTGTGTTGAGAAGAACACTCTTCCTATAATTCCAATATTTAATTTGCTCTGATGTTGTGTAGTCTAGAGTAAAACCACAGAGGTCACACTCTACCCGCCAAAAGTATGACAGGTCTTCCACCAACAGAGTTATCATAGAATGCCCAATAGCGGATTGTCAACGCCAGACTTCAACGTCATGATTTCTACATCAGTCAGGTCTCCTACGTCCTTTGCATGATCTGGAAGATTGATGGTAATGAGTTTGCGCCCCAAGCCTGACTCTAATTTGTGCGTCATTTCTTGTCCTGCCTGGTCCCTATCTGGGCAGGAATATACATAGTTAAAGTATTGGTCTAGCAACTTAACTTGTCGCTTTGATACCCCGGCCCCTAGCGTTGCTACTGCTGGCAAGCCCACTTGATCTAAACGGATAGCATCGAATGATGACTCTACAACAAATACAAATGGATTGCTTTTAACCCTGTTTAGATTAAAGAGTGTCTTTGACTTTGGTAGACCGGGAGAGTTCTTAAAGTCTTTAATGTCAATGCCTCTTCCAACAAACCCAAGCAACATTCCGTCTGGGGAATGGACTGGCACAGTGACCATATCCTGCTTCTCAGAGTACCCTAGGGAAAACTTTTTTACTGACCTATCAATTCCACGGTAGGCAAAATACTTCTCTGCCCTTGGGCTATTGATTGCCGCCTGATGTAGCCTTGCCACCAACACTTCATCAAATGGAACAAAGTCTGGCTTCTTACTCAATGTCTTAGCAATGTCTCCCTCAATACTTGATTCAACTTCTTTAGACTTGATAAGCCTTAGTGCTTCAAAGTATGTGCGTCCAGAAACCTTCATTACTAGTTTCTCTAATGGGGCAGTTTCTCCACATGAGAAACAGTAAAAGATTCCTGTTTCTTTTGACACCTCGCCAGCCGGGGTACGCCAATTATTGTGATAGGGACAATAAACAAGATAGTCGTCTACTGAATCCATTTCAACATCTAGGCCAATAGCCGCTAGGACTTTTTCTACCTGCTGCTCTGTGTAGTGCAACGTAGTCCCTTCTACTTGTTATCTGACGGTGCCTTCTTGCTCT
>ERZ724522.1072-NODE-1072-length-15684-cov-4.097575_pt1 | contig 15684 bp, 32 predicted proteins | sample MGYA00376055_ERZ724522 | MGnify/ENA primary metagenome ERZ724522 (study PRJEB28724, sample SAMN07190884) | wastewater metagenome | isolation source: effluent of sewage treatment plant in Hong Hong | place: Hong Kong | collected 2016-03-17 ... | reverse complement strand
ACAGGAGAAAAATGATTACACTTAAATCTGTTATGGAAATTTGCTACTTCGTGGACTACCAAGACTTTGACGATTGGGTTTGTGATTACTTTGGTGTTAAAAAGTATGAATGCGCCGCACACGAAGAATGGGAAAACGATTCTTCTCACACAGCATTTGTTGATGGCACATTTGATAGATTTGACAGTCAATACATAGAACCTTCTATCAGTGACTTTATTGCAAAAGATGGAAACAAACAGTATATGTATCAAAAGCTGTTACGTTGGGCTTGTCACAAAGGAGACATTCCAGCTGGAAAATACGTCATAAAAGTATCGTGGTAATACAAATTTACAGATTGACAAAATATCAGGAGTGTGTTGTTATCAATACATGGGAAACAAAATCCTTTTTATTGATGATGAACGCACTCCTTGTTTTTTGTGCGATATTGTTCGCAACACGTCTGAGGCAGTCGAGCTTGTCAAAAGCGGTGATTACAGCGTTTTGTATCTAGACCATGATTTGGGAGAAAACGAAAGTATTAGAGGTTTTTGCCTTTTCCTTGAAGAATCTTTCTTTAACGGTGAGTTTTACGGTATCGAAAAAATCGTTTTGCACACCCAAAATCCTGTTGGTCGTAAGTGGATGCGCGATGCGTTTTTGCGTTATGTTGAAGTCGTGGATGGATTTATTGCCTCTTGACAAAAACAATAAATCCGCCTATAATTCAAATATGGTTACATATGTTGCAGTTGGTTCGTGTGGGGACGGTGCAGATTTTGAAAGTTCAAATCTGTATGCTGGTTGTGACCGTTCTGCCGCTTTAGAAAAAGCGTTTGAGTATGACGTTCCGCGTCCAGACTTTGCGGTGGCGGTAATTGAAACATGGAAAGACGGAGAATTGGTCTTTGTCGAAGAAGTATTTTTCAAGGAGTGGTAATATGCGCTACATGGGAAATAAAAGTCGATTGGCAAAGTATATTCTTCCGATTGTTTTGGATGGTCGAAATCCAGAGCAATACTACGTAGAACCTTTTTGTGGTAGCTGCGGCATGATGCAATACGTTGACGGAAACCGTATTGCAAGCGATTCGAATAAATACCTTATGGCTATGCACATAGCCATTTCTGACGGATGGATTCCACCAAGTTTTATTTCGGAATCCGATTACTACGCGATTAAATCAAACAAAGAAAACTATCCCATGTATCTTGTTGGGTTTGTTGGATTTGGTTGTTCTTACGGCGGCAGATGGTTTGAGGGTTATGCGCGCGGTGGTCAAAATTCGAACGGTACAAATAGAAACTATTGCCTTGAAAGCAGGAACAGTCTTTTAGTTCAATCGAAGTCTTTGGCTAATGTTTCGTTTTTTTGTGCGACATACGAAAGTCTAAATATCCCACCCAAAAGTATTATTTACTGTGACCCACCTTATCAAGACACCAAACAATACAAAGACAAGTTTGACCATGTAACTTTTTGGGATTGGGCGCGTCAAATGCATGGACAAGGACATTCGGTGTTTGTGTCGGAATATAACGCCCCAGCAGATTTCACGGCAGTATGGGAAAAAACAGTGAACAGCTCTTTGACTAAAGATACTGGTGCAAAACAAAATACAGAGAAACTTTTTACACTGTCTAATTAGACAGTGCGGCACTTGACAAAAAAAACAATCCGTGATACTATACAGTCAAGAGGTGATAAAATGCGTATGCGAATTTCTGACGTGAGAGTTTATGCAAACAACCTGATTGACAACGGGTACTCGGATAATGGACAACGTATTTTTTTGCACTCTATTTGTGAGTACGCAGTCATTGCGGCGACTGAGGAAAACATGCCGCGCGATGTCGAGTCCGTAAATCAATTTCTGATTGATTTCTTCAACAATGCTCTTGACATTTCAAGCCTGTAAGGTGATTTTGACCGTAGTTGACAAAATCACCTTTTTGTGATACTATAACAGTGTAAAGATTAGACAGTATAGGACAGTCTCAAACCGTCGCTGGGCTGTATCTAAAGAAAGATAGACACAAATTAAATATCGGCGTAATGTGTCTGAACGGATTATATGAGGTAAACGTTCACTATACTGTCTAATTAGACAAAATATGTATACAATTATTGACTCTCGAACAGGATTGCCGTTTATGTTGTCTTGCAGCTCTAACGGCGATGATGCGGATTTTTGCGGTGATACACAATGCCGCCTTATTGCTAGCATTTTTAGCGGTGCAGTTTTTATGTCGCATAGTCGCGAAAAGGCTCAGGAAGTAATAGACAATCAAGTTATGTGGTACAATAGTGACCATGCAACCCCAATGATTTCTAAGTCAGACCGCGAATTTGCAGTTGTGGCAGAAATTAAAATTATCTAACTATGGACGAAGTATTTCTAAACTATAAAAAACAATTAGATTTGATGTTTGGCTTGGATTGTAAAGTAGTTCAAAAAAGAAACCGTATTTACTTGGAATTGGAAAATCGGCAGTTTGGCTATATTTACGATTCTGGAGTCTGGTTTACCTATATCTGTGAAGAAACCTTTACTTCCCAAGACGAAACCATTGCTTTCAACAACTTTTTGGCTGACTTGACAAATATCAGACTTTGAGTTACTATATAAACAGAAAAGGAAAAAACAAAATGAGTAACGCCAATGTAAGTTTGATTATTGAAAGAGTTAAAAAATCAATTTCTGCTATCGCTGAAATTACTGATTACAGTATAGACGCCCCTGACGTTAAATGGCTCGCGGCTGTTCTGTCAAACGGAAAAAAAATCCGTCTTGTTTTTACGGATAACTTTAAGGGTGTAAAGTGGTCTGTTTATGTATATGACGCCAACGGAGCAAACCTTGCAATGCGTAGCGGTTTTAATGAAAGTGATGTGCCGTTTATTGTTTTAGAACTAATTTCGCAATACGGTAATTAAACTGTCTACTTTAGACATTCGACCACGGGCTCGCGCAATGCGACCACGGGCTTACGCATAGGATGGTAAATAACAATGGATAACCTACTAAAATCTGTATACGATATTGTAAAAGAAACCCACAAACCTGAAATTCTCTCAGAACAGGCGTTCTGTTTTTCTACCGACAGTTACCCTTATGTCAAAGTATCTTTGTATACACACCTTGACCGAAAACTATGGAATATCTATTGCGTTTCCGTTAATCAAACGCATTCGAATGAATCGTTTTTTCTCTCGGCTAAATTCCTATCAGCTCTACTGCAAATTCTCAATGTCTAATTTAGACAGTCATTTTTAGACATCTTTTGCCGCCTAAAGGTATATAAAATGTATACCTTGACAAAAAAATGTAAAGATGGTATAGTATAGGCAAGGAGAAATGTAAAATGACTGATTACCAATACCTACGCCGCCGTTTCCGATTGCCCTTGCTTACTGCACTTTTTCTGTTTCGACACGGTTTTAGCTTCCAAGTCCCGTTGGCGCAATCTAACCGTCAATTGGTCATGCTCCAACAACGCGGATTTTCAGTCCCGCAATATATGTTGGATGCGTTGAATTTTCTTAACCGTCAACCATAAGGATAAAAAAATGTTGCAAAGTTTCGTTAACTTTTTAATCGCCACTCAAAGTGGCAGTGTTTCACCTATCAGATATGGCACTAAATCAGGTTTGAATGTGTTATATGTCGAGGTTCAATCTGCCACTAAAACCGTTAGCTTTGGAGTTTTAAGCGGTTCTAATGCTGGTTACTTTGTCGCTGAAAACGAGACAGGAAAGGTAGACGTTTTTCTTAACTTTAATCAAGCTGTTTCGTTCTTTATGGGTAAACTAGCATAGCCATTGACAAAATCGGGATGTTAAGGTATAATTTCACTGTAGGCAATTGAGAAGGAATAGAACGTGGGAAACGGCAGATATTGTGATAATTGCGAAACTTACTTAAACGAAAAAGATTACGCGGATTATGGTTCGTGGTCGTATACTTGTCCCGATTGCGGTTTTGTTTACCGTCATGGACATAGTGTTTCAAAGCAGCTGGCAGAATTTAACAAAAAACCAATGGCGGTTGATGGTGGGCATTCCAAGCGGTTGCCTAAATCAGTAAAATAACTAAAAAAGGAGTATTATGTATACACTATTGCGTGATTACCGAAATTGTCTTTTGGGTCGTGGATTTTCTGTTTCTCCTGTAGTTACTGATGTTTACCTTTATGGCATGGGGTGGCACATTGATATTACCTTCAAAGAAAAAGTTGCAACAGTTTTATATGTGAATCACCGTTGGTACGTATACAAAAACGATACCCCAGAGTTTTACCCAACATTCAATCTCGCCAAAACCGCTTGCAATTTATACCTTGATACTTGGGGCTTGACAAAAAAATAGTATTAGGGTATAATGCAATCAATGGAGGCAATAATGACATACGAAGAATTGTTTGACCAAGTGAAGTCGGGAAAGATTGTTGGTGCGAAGTTGACCGAAGAGTACTGGGGTTTGAAATCGTTTCGGTTTTTTATCAGTACTGGAAACCGTTTGTGCTACTTTTCTCACCGAAGTCGCAGACGCGGCCCTTACTTTCGTCCCGAAATGATGGGTTTGATTTCTGAATACACCTACTCAAAAGAAAAACCGTCTGCGGAAATGCGGGTATTCAAGGGATTGAAAAAGTTGAAGAAACTTGCCAAACAAGCAACGTTTAGCAATGTTTATATTGAGCGTTGTCTTGCTCTGCCTGATACCTTTGAGCAGTGGCTAGCGGATGGCGCAAAAAATGCGTATGAGTATCATATTTGCGATAGCCATAGTGCAAAGACTGTCACAATTGCAAACATTGAAAAACACTATTGTTGGATTGGTCAAGCGTTGCGCGAAGCAATTAAAAACCGCACAAAATACGATTCGGCGCAGTTCAATTTTCGTGGGTATGATACGCATGTAGGCGTTTCCCCAAATCCCGAAAATAATACCATGCAGGGTTATTTGTCAATGGAATTTCGTGGCATGGGGAATGGCCACTATTACTGGCTTATCAATGACACTCACTTTGTTTTTGGAGAAGATGACTAAGTGCCCTGTAACGGGGCATCACCTATTGACAAAAGTATAAGGTTATGGTATATTGTAGGTATGGAGGCAATGATGGAACAAGACGACATTTTCAATTTTTTCAAACGACTGCATGACCTTTGTATCGGAATCCCAGACACATTTCGATTTATTTCGAAGGTGCATAGCGGAAAAACCACGTTTTTCATTGTGGTTCTCAATGACATGACTTGCGTTAAAATTGCATATGAGACTGAATCCACAACAGTTCCGTTCTTTGCAATCTCTGTCGGAGATGCCGAGATTAAAGAAAACGAAGTGGTTTATGACTTTCTCGGAGCAACCACAGAACGCTCCCCGATTGCCGCTTTGTGCCTTTTCTTTTCTACAATCGAGGCGGTTCTTGACAAAAACGAACTCTTGACAAAATTAGAGCGTCATGGTATATTGTAATCATGGTTAACGAAAAAATTTGCACGTTACAAGAGGTACTCATTGGAATGGGCGTGAGTACCTCTGAAATTAAATACCGCTTTAACGGTGTCGCACATACAACCTGTTTTCGATTGTATGTTGGAAACTCTGTAATCGAGTGTGGTGCAATCAACACGATTTTCTACGCACTTAAGGGAAACCGTTCAGAAATGAATCGTGTATACTTGGGTTCAAATTTTACCGAAATGGTAAAATCATTGGGGGTAAGATGATGTCTATCTTTGCAGAAACGGTTTCGTGCATTCGCGATGAACTTTTGGAAATGTATCCAGAAATGCGTATCACAGATTGGACTACACGTATAAACTCAGTTTCTTTTGTGGCTTACCCGAAAGAAGATAGGGGAGTTCGGTTTGGATACGACTACGGTATGATGCGGTGGTATGTAATGTATCCTGGGGATGTGTGTTTATTTACAGAGTCTAAATCCGCAGAAACTCGATTTTACGAGATTGTCAAATTGGAACTGTCTAATTAGACAGTTGAAAAAAAGTTGTAAAACAAAAACGCCAGTAAATCGCTGGCGTTTTTTATTTTACGACCACGGGATTTTCAACCACGGGGGTTCGACCACGGGAATTACGACCAGGGGGGTTCAACCACGGGGATTGCGACCACGGGACTTTTGATGGGTAATGGCGTGTGGACGCGTTCTTAGGTAACTTTCGGCGTATAGGCGCGTTCTTAGGTAACTTTCGGCGTGTGGGCGCGTTCTTAGGTAACGCCAAATTTACGGGCGCGTCAAGATGCGGAAAACGCCCCAAAATTTTGGGGTCTTACGAGTATCATAACACAATTCTATAACTTTGTCAATAGGTGGTTACATAAGATTTACAGGCTGCCTGTCCACCCTGCCCTCTTCCGCTCTCGCGGTCAATTGAATAATACCACAACTTTATTTTTTTGTCAATAGCGGAATGTGAGCTTGACAAAAAGTGCGTACTAGTTTATACTGCGTTTGTCGGTGGTGAGAATCAAAAAATGCCACTTGACAAAAAATACTAAAGATGGTATAGTATGGTCACGGAGGCAAATATGACAAAAAACATGTTCGGGCGTGGCAATAGCAAGCTTGTTGATATGGGCAAGCGTTTGAACGAAAAAGTTATCACGTTCGATATGCTTGCGGGGCATACTTGCCCGATGGCAAAAGATTGCCTTGCGCGTGTTATGGTACGCAATGGCAAAAAACATTTGCAAAAACTTGGCAAGTTTACTTGCTACGCGGTCAAAGCGGAACTCATTTACCCCGCCGTGTATAACTTGCACAAGGCAAACTATGCGCGCACCAAACGCGCAACGTTTGTGAGTCGCGCTATTCGCGAGATTCAGAAGAGCGGAGCGACAATTGTACGCATTCACAGCGCGGGTGATTTTTACGATTACACCTACTTTCAAAAGTGGGTCGAAATTGCAAAAGCTCTGCCGCACATTAAATTTTTCGGGTACACAAAACAAGCTACGTTTGTCAATTGGCTTGTAAATAACCCGATTGAAAACATGAAAATTGTGTACTCGCACGGCGGAATTTTGGATGCGTACGCGGCGTCGAAAAACTTGCCGACGTGCTACGTCGAATTGTATGATGGTCAATACGACGTGCCTTTGGCGTGCGATACCGTCAAGAGTGATGATTACGAATATATCATGCGTCAAGAGAGTTTCAAGATTGCATTTCATTAAAAAGTTAGGGTACTGTATATGTAACAGTATACAGTACCCTACTTGACAAAACTTGCGAATTAGTGTATATTGAAAACATGGAGGCGAAAATGAAACATATCACATATCGCGAGTACAATCTTGAATTCCATCAGGTCGATGGAATGTTTTATATTACTGCGGAGAGTGTCGATGAATTTTTCCGCACCAACTTGTGCCCCTCTTTGCAAGAGGCGATTGACGAAATAAAAGCAATGTGCGACGAAGGGTACATTTAAGGGTATTTTTTTTATCTCAAAATCTTATGTAACCGATAGAACGTTTGTTCTACTTGGACGCTGGGTTGGACTCCTGCCCTCTTGCGCTATTCACGCTCAGTCGTATAATACCACCGTATAGGTTTTTTGTCAATACTTGGTTACATAAGATTTGTCGGGTTACACAAGATTTCAAAACGCAAAAACGGTCTATTATAGTTACTTTTGCGTAGAAATTATGTTCTAATTCTAGGACTTAGGCCGTTTTGGGCATTGGCGGTTGAAAACTTATAAATAGGTCTACACCTTGACAAAAAGTTAGGATTGGTGTATTATAGAGTCATAGATAAGAATATTGTGGTTATCGCTCGTTTGCGATACACAGCGGAATAGGGGATAATACAAATGGAAAAAATGACAGTTGTTTACCAAGTCGGAATTGCGAATGTTTTTCTGAGTGAGAATCACGGACAAACTTCGGCGGAGCGTGGTATGACTATCCGTGTATGGCAGGGAACATTTCGCGATGCCGAAATGATTGCGCGCGGTTATGCTATCGCTAACGGTTCGGTCAAGTCAATGTACTGTAACCAAGCTGGCGACATTATTGAGTCAGATTGGAGTACAGAAGTCAAAAGCGCCCCGTTCAGCGACTTGATGCGAACTGTAGAAAACACCCCTTGACAAAGTGGGTGTTTTTTGTTATACTCTGCTTGACCGTGACAAACGGAAGAGGGCAGTAGGCACAGGCAGCCTCAAAATAAAACATTTGTTCTGTCTAATTAGACAGTGGCGGTATTGACAAAAAAAAACAATTTGTTGTATACTGTAGACAGTCGAGAGAATAACGGAGGCGTAAAATGTTGGTATATGTTGTCTTGAGCAATTACGACGAATCAAGCCGCGTGGTGTATGCTGGAAATGATTACGAACGGGCGAATATTAGTGCAATCGCGGCAGCGCGCACTTTGCGCCAAACTGGTGGTGATGCAAAATTGGAAGTTTGGGATAACGGTGAATTGAAAGACGAAAAATGGTTTGAGTTGGTTGGTGGAAAAATGTCTGTTGAAAGGCGTATGCCTAACGAATAGCTTGACAAAAAAAATAATCTGTGGTATATTAAAAATGTAGGGCAGACCCAACGACTAGATACGCGAAGCGGCAAACGATAGGCGTATCCGCTAAAGAGGGGGAAAGTGGGATAAACATAAGGAAACTTTACCCACTGAGGGACTTTGCCAAAATGAGCGGACTCCGCTCATCTTAGCTTAAAAAAACTTGGATTGAAAAACCGCAACAAACCAGCGCGAACTGGGACGTGATAGCAGCTAAATTACCGCAAGGGAAAAACTGTAGCGGAACACGGAAAAAATGCTAGGGTGTAGTTAAAACGCGGTCTACACCACCTTGACAAATTTTGAGGGTTGTAGTATATTGTAGTTGTCGGCAGAAAACACAAAAGGTGGAAAAAATGAAACTCACAAACGATTTAATGCCAATCTTGAAGAAGTTGCAATCGGAGGGGCATACCGTTTACGGTTACGAGTCAAATATGAGGAAAGAACACTTTTGCCTGTTTTGGTTTGAAAATGGGCGTGTTTTGAACATTCAACCTTCAGATTCTTATGTGGTGTGGGGATATCGTATCGGTGTTTCATATATCCCTAGCCGAGAAAACGGTAGCGGATGTGACCTTTCTGGGTATGAGGGTGTTCGCCCTGAATACTTGTTGACATTTCGAAACGCTCAAACGTGGGTGCGTGGCGCGAAGAATTACAAAAGCATGACTCACTTTTTGGAAAAAAACACTATCTTGAAATGGTTTCCGTTTGATGAAAACGGGGAGCTTGACAAAAAACAGTAATCTTGATATAATGCAATTGTAGGGTTAAGGTTCAGTCCAAATGAGACAATGCCGCTAATGACAAATTGCGGTGGGGTTACTAAGCGTTATAAAGATGACGGAGCTTCCCAAAGTACCACGCCGACCCCCAATTAGGTTGATATCCGAACAAACCGTCTCATTGCCCTACTTGACAAGATTACGCAATAATGCTATAATATGTTTGTAGGTGGGTATTTCAATATCCAGAAATTGCAGGTTGAAATCCTGCCGTTTGACGTAAAATGTGTAAACATTAAAAGTGGATTTTTTGAAACTCACCCAATACATGCGGCAACACTGGGGTTCGATACCCCTAATAGAGGCTCTGGTGGAAGTGTACGGGTAGACGTACCCGTAGCCGCATCTTGACAAAAAAGTAATTGCATGGTATAGTGTTTTTAGATAGGCGGTTTTCTGGTGGAGAGTTAGCCGTGAAAATCGGAAACAGGCGTAGGGTATTCCTAGTTAGCCGCAGGATAGAGTAACGCTGAAAAAAAGGTTGGCAACCGTTGAGAGAATTAAAATCTCTCCTCCACCAGAAAGCCGCTTATCTATCAAAATAAAAAGAAAGGTTTTTAATAATGGACAAAGCGTCAACGGTTTTCGATAAATTGGTCAAGCCCTCCATGATTGACTGCAACTTGTCATTGGCAGACTATCGTATCATTCAGGGTGCGGTTATGCAAGCCTTATACGCTATGCAAAACGTTGTCGAAGTAGAAATTGCCGAAGCAGCAGAAACCGAGAAGTCCGAAAGTGAAAAAACCAAACGGTCACCTGCAATTTTAATGTCGCCGTTCTTTGACCAAGAAGAACCGATTGCACCGATTGTTGGAATGATTGCAAGTATTGACATGTCGCAACCGTACGAGTTGGACGCGACAGCAGTATACAAATGTGAACGCGGGTTTTTGGTTGTTAGTGTTAGTGGATGCTCTTGTTGGCCAGACCGCGGTAGCACCACACAAGAATTTTGTTCTACTTTGTCGGATGTGGATAAAACTTTAATGTTTAACTGCCGCGAACTGTTGACCATGTGTCAACAGCGGAATTGGAATGTTACCGAGCAAAGCTCTTGACAAAAACTTTGATTTGTGGTATAGTTAGGTTGTAGGAAAAAACGAGGCGTCTAATGCACGCCTACACTCGCAAGAGTGAGATTACGCGGTATCAGAATAGACTGACCCCCCTTCGTATAACTACGAGTACGTATCATAGTAAAGGATAAGGTAGTGGTATTAAGCCCATTAGGGGGGAGCGCGTAATATTTGACAAAGTTTTGAAACTGTGGTATAGTAATTATAAGGTCGAATAACGAGGCGTCGGAACACGCCTACACTCTCGCAAGAGTGAGGACAAGAGGTACACGGAAACGTGGGGACGTAGTTTAGCGGCAAAACGCGCGGAACGCAAATCCGAACTGCGTAAAGTTGAGGGCTGACCACCAAGTTTTAATTAGGTTTGTATAGCTGGTCACTATGCAGATACGTTAAACCTTCGCTCTAAAAAAGCGGTTAACTTTACACGGTAAAAATGGATGCGCCTAACGTGATATCGTAGGTTCAAGTCCTACCGTCCCCTGCTCTTGTTGTAGACCTTTCTTCGCATGAGTTTTTTAATTAGTTTTTTGATTGTTGTTTCGTTCTTCGCTGTTTTGCCCCTTTTGGTTTGTATCTTCACATATCCTTTTGACAAAGATTATTTACAAAGTTTTAGAGAATACACATTTGAAATGTACCGAGCGTTACTTTGGTATTTTTTAGACTAGTTGACAAACATCCGCACTTGTGGTATAGTGTGTGTAGTGAGGTTAAATTATGAAACTTTTCGAATGTGACGGTATTGTGGAACGCGCGGTAGTGGGGTCGCACAAGTTGGTTTTGCGCGATATGAATTTCATTCGCGGTATGATTGGTGAAAATCCAACCCGAAAAGGTCGCAAACAGTGGGAACGTAATATACAATGGTTCAATAAATATTATTCTAAACCTTTTTGGGTGCAGGCTGAAATGTTTGGCGACGATGATATGATAATTCAATCCGAGTTCGATAATATGGAAAAAGCTCGCGAAGTTTTTGAGGAACTAGCAACTTCGCCAAGTCCAAACTTTTCGGTGTTGTCTTGACAAAAGTTTAATCTCATGGTATGATACGTTTATGAAAACACAAACCAAAAAAACGTTTGACGAAATTACCGCACAAGTTGACATTATTCTCGACATGAAAGTTGACAATGCCGACGATTTTTGGGCAGGGCAAGACTTGATTTGGGAATGTGTAATCAATGCTGGGCGGACTTTTGAAGAATATCAAGTGGAATGCGAAAAAAGGGTAGTTGAAAACTACCGAGAAGGATTTTATTTGGAGTGAGTTTTTCTCACCCATCGGGATGTTACGGAACTTGCTATCATTCAATCCTCCCTAGTGGGACAAGACGGACTTTTGTCTATGATGTCTTAACGGGACGGTGCGAAGTAACCAATGGGTCGTATAGATTCCCAAAAGAAAAAACCGCAAATTATCTGCGGTTTTTTTTATTTCGACCACGGATGTTGCGACCACGGCACTTTCAGGGCGCGTGAAAATCTGCCTGTCCAAGTCTTAGGTAACTCGGTAGCAGGGTGGCGCGGCGGGGTGCGCTCGCATCCCGATTTTGACCATGTGGAAATTTTAGCACTGTTTCGATTTTTTGTCAAGTGCGGTTACATAAGATTTGGACGCTGGGTCGGACTCCTGCCCTCCGCCACTTGTCGTGGTCAAACGTAATATACCATAAATGAGATTTTTTGTCAACCATATTGACAAAAAATATAAAAGATGATATTATACAGTCACAGGAGGATATTATGCCAAAAGTATTTTTCAAAGGTGAGCTGATTGACATTGATGACGCCATTGAGCTCTTGGATGCGTACATGAAAATCAATCCATTTTGGATTGACCCCGACCCCGATTATGTCGAATTGGACAAAGATATTGACAGGTACCGTGAAGTGCAAGATTGGATAGCATATTGGGATGAATAGCCCCTCATGGGGCATCTTGACAAAAAACTGATTAACTGATATAATCAAGTCAAGATTAGAAAACAGGGGTGCGATATGATTTACGTAAAATTTGAAGATATGTTAGCCGCAATTCCATATCCAATCAAGTCAAAGTCAACGGATTACGCAAAAGAAGTCCGTGCGTACCATGATGCGGTGGCGCAGGTTAACGAAAGTTTCCACCAGGCACTTGCTGAAAATTACGGGACTTTGTTCTCTGCGCGAGAATTGGACTTGTGGGGGTTGGCGTGGGAAAAAGGGCATAGTGGCGGATTGAGCGACGTTGAATCCGAGTATAGTTCTATGTCGGTTCTGATTATTTAATGTGCCATTAGGCACATCTTGACAAAATCTAGATTGTAGTGTATAAGTTATATATAACATTGATGGTCAGAATTTTGCAAGTCGCCTGACCAGTATAAGTACGGACATGCTGGGGTCTGCTATGCCGTATACTTAATTCAAAGTGACCCATCTTGACAAAATAAAATAAGTGTGGTATAGTGTAATTGTCGGTGGGGAAAGCTTTAGGAAAGTAACTAGCGGTGGTGAAGATGCTCTAGCGCACTGAAGTCTAGGGACGATGGACTGCCGAGACGAAATTAAAAGCTCCCCACTTGACAAAATAAACAAACCGTGATAGAATACAGTCAAGATAAGGAAAAAAGGAGTCAAGCAAATGGCAACAAAAAATCTCTGCGGTAAAACAGTCAAACAAGAAAATCCTTACGAAATTTGGACGGATGGACACAGCTTTACTTGGTTGGTCTTGAAAAAGTATCAAGGCGAAGATGCCGAAGCAAAAAACGCCTATGCGCGCTGGTTCTGCGCCGTTGAAGGCCCTGGTACTTACGGCGGATTCGACTTGGGCGACACCTACGTTGCCGAAATCAAACGGTATGGTCGCAAAATGACCGAAGCGCAAGCGCAGAAGTACTTGACGGACAAATTCGGCGCAAACGGAAAGTTGACAACGGTTTCCGCCGAGTAAATATGTGGGGGCGATTAAAAGTCGCCCCCACACTTTTTTGCGTTTGAAAAAACATTTGTTCTACACGGTTACATAAGATTTGAAACACCAAAATACACGGATTGTAACTTGTTTTGTGTAGAAAACTTGTTCTGTTTATCGGACTTAGGCCATTTATGCGCCATCTTGTAAAAATGATTGGAATGTTGGCGCACTTGACAAAATAAAGAATATGTTGTATGATGAAGTTAATCGGAGGATAAAACATGGATAAAGATTTGAATGAACTGACGGGTACTGAAACTTGGGCAATTCTGGTGGGTGAATCTGGTGTTCCTCGCGCACTTGGCATTTTACAGGCGTTGCTTCGGTTTGGAAACCTCAATGCGGTGCAAGCTGAAGCGGTGTCCGAAGCAATTCGCGCGATTCAGTTTCAACAGATTTCGGATTCTGAGTCAGAAACCGACTCAGAATCCGAATAAGTTAGAAACCTGTTGACAAAAAAAGTTTTACGTGGTATCATGTCTGTATGGAGGCAAAATGAAAATTTACATTCTTACGTACTCTGACTACTGCGACGAACACACCATTTTGTTTGCTGGTGTTGAACAAAATGGTTTTGCTAAAGTTATAGACATGACAGAATTTTTTGGTGGTATTTATTACGAAGTTCAAGTTTGGCAGGATGGAAACAGTACATTTTGCGAACAGATTACCGCCAAAAACAAGTTGTCTGTAATGGCAAAGCTGAAAAACTTACAATAAGATTGGATGAAAAAAGTGGGAGACCGAGCAAATATTTGTGTAAAGGACGAAGCTCACGACAACGGTGTGTTTTTATATACGCATTGGGATGGTTCTGTTTTGCCCCAAACACTTCAAAACGCCTTGAAAAAAAAGGAACGGTGGGATGATACGCCTTACTTAACGCGTATTATCTTTGACCAAATGACAGAAAACAATCACGGCGGCACACTTGGGTTTGGAATATCCTCGTACGCTTGTGATGGAGACCACAGAGTTATTTATGTGGATGTTAGGGCGCAAACGGTAAGTCGAAAAAAATATACTTTTACCTTTGAACAGTTTGTCTCTATGGATGTTTCGGAATTTTGGGCAATTACAAGTTAGCAAAAAAAAACGTACCGCAAAACGGTACGTTTTTTTATTGTTCGACCAAATTCAACCACGGGGTTTTCAACCACGGGGTTTTCGACCACGGGACTTTCGACCACGGGACTTTCGGGCAGTATCGTATGCGCGTCGCATTTGCACCCATCTCCCCCCTACGTCTTGTGTAACCTGCTGGGGGGGGGGGCGTCTTGTGTAACCTGCTAGGGGGCGCGTCTTGTGTAACCCTACGCCGATAGGCGCGGATATAGAATGACGTAATTTTTACGCATTCTAGGGGATTATAGCACAAAACATTTTTTTTGTCAAGCTGGGTTACCTAAGATTTTGAGGCTGCCCGTGCCTACTGCCCTCCTCCGCTCTCGCGGTCAATTGCAATATACCACCATATCAGAATTTTGTCAAGTATCATTTTGGGTATTGACAAAAAATGCAATGCGTGTTATTATTCATTTGTAGGCGATAATCAACAAGGGGATAAAAAATGCAGAAAAAAATGTTTGGTTACGTCAATTCAAAACTGATGCACTTGGGCAACCGTTTGGGCGTGAAAGTTATCACTTTCGACATGCTCGCGGGGCATACTTGCCCTATGGCAAACATTTGCGACACCCGCGTTGTAATTCGCAATGGGCACAAACGCATTCAAAAGCGCGGCAGTATTTTGTGCTATGCCGCAAAATCTGAGGCGGTTTATCCCGCAGTGTATGCGTTACACAAGATTAACCGCGAACGCTCGGAACGCGCAACGTTTGTGGCGCGCGCAATTCGCGAGATTCAAAAAAGCGGCGCGGCAATCGTCCGTATTCATAGCTCGGGTGATTTTTACAATTTTGCCTACTTTCAAAAGTGGGTCGAAATTGCAAAAGCTCTGCCGCATGTAAAGTTTTTTGGGTACACAAAACAAGCTAGTTTTGTCAATTGGCTTGTCAATAATCCCATTGACAATCTCAAAATTGTGTACTCACACGGTGGAATTTTGGACGCTTACGCGGCGTCAAAAAATTTGCCGACGTGTTACATTGAAACGACGCCAAATGAATACAACGTACCCATTGCATGTGACACAGTATATAGTGACGATTTTGACTATGTTTGGGCACAAAAAAGTTTCAAAATCGCATTGCACTAATGCCCCTTATGGGGCATTTTTTATTTTGGAAAAAAAGTTTGGTTACCTAAGATTTTACATTAAAAAAAAGCGTAAAATAGACTGATT
>ERZ724522.1071-NODE-1071-length-15686-cov-4.937432_pt1 | contig 15686 bp, 27 predicted proteins | sample MGYA00376055_ERZ724522 | MGnify/ENA primary metagenome ERZ724522 (study PRJEB28724, sample SAMN07190884) | wastewater metagenome | isolation source: effluent of sewage treatment plant in Hong Hong | place: Hong Kong | collected 2016-03-17 ... | reverse complement strand
GCAACTCTTCGTCGGTTAGTTTAGTAACGTCTTCGTCCTGCATACTATCTCCTTTTATTTATTTACGTCCCTCGCATTTGTTTGGCGGCACGGGAGGCTCCGCTCTTGATACGTCCCACGATTAAGCACGGGAGGCTGCTATATAATTATGATACTACTAACTGCGGATTTGGCAACCTGTTGTGCTTAGACCTGTTGCAGAAAGGATGGGCTAACTGTAGATTCTTAATGCTATGTTCGCCTCCCCTCGTTAAAGGAATAATATGGTCAACATCAAACTTATCTTCTATGTATTCTCCGCAGATGCCGCAAAGTCTAGACTCCCAATTATGTAACCTGCTCAAACGTATATATTTTTCGACTCTTGTATTAGCTTTTCTGGCTCTTTTCAAAGACCTATCAAGTCTAACTTTATCAGGGTTGTTTTGCCTCCAACGCCTAGCGGCCTCTCTGAAGTATTCTCTGTTTTTTGCCCTATACTCGGCTTGAAACTTTACAATCTTTTCTTCGTTTTTCTTGCAATATTCCCTATAGTACTCAGCCCTAGTCAATCCTTTTATGATGCTATACTGTTTTTGCGACATGGAAACTCATCCTTTCTGTGTCGTTTTATTTTACGTTCTTATGTATACTCCTGCTCGCCAATTTTTACAAGTATAGGGTTTCCTGAGTCGTCAGTACCCTTGCAAATAAAAGAGGGGTCTACGAATTGGACTAGCGGCCCCATAGGGGTGTCGCCTACTAGTTTACCTGGCCCTTCCATTCTCCATGAGGTTGGTTTTAGTTGGGTCATTTTATCAATAACATCTTCTTGAGTCCCGTGGACATAACTAGCTGGGGCAGGTAGGTCGAACTTCCGCATAAAGTCTGTCTGAGGGTGGTAGTATTTCCCGCTCATTTCAGTTGTTCTTCAATTCTCTTAGACTCTTCTTCGGCGTTAGCGTAGCCATCAATCACCTGTTGAAGTTCGGCTATTATTATATTAGCGAGAGGCCAGTTCCTTGAAGCGTCGGTTTGAGACAGAGTGGCGACAGGCGTTCCGTTGGGTAGGTATTTAGTATAGAACTCTATCCTTTGCATCATGTTCTCTTTGAGCTCCTGAAACTCCTTAGAGCGAGAATATTTAGCTTTTTTCCTTATCTCATTAATAGCGTCGTTATCTACTGGCTTCTCTGGCAGTTCGGTTGCTGATATGTCTCCTATTAATCCGTTATCTGGTTGCATTTACATCCCCATTATTTTCTCTGCTACTCCGCCTATGTCGGGGTCGCCAAATACCCCTGCACCAGTAACAGTATTAGTGTTATCTTCCTGCTCCTGTTCTTGGTCTTTTGACTGGAGCTCTTGTTGTAGTTGTTGAATCATTTGTTGCATTTGCTGCATCTGTTCTTGCATCTGTCGCTCCTGAGGTGATGGGCCGTCTTTTACAGTTACAAACTCGCTAGCGTTGTCTATGTCGCTTAAGTCTCCAAAGGCTGCTGAGATTTTTTCTGGGTGGAACTCGTAACGAGGGTCATCCTTAAACATATTCTGGAATTTGCCCATATTATCTATGTATCTCTCTAGATTTTGGAGTTGTTTCTCTTTATTAATCTTCATAGTAGAGTTCTGGTCAATGCTAAACCTGTACTCTACTCCTTTCAGGATTTCTGGCTTGATTGTTAAGTCACCTGCGGTAAATGTCTGGTCAGGCTTAAAGTTGCCATCAAACAGCCCTAGAATGTCTGTCAGACCAGCTTTGTTTATCTCTTCTATATCCTTAGCAAATAGTGAGACTGGGATGTCTTCTGTACCAATATTTGCTACAAGAGAAAAGAATCCGTCAGTAAGTTGTTCGATAGCTGTTTCTAGATGTCGGCGTTCTGCTCCGTCTCTAGTAGCTTCTTTAGCTGAGTACATATCTATAGCGGCTGGGGTTTTACCCTGAGATGGGTTGAGAGACTCGGCCCCTGGAATTGAAGCGTTCTGTGTCCCGTAGAGGCTTAGGAGTGAGCCTGTAAGGTTAGACATTGCTCCTTGGTAGGTGGAAAGACCAGCTGTGTTTGTAGGCATAGGACGAATAGAGTTAGGTATCGTCTCAAATAACACTGGGTTGGGTGAGGTGACGTCCAGTGTGTGCTTCAATACACCATTAGCGTTAGCAATTATTCCAGGGCTTAGGTTACGTTTTAGAGATGCGAAGTAGAAGTTAGTCAAGCCATCTCTAGCAAACTGTAGTGGCATAGCTCGTTGGAAGTCGCCCAGTCCGTAGAATGAGTCAAATAGCGGTTGAGAGTACTTGATAACAAAAGGTATACGTCCATTTTTATGGGGATTCTCAATCTTACGTACTTCTATGCAACCGTGGTCTGGGGCGAACACACACCAATTACCGTCCATTCCAGCTTCGTAACGAGTAGCTAGACAGATGCCTTTTTTGCTTCCTTGAGGGTTGCGGTCACGTTCTACTAGTGTATCTAAGTCGCTATCATTACCAGAGGTTACACCATCTACTACATCTATTAGTGTTTGGAGGGCTTCTTTGTTCCAGCCATCGCCATCTTTAGCACTATCTAAAATGTTTTGGATTTTTTTCTTAGAAAGCCAAGTGAGGGCAGTCACATAATCACAGTCTTCGATGGACACTTTGCCCTGTTGAGGTACGAGGTTGCGAGGGTTCCACAACCAACAGTCTGGCCCGACATAACCAGTGTTAGAAGTAGTCCAGTCGTAGAACATTGGCATATATCCGTAAACTGAGGAGTAGAGTTGCCAGAGATTTAGCTTTTCTAAAAAGGGTCGCTGGGCATTAGCGTTAGGATATATCCATTTTTGTCTTAGGATGTCCATAAATGCAGCCTTACCCATATCTGCTTTGCCAGCGGACTCCGTGGAGCCGTCAGGAGTCTTAGCAATAACTCGGTCCGCTCTTTCCTTAGCTAGTGTCATGGCGTAGGAGTCAGTAATTTTAGAGTTGTCTACGGTTCCTGAAACTGAATCGTAGACTTTTCCTAACAGCATTGCCTCTAAGGGGTCAAAGTTTTGAATATATTGGCGATGGATGTCCCAATCGCTCTCATAATCTTTTTTGTAAGTTGCTTCGTATTTTTTGACTTCGTTTTTTGATTTCATTTTTTAGTTTTTCCTTATTTTATGGCTTTATTTTAGCATTTTATAGCAATCCGTACATGTTTTCGCTCTTTTTTAGGTACGTTTCGGGAATTTTTGTATCTTTTGACACTCCAAACTTTAGATGAAGTAATAAGTATCTCCAAGCGTCTGGGCCGTGGTCATTTTCCTTAATTGGAATGTCTGATGGGTTTCTTTCGGGCTTATCCTCAGGAAAGCGGTAGGACTCCATCTCAAATATAAAGTTTTTACAGACTGAACTGACAAACATCTGGGGTTTTGGTGGGCCGACTAACTGCATACGGGGCTTGAGTTTCTCTGTAACTAGTGCGATTCCTGTAGCATAGCCTTTTGCATCACTACTCTTGTTGATACCGACGATAGGAAACTGTCTTTGCATGACTTCAATAGCATCTCTATTGGCTGAATCTCCTACCATTAAGACTATTCTCTTGTCTCCTATGACGTTTTTTATGCGAGGGATGAGGTTGTCGAGAGTCTCTTCCTTGCCGTAAACCTCATCAACCACATACCAAGTTTGGTCTTTGTCTACTCCACATAGAAGAAAGGCAGTAGTGTGCCAGCCGAAGTCAATTGCACCGTAATAAGTGAGGTCTTCTGGAACCTCATCTGGCTTGATAACGTGAACTTTTCTGTCAAACATTGGGTATACTGCTCCTTGTACACTTCTAAATTCTAGTTCATATTCTTGAAGAAAGGTAGACAAAGCTCCTTTTTTCTCTGCGTCTCGCCTTGCTGTAGCCATGTGTTCGGCACTAACGTAGGGAGAGTCTCTCCAGGTTGCTTCCTGATAAAACCAGGTGGGGTCATCTTTCCGTAGTTGAATAAGGTCATAGAAGTGGTTATAACCCCTAGGAGTACCCATAAATATCGCCCAACCATTAGTAGTGGTGAACATAGGCTCGTAGACTGCGTCCCAGTTGTCGGGATTCTGGTCAGCATACTCATCAAAGATTATTCCGTTAGCCCTAAAACCTCTATGGGAGTCGGATTGGTCGCTACCAAGTAGCTGGATGGTGCTGCGAGGCTTGGTTGTGTCGTGATTTACCAAGATTGTTTCACCGCCTGGAAGTTTAACTGGAGTGTTTTCGACGTAGTTTAGTTCTATTAAGAGGTCTTGTTCGTTTTTCTTGTAGATTAGTTCTTTCGGAATGAGGGGGATGTACTGACGCCACACAACCTCGTGAGCCTGTTTATAAGTCTTAAAGACTACAAAATACCGTCCTTGATTTAGAACGGCTGAAATCCAGGCATGATTAGTAGCAAAGTATGTCTTGCCTGACTGTCGGCCCATTAGAAGTATTCCTCTTTTGAAGCCGTCCGACATGAAGGCTTTATGTGCTAAAGCCTGCTTTTTGTGAGCGACGTAAGACATTTAAGTCTTTAGTTTAGAGTTGAGCTGGTCAAAAGGAATCTTAGCGGAAGTTTCTGAGCTTATCTCCCAGACTTCTACCATTTGGTTACCAATGACCTGTTCTCGTTTGTTGCGGTTGGGGGCGGGTTTAGGTGGGTAAAAAGCTTCTAAAAGCCAGTCTCTCATTCGGAGGAAACGCATTTCATCTAAGAAAGAAGCTTCATCTTGAGCGTCAATCTGTATCCCGTTTTCACGAGCGATTATCATAGCAGTCTGAGGGTCTTCAAAGAACACCATTCTGCAAACAGTGTACCTCTTGTTGGTAGGTTCGTAAGTCTCTTCGTCGTAAACTATGCGGTTAAGGTCTAGGGTGAAGCGTGGCTCGGTCATGTTCCGCCCATCTTTAGTGTCATAAGCAAATGAATCCATCTTAAACTCTAGTTCGTAGTTATCTTTGAAGCCTAGTCGTCTCAGTTGAGGCTTAGATTCCATATATTCAAATAATCGAGGTACTGGGTCGGAGTAGCGGTCTGGGTCAACCGTGTACTTGATATGAGTGCCAACTAGCCCCTGGTTGGTCATCTGGGCTCCGCTAGACTGTTTATTTAATAAGGCGGCCTGAAGGATAGCTTGGTTTTGCTTCATCTCCTCTAATTGACGTTGAAGGTCCCCAATGTCAGGCTCATTAGTGGGGGGTGGGGTAGATTGGAGAGTCTGGTCTACTCCGTCCAGTTTCTTACGGTCTTTAGCCATCTGACGAAGTCTCTCGTCGTTAGCTAGTTGCTTCTCGCTTCTTGGCTTCTTTGGCATTTTCTTCCTCTATTACTTCTAGGATGTCTGATTGAAAAGTCCTAATAAAAAACTCCACGCTGTTCTTTAACTGAGCGGGAGTTATGCCACGGTCCAGCCAGGGCATGCCATTAATATCCTTGCCGATTCTCTCAACTAGAGTTTTAAGTTTTTCTTCCATACACCCTTAAATTAATTTGTTTTGTTTTTAGAGTCTGTGTTTGGGTAGAATTATATTGACTTGTCTTGCTTTGTCAACTATCTTGTTAATGGCTACTTTGGTAGTCTAAGGACTACTCGCCAGAGACTGTAGCGGCACCTTTTCCCGCTTTAAGGTTCAAGTAAATTTATGTGCAGACTCATACTATATCTCTCGTGTGAGTTCCCCTGACCCGCTCTTGTTGCTCTGGCAACCCGCAGTGGGTTTTTATGTTAAGATAGTTTTATGCAATATGTCCGAGATGGGCTGAAGTTTTACTATAATAAAGAAGTTTATTCTCCAGAGTATTCGTCTGTAGACACTGTGATGTTGGTTAATAAGTTGATTGCTGATGGACGGCCTAACTTATCTGTGCTGGATGTCGGCTGTGGGTCGGGAATAATTGGGTTGAGTATTAAGAAAGCCAATCCTGATGCTTATGTGATATTGTGCGACGTTAGTCCTGAGGCTGTGAGGGTATCTAAACTCAACTCTAAAAGGTTAGGGCTTCCTGTGGAGGTTAGGAATGGTCACTTAGCAATATGCGGAGCAGATATTATCGTAGCGAATCTGCCGACTTATTCTGATGAGGATATGAAGCAGGAGTTACACGGACCTGAGATTTCTTACTATGCTGGCGACCCACTCAGTATTTATGACGAACTATTCAAGACAGCTAGTTGTAGAGCTCTAGTGTGTGAGTGTCAGATAAAGTATCAGCCAGAGTTTCTTAAGTTAGCGAAGAAGCGGGGGTGGGTACTGGTCCTTAGTCTAGACAACGCTTTTGCGTTTACAAAACACGCACTCATCTGAGGTATAGAGCTGTCTACATTTAAGGCAGAAGTTAAGCATACTTACACTTCTTTCCTAGACATCTGTCTTTAGGGTAAGGAATTGGGTGGCCGTTATTACAGAATCTAGGCTTGAGCTCAGTTGGGAGTGTTTTTCCGACTTGGTCTGTTGTTTTAACTTTATAATAGGTAGGAGCCTTTGGTTTCTTAGCGACTGGGGGTAGCTTAAGCCCGACTCCATCTTCTGAGGCATGAACATCTGAATTAGGAGTAATTTCAATTGTCGTCATAGTCTCGCCTTCTGGGGGAATGTACGCCTCTAACTTAAACATCTGCCCTGCACGAGTAATGAAAACTGGGCGACCCTGCACAGCCTCGTTAAAGTGCTTACTTAGGTCTTTTCTAAAGTCTGATATATTCATGTACATTATTGTACATTTATGTACGTTTATGTACAAGTGTGGGAGGAGCCTTTTGTAAGGAGATATGGATACTCGTACTCGTAGATACTATCTTTTCATATTATATATATAGAGATGTGATGTAACTTGCAACAACAGAGGTACTGGGGGGTGGGGTGTGAGAGAAGTTAGACCTCTGTTATTTATTTTGTTTTGGGTACGCTATATCTGGTGTGGTTGATGTATATACACGTTATTGTATGGTTCTACCTCTGTTAAGTGAGGTCGTAAAATGAGTATTGTGCGACGTTAGTTGTCGCTATCTATGCTAGAGGTTAAGTCTATGTTAAGGGTAATACCTTGGGTCGTGACCTCTGTTCTTTGGGTTGCTTTGCCTAGTGCTCTATCTAGTACACTATCTGCTGCTCTAAGGGCTATTTCTTCTTTGTCTGAATCGATTAATTGTACTACTTTACTCTTAGCTTTCTCTATATGTTTATCTAAGTATATTTGTATGCTAGGTTTTGCTAAGTTTTCTGTGGCAATTACTGAGGCGGTTGTTCTATCTGTTGTGTTGTATGTTTTGAGGGCGGCTTTTGTTGCTGATAGTTTAGGATTATTAATTAATGTATCGGCAAAGGCTTTTTGTTTACGTGTCAATTTAGCTTCTTTCATATACTTATATATACATTAATTATCAATAATTGGGTAGTTTTTGGGCGGGTTTTGGGTTTAGTGACTTGCTTGGTAGTGTGTAGAATATACAACGCTTTAAGAAGTTAAACGCCACAATATACTCTATTATACATATAATAGTATTGACATATTATAATATTAGGCATATACTGTTAGCAGAGTTAAGGAATAAAACACTTAACTTGGACCTTGAGACACTTACCAAAGACACAAGCGAAAGCAATACGACAGCTAGTCATGTATGAACTACCAACAGTGTTAGTGATTAGCTTGTGTCATAGGTGGGAATAAACAGAGTACAGATTGTCAATTAAGATAATAGGAGTACAGCCATGCATAATGCAAAAGTAGCTATGCGAGCAAGAACATTACAGAAGTTTGCTAGCGGTCTATACAATACATATATATTGTTTCACCACGAGGGCAACGAGATACTTGCAAACAAAGTCTATGAGTTACAGCAAGATTGCATATTCGATAGTAATATCGACTTACAATCAGCCAAGAATAGACTTAAAAGAATACTCGCATAAATACGCTTGAAGTCATACAGGTTGTTTGATAATATAGAGTTATGAAACGCCTGTATGACAGAATAAGCAAAACAGATACTTGTTGGTTATGGACTGGTACACTGGACGCATACGGCTACGGAGTTGTGAGCGTTGGTAGCAAGACACGTAAAGCACATAGAGTAGTTTATGAGCTTGAGCGTGGCACAATACCAGATAAGTTAGTTTGCGACCATATATGCCGAGTACGCCATTGTGTAAACCCTGAGCATATAGAGTTAGTAAACAATGGTGTAAACGTGTTGCGAGGTGTTAGCAATTCAGCTATCAACAAACGCAAAACGCATTGTAAGCATGGACACGAATTGACACCAGAAAACACCTATACATACCCGAGAGGTTGGCGAGGTTGTCGCAAGTGTCGAGCTAGGCTAGACGTTGCACAACGAGCTAAACGAATATCGTAACTGGCAACCTGTACTCTGAATAATCTGTACTGCTTATTAGTCAATTAATTTTGGTTATGACAGGGGCGGGAGCTACTAAGGAGCTGTTCGGGATAGGTGATAGTAGTAGCAGGGTAGCCTAACGCAAGCTCCCCCGCCTGTTGTAACCAAGTAAAGGAGTAATAAGCATGAAAATAATAATCCCTATCACTTATGTTGATACACCAAAGCAACGGTATATTCCAATGAGTGAGCATGTTGGGTATAAACTATATCCTGTAATAAAGACAGTTATAGTATAAGCAAAGCCAGTTTAATTGACTGGCAAGCGGTACAGATAAAGATTGTATGCGGTCTCTGGTGTGAGAGCGTAAAGCATATAAAGTTTTAATTAAGGAGTGAATGAGATGAAAAAAGCAGAATTTAACCAAGACGAGCGAGTACAAGCATTGGCACAGCATTTAGGTGTTAAGGCTAGTGAGATAACGGTTATTGATGAGCAAGAGAACTACGAAGTTGACGGAAATGAGTATAGAGTTTTAACAGATAGTGAAGCCGACGAAGCCAACGACGAGAGCATTCAGAATTATATAGATGAGTGTATATTGCCAGAATTGCCAGAGCAGTATCAGAGCTATTTTGATGATGAAGCATTTATGAGAGACGCTAGAATGGACGGACGAGGGCATAATTTGAACTATTACGACGGTACAGAGTACGAAGAGCAAATAAATGGTACTTGGTACTATATTTACCAAACTAATTGAAAAGACAGATTTAATTATGAAAGTTTTTAATAAGAACGTTTGGCAATACTTCGAGAATTACAAAGACAGCGACAAGCTAGAGGGATTGGACACAAAGAGCCGAAGATACTACCTAGAGCAGATACACTTTGAGGATAGGTCGGTATACGCAATAACAACGTCTAGTTGTACACCTACAAGAGTAGTAGACACTATTAAGGTCGTTGAGTTTGACAGTTATGCGGAAGCTAAAGTTGCTTGGCGTAAATTGAAAGCTAAGACTAACTATATCGCAAGAATAACCTTTGGGGGCGTAACAGTATGAAAGATGATGTTGTGGCGGTGATGTTTTGGGGTGGTTTGATACTAATGTTCTTTTGGGCGGTGTTATGAGCGTGGTTTATTGTGAGGAATGCGACAAGTATATAGATACTGATTTTAATGCAGAGCACTTTGTTGAGTGATTATTTACTACTAGATACCGACCCGAAGCAAGTTAACAGGGTGAAAGGAGATAGACATGTATAAAATATTGGGAGTGATTGGGGTTGTGGCGGTTTTGCTTAACCCTTTGACTGGAGTACAGGCACAAGCCTTAGTGGTGGCAGGTTGGGACTGGTTAATTCTAACTGTTGGTTGGGCGGTGCTGGTGGTGTTTTGTGTGGCGTTGGTGTTTGTTGCTGGTGTGAAGTACGCACAAGCACAAGCCAAAGACAAGAAGAAACTAGCTAAAGTTACAGCCAAGGCCAAGAAGTCTGGAATAACTAAAGTAAAAACTAACGAATATTTAGAGGCTTAATATGGGAAGTTACTACGTATGTTTTCAAAATAAAAGTGAAGTGCCAATAAATGCTTTTAAACTATTGGGAGCTTCTAGTAAACGTGGTGATAGTTCAAAGATTGGTTACTTCGGCACAGGCTTAAAATACGCTATTGCAGTTATGCTGAAACAAGGCATTGAGTTTCACGTATACTCTGGCGAAAAAGAGGTCAAGATTGGCACGAGGTCTACCAAATTCTTAGATGAGAACGTGTCGGTGATGACAGTAAATGGAGAAAAAACAAGCATAACGCTAGACGCAGGGATAGACTGGAAGCCTTGGTATGCCATTCGAGAAATTTATAGTAATGCTATAGATGAAAACGGAGAAATGCTAATAAATATAACTCCTGAGCCCAAAGCGGGATATACCAGAATATTTGTAGACACAGAATCAGAACAACTAAAAGACATCTTTCAAAACTGGAATGCTTATTTTACACAGAACAGGCAGGCAATATTCAAAAATATTAGGGGTACAATGTTTACAAAATTATCTACTGTGCCTGAGTATATAGCTTTCAGAAAGGGTATAAGAGTCCACGAAAGCAGGAAGCACTCAGTGTTTGACTATGACCTCCCTGATGTAGAGATAAATGAGAGCCGAGTGGCAATATATTCATTTAGGGTACAACAAGATTGCTCTGAGCTATTAGCGTCATCAAATATAGAGTGTATAAATGAGTTCTTGAAATTGTCCAAGAATCCAAGAAGAAAAGAGTTTGTGGAATGGGAAGATGGATTTTGGGATTATACAAGTGGCTATGCTTTCTCAGAAGCTTGGTTAGAAGCATTATCTGATTATCGCTTAGTGCCGCATAATTTTGCAGGACACTATGATATAACAGAAACAACACTAGTTTTACCTGATAAATTAATAGATAAGTTAGTTAAGCGTTTTGGAGAAGCTATTAATACGGCAGGAAGCAATAAAGACAAATTCACAGTAATAACAACTATAGACAAACGCCCACTACAGAAAATGCTAGATGTATTCGAGAAAGCAGGCTTTGAGTGGGAGTTGGACAAGATAGACATTGTTAAATTCAATGACAAAGACGTGTTAGGGCAGGCAAGAGATGGACGAGTGCTGTTATCCCACAGCCTGTTTACAAATGCTCACAAGCATGAAGTCGCAGCAACACTAATAGAAGAAATAGTACACGCCAAGACTGGACTTGAAGATGGAACAAGGGCTATGCAGAACTATCTATTTAACACAATAACTAACATGGCAAAGGAGTTAGCCTCGAAAGGATAATATGAAAGCGATAAAGTATTTGATAGTGGTAGTGTGTGCGTTTGGGGTGGGCTACTTCGTAGCATTAGGGGCGTTGACGGCGTATGAAGCGTTAGTTAAGCCCCTACCAGTAGAACAAGAGAGAGTACAGCCGATATTAAATGTGGACTTGTGCCGAGAAGTAGAGTCAGGGGCGGTTAGAGCAAGAACAATCAACAGTTGCCCGTTGTCAGCGGTGGTACATCAGTAATAGGGCAAGACAGTGCTAGAGACCTACTACAACCAACCTATTCACCACAAACTACAAGAAATGTCAATACAGTACAGGGATATTAATCAGACTTAAAATAGGACGGAGGGCGACATGAGACAATCCCAACAAGAGACTGACCAGACTACAAGCGTAAGGCGGGCGACAGCTCCACGAATAATTACAATAAACGAAAGGATTAGAAATGACTGACAAGAAAAGAGAACAGATAATGATTAGCCTACAGAACGAAGGAGGCCAAGAGATATACAGGGTTTTGGATATGTACCGAGCATATAAAGGGGCTACCTGGAAAGCGTTGATTTTACAAGCCTTAGTTTATGCCATGCTTGCCGACAACTACGATATAGATGAAATTAACAAAGTAGCTAAGTATTTTGGCGGGGAGGTTTAACTTGACAAAGTAAGCGTGATTAGGTAGGTTAGAGGTAACTATTTGTTTTGCGAAATACAAATAGCCTGGCAAAGAAAAAGGTCCCGTATCGTGGGACCAAACGTTGTTTTGCGATACTTAAAAGGTACACCAACACAACTAACTTGTCAACATACATTTACAAAATCCTGTTCTCAGCCAGTAAAACTGAATGGAATAGTTGAGTGCAGACCTAAACCCAGGCTCTGTTTGTTCGAAAGAACCACGACCCCCGACAACCTGGTAGGTGGCTTGCACTTAACGCAACCCTTGTAAATCATCCCTGTATGTTCGTAGGCTCTAACCACCTATAAGGGGGGTCTAATTGTCTAAATAAAGGAGCACAAATGTATATCTTCGGAACAAGAATAAAAGTACCACAACCTAAAAGACCGCCAATGCCAGCCCCAGATACCAGATTTGAAAGAAAAGTAATAAGCTTTATAAAATCTAAGGACAAAACCAAAAGCAGAGTATAAGAAAAGCCCCCAAACCATAGGAGGCAAGAGGGGGCTAAGACAATACTGTAGCAGAACAAAACTTATCCACACAAATGTTGTTAATTAAGCTTTGACAGTATGAGCACAAGTAGTATGATAAGAGTAGATTAACCATAGGAGGAAAATCAATGAGTAATAATAATAACACTGATTTGCTTGAAAGAGCAGCTATCTGTGTAGATTATTTTGAGGGCAAGCTACCAGCTATCCTCATAGAAAGAGACCTAGACAACAACGACCTAGAAGAACTAGCGGTACACGTCAAACAAGCTGAGGACGTTATGTACACACTGGAGTACAATCCCTCAGAAGTTTATGGAGAGGAAAGGTATTTTGATGAAATCGGCTAGCCCCATAAACATAATCAAAGTAGCTGAGGACGCTATTTGGGCAATTCGTGAGACCCAGGGAACAGCTTACAAATACATCTGCGAGGGTTGCGGGAAGCCTAACAACTTCTGGAAATACTACTGTCAAGAATGTGACATGAAGAACTGTAACAAAGAAGACGAAATACAGCAGGAGGGGCAGTGAAATACTCTATAACATCAGTCATACCAGTCATGCAATACGGAAACGTTCAGCCTACTATCGAAGCCGAAGCCGAGACTTTCGAGGAAGCTAGGGCTATTCTTACTCCTCAATTAGAGAGCCTATGGCAACAGTTTGGACAACAACTGACCACACAATCAACTGGTAATCGTAAACTACTGAAAGCCTTTTCTGGGGGCGAAATCTACTATGACGAAGCAGCCCACGTTTACACCAACGAGGCGGGCGAAGTCTACGAATCAGGCTCACAATACGCCAATAAGTTCAGAAAGCCTTTCGATAAGGACAAAATCTCTGGACTCATGGCAGCTAAAGTAGAATCAGCCACACCAGAAGCAATAAAAGCTATGTGGGAGCTTAAAAGCCAAGCCAGCAAAGACTTTGGCAACGCAATCCACAAATCCCTACAACTTCACGAGCAATATAGAGAGCTTGCAGAGTCCTTAGAAAAGACAACCCACCAACATGACCACCCAGTCATTAAAAAGGCCGTAGAGAGCTTTATATCGGCTCATACGGGCGAGAAAGTTATCAGTGAAGCGTTAATTGTAGACCATAAAGCTAAAAGAGCGGGCCAGGTGGACCGCCTACGCATAATGGAGAGAAAGGTTTGCAGGATTCAGGACTTCAAGACTAACGCCTCAATCGAGAAGGATTTAGATATTTACTGGAAGCAGTTACAGTTCTATTCAATGATTATGGAAGCCAACGGCTGGACAGTCCAAGGAATGGATATATTCCACTACGACGGAAGCTGGCACACCTACTCAAAGGAGAGAAATGATGTCTAGGAGTGTCGCCACCCAGAACCAAGACAAACTAAATATACAAGTAGAGCAAGACCTAGACAAAGCTAAACTGTACTATGAAAGTGCGAAGCACCCACTCCTAAAACTAGCCTACTATAAACTCTGGTACTCAATACTAGTAATTAAACACAAAGGAGACGTATGATGAAAACATCAGACAGGGTAGAAAATATCTTAAAGGTCTCCCACGCTGCTAGAAACTCCGACACAGAGCTAATCATAATCTATATGCAGAAGTCAGGAATGAATCTAAGCTCAGACCAAACAGAGACTTTCAGAAAACTACCCAGCATGGAGACAATAACCAGAGTACGCAGACAACTACAAGAGAAAGGAATGTATGAAGCAGACGACTCAGTGAACGAAGCAAGATATAAGAAATTCCAAACCACTAAACAGAACATACCTCACGAAGATGCGGGCGTACTTCTTGATAAACTAGGCTATAGGATAGCTGAGGACGACCCGTGGAACAAATAAAGTTATGTAAACTGTGTCTACATAGGCACTCAAAGAAGGAGAAATGTATATGAGCGAATCAATTTATCAAACATACAAACCAGCAGGAGGCTCTGACGGGCTTTTCCTAAAAATACAGGACGGAGAGAGTGTAACGCTAAGAATCGCCTCAGAGCCCGCCATATTCACCCAAGAATTCAATAATGACGGAGAAGTCTCTGTCTCAACTAAGTTCGCTTGGGTAGCTTGGAATCGGGGCGAGAAGAAGGCCCAGATATTTAACGGTGGAAAGTCTATCTATAGTCAGATAGCTGACCTAGTAGAAGAATGGGGCGAACCCACTGACTTCGACATCAAAGTAAAGCGAACAGGACAGATGTTAGAGACTCGCTATTCAGTAACCCCCCTTCCGAAGTCCGACCCACTCACTAAAGAAGAAAAAGCAGAATGTGACAAGATAGACCTACTAAAAGCAGTAAAAGGTCAGTGGCTAAAAAACTTCGAAGCCAACCAAGAAGATAAAGTCTATGACGTAGATGACGCACCCATCGACAAAGACTCACTTAACGACATTTTCCCAGAGTAATGTCATGGCTAAGAGGGTACCACTTGAAAAGCTCCCACTACCGAAACTGGTAAAGAAAGCAGACGACTGGTTTAGCAAATATGTGAGAATTAGGGACTGTGAAAAAGGTGAGGGTTGTTATGTTGGGACTTGTATTACTTGTTCTAAGACTGGGCCAGTAGCTTTTGTTGATGAGGGTAAGATTAGATTCGTTAAGGGCTGGAACGCAGGGCACTACGTTACTAGAGGTAATAAGGTGGTTAGATTCAACGAGATGAACGTCAACCTTCAGTGTGCCTTCAGGTGCAACAATATGAGAAGCGGTGAAGTCGTTAAATACAGAATCGCCCTCAAAGAGAAGTACGGAGATGAAGCCCCTAAAGAGCTAGAGGACTTAGCAGAATCAACCCAATACTATAAGTTTTCACGTGAAGAACTGCTAGAGATAATCAATAATGCTAAAGAGTTTGTAGGCTGGGCGGAAAGTCATGCCTAAAGGAATAGTGGAGAAGATAATATCAGTCACCCCCAAGCCTAACTATAAAGGCGACAAGGGTTATGTAATCACCGTCTTAGTTGACCAAGAAGAAGTGACTAAGTGGAACACAGATAAGAACTACGTCAAAGTCGGAGACACGGTAAACTACTTCTTCGACGATGGCTGGCACAAGCCTAAATTTAATAAGATAGGAGGATAACATGCAGACAACAGAAGGTGCAATAAAAGCTAAAGAGACAATCATAAGAAAATACGGAGCAGACCACTGGAAAAAGATTGGAGCTGTGGGTGGTAGCATCAGCAAGACTGGGGGTTTCGCAGCCCAAGTAATTTGTAATAAGAAACTGTGTAGGTTCAGATGGGGTCACGGTCAACACCTAATCAGACAGTGTGCTGGAGCCCGTGGCGGCAGACGCTCGAGGAGAGGCCCAGCAAAAGACCAGAGCTAAGAGCAGTAGATTAAATAATTAAGGAGAAATGAAAATGATTAAGACGC
>ERZ724522.1070-NODE-1070-length-15687-cov-6.288127_pt1 | contig 15687 bp, 23 predicted proteins | sample MGYA00376055_ERZ724522 | MGnify/ENA primary metagenome ERZ724522 (study PRJEB28724, sample SAMN07190884) | wastewater metagenome | isolation source: effluent of sewage treatment plant in Hong Hong | place: Hong Kong | collected 2016-03-17 ... | reverse complement strand
CCAGCACTGACGTAGGTTTTTAATGCCACTAGATTTCGTCTCCAACATCAAGATCGTTCTCATCTTCAAACACCGCTTGATATTCTGCAACTATTGTTTCAAGCTTCGATACAATCTCGGAAGGTTTCGCGTTTACAACTTGCGACGATAAGATCGTTTCGTCGCCTTCGATAATGTCAAAAGTATATTCGCGTGTTAAATCTGACAGTCTTAACGCCGATTTTGCTGTTAGTTTTGCTTTCAAAAGTAGTCCTTAGAATGTAGATTCGTAGCTTGCATAGGTATGCGAAGCGCGATTAGTCCAGCCCGTCGAATAGTTAGACGCGCCATAGACATACAAGTAGATATTTGTCGCAACTGTTTTACGTAAGATATACCAAGCGCCGTCTTTATTTTCGAAGCCAAAATATTTATATGTACCAGCATCTTCAGTGTTACAGATCGCGTAGGCATCTGTAGGTTTACCGGTTTCTATTATCAAATCTTCCCACCCTATGTCATAATCTGTAGACGATTGTTTTACTAATATTTGGTTTACAGTTCCACCCGCAACCATGCCTACACCGTCGGCGCCATCCGCGCCGGCGGGGCCTGTAGGTCCTTGCGGTCCCGTAGGTCCTTGCGGTCCAGTCGCGCCGGTGTCGCCTTGAGGGCCAGTGTCACCTTGAGGGCCGGTCGCTCCGGTAGGACCGGTGTCACCTTGTGGGCCGGTAGGGCCGGTTGGGCCGGTTTCGCCTTGTATTCCTTGTGGTCCTTGCGGACCGGTGGCGCCTTGCGGTCCGGTGTCTCCGGTTTCGCCTTTATCGCCTGTAGAAATATGTATTGTGGAAACACTATTAGTGTTTTGTGCGATGACTGTAACGGTCGGAATTTCTATTATGTTTGCGGTAGCGCTATTAGATATTTCGATAGCTTGACCATTATCAAGAGTGCCTGTAGTTTCCGTAAAATCTATTGTTGAAGCTGTAGTGCCTTCAATTGTTATTGAAGATTCTTCTTGTTCGAAAACGATTTCAGACATAATTAATAGGTAGCTTGAGGTGTTACCGTTGCGTAACCTTCAAAAAGTCTTACGACATCGCCCGCGCCAAAATCTATTTCTAGATCATAAACATAATCGCCCGCCGTTATAGCAGCGGTAGCTGTAGCTAAAACTGAAATAGTTACGGAAGGCGCGGTAGCAGAAATTGTTATATTTGTTGGAGAAGTCCAAGCTACCGTAGCGGAAGCCGCGTCGTATGATGTTCTTAACGACATTCTTACGGTAGTACCCGTAAGATCCACGATGGCATCGTTGGCGTCTTTCCATGTGAAAGTCCATTTATATAAGGCACCCTGATTTATTTTTATGTTATGCGTAACCGCCGATTCAAGGTATGGGTGTGTCACTTAATTTTCTCCATGTTTTTTTAGGTAGTGGGCTGCACGTTTACATGTAGCCATATTGTCTTTAAGGTGTCCTATGCCCGTGTTACAAGAATGACATAGAAGGCCGCGTATCTTTCCGGTTTCGTGGTCATGATCTACAGATAGCGCACGTCCACCGTGGGCGGTTTCGGGGTTTTTACAGATAGCGCACAAGCCTTTTTGTTTTTTTAGGATGTCGTTGTATTGGTCTAAAGTTAAAGACCATTTTGTTTTAAGCAAAGATTTACGTTGCGAAGTGCGACGCTGGTCTTTGTCTTTGTGTGGCATCGCCTTATTTATTTACAGGTGTAACTTTTGGTCTAACGAAAGCAACAATTGCGATAGCTGCGAGGGCGGTAAAAAGTTTATTTAACGCCGATGTCTGGTCCGCTGTAAGATCCCATCCGAACTGGATAGCGGTATCTATACCTATAGAAATTGCGGTTACGATTGCGGTAATTAAAGCGAGTGGTTCAGATTTCATTTGTTTGTCTTCTTCTTTCTAGGTGATCTGGTAGATCTAAACCTTGTTCAGATATAAACCTAAGTATTTTTGCATTTTGTAGCTGCTCATCTTCAAGATAGGTAGATAAGCCGTCTATACGTTTTTCGAGTTCGATTATTTTCTTTTCCGTTGCAGCTTTATATTTGTCAAATTCGCGTCTTACTTCGTGGAGTTCTACACGGTATTTATCTGTTATTTCAGATTGAAAATTTACGATCCATTTAATGACAAGAAGAAAACCTGCTACAAGAGGAGTAACAAAACCAGCGGTAGTAGCTAGAGTGCTTACATCGGTTGCGGTTACAGCGAAAGACATCGGAGTTACCATCCCATAAGAACTTTAAAACCGAAACTAGAAAGAGGTTTCGCGCCTAAAACTGTTACACGTACATAAGAGCCGCCGTAGCTAGCTGTAGCAAATATAGGTGTCCCGATATTTGGGTAGCCTTCCGTCTTCGGATCATTGCCGTTAGTTTGTGCTAACGCGATTTTTGGGTCAGCGCCTTTAGCGTGTACAACATCGACATAGCCGCGCCCGTCTTTATCTGTAGAGATTGTAGATTTATATGTTTCAAATGTGGTCACTGTTACACCTTTAGAAGTATTTGGGTTTGTTGGACTTGTAGGAGTGTTTAGGAGTTCTTTTACACGATTCCAGATCGTAGGAATTTGTGGTTTTAGATTGTTTCCACAGCAAGCGGTAGCGAAAAAATCGGAATGGGGGCGTAAAGCAAAATCTTTAGTTAGCCGTCCAGCTTTTACCCATTCCGCTAGGCGTTGCGCACATGCTTCTAAAGCTTGAGGCGTTGGCGTATCGTTTTGGAAGTTACCTATAAACGAATAAGCGAGCGTATCAGAGTTACGGCCTAAAGTCGCTGCACCTTTATGTGTTACACCTCGGCCTTCATAGACGTTACCGTTAGGATGTCCAACTTCATGGTATGCAACCGTTGTGTAGCCTCGTGCCTGTTCACCGGTTTCTATATTGCGCATGTCTTTCGCGCCATCATTAGAAGCGGGCGTAGCGGTGTGATGTAATACAACTGTTTTTACAGGTACTAAAGGCATTGCTTCTAGAGCGACGTTATCGGCGCCCCATTCTTTACGAGTTATAAGTGTCATTAGTCGTGTCCTAGGACTACCATTTCGGAGCCTATGGCGAAGTCCCCCGCGCCGGAGTTATTGCAATCGATTCGGGTTATTTGTGTTAATGAATAATATTTGCCCCACATTTCGGAGAAGTTAACAGTGGTTGAGGCGTCTACTCCGAATGTATCTATAGAGTCGGAATGGATTATCTTGTATTGTGAAGCACTATTGAAGATAGTAATTTCGCTGTTAAATCCGTAAGATTCGGAAGCGGAAGCGGGTTGGATCGAAAATAGGTTTGTGCTAGTAGAGGTAGCTGTAGCAGCCCTCGAAAAAGAGTATTGGTACGCATAAATATTAGACGAATCATTATTGAAACGTAAGTAGGGGAGTATCGCGCCGGAGTTTAAACCTGATACAAGAACTTTTAAATATTTTCTTGGAGTAATACCAGTAATTGAGATGCTATCGCCCGCCGCTGTAAGTTTTGTGCGTCCTAATTCTTGCCACCAAGTAGGGTTATTTCCTGGAATGTAAGTTCGGACATCGGTAACATTTGCAGCGGCAATAGTAGTTACAGTTGCACCTATATATACGTAAGCTAAAGCTATCTCGTATTTCGTTGTATCTATTGTGACTGTAGGTACGGTAGGCGAAGCGGAGTTAGTACCTTGTATAACATCCCATTCGATGACATTTGTAGTGTAGTTATTTCTAGCGACGATAAGATCGTAACGGTTTAGGGTTGCGTGTGAAGCTGCAATAGAAATAGTTTGTACCGAAGTAGAGTTTTCACCGTAAGCACCGTTAATCCAACAAGCACCCGTAGCTAGTTTTACTTGCATACCTGAAGAATCACCGGTAACGGCTAAACCATTAAGGTTTCCTTGAATAACGCCGGTCTGTATTGTACCGCCCATCATTTTGCGCCATTGCGCTTCGGTTATATTCGCGCCTGTACCGGCGTCATAAGGATAATATTCGGATGCAGTGGTAGCCATTGGTTAGCGTCTTTCTAGTAGTCGTATCCGTTTGTTTTGGGATGCGATCTGATCGTAAAGTTTTAGAGTGTCAGAATTGTTAGGTGTAGCGACGGTAGGAATGATGGTTAGACCGTTTTGATCTAACGTACATTCGACTTGGCGTATGGATTCTTGGAAGCTAACGCCATCGATCACTACTGTTACTTTGTCGCCTAGCTGGTAGTGCGTAAAATATGTTTGCTGTGGAATATCTAACGGCTGGAAAGTTACGGAAGCGATATCTGAACCGGCGTTTAATTCTTCGGTTATTGAGTTAGATAGCGTCGTCGCGTCTGTAGTGTCTCTTTGATCTTTGAAAGTTTCTTTTCGTGTCCACCGGACTATTGAATCGCCGTCGTAGCCTTCTTTTATTGTTCTAGCTGTACCTTCACCGCCGCCGCCTACATATATATAGTTAGCCGAACCTGCTTCGGAAGTGTACGAGTAGTCTTGCATCGTCCCGTTTTCTACCGAAAAAATGACGGTAGCTGTCCGATCTGTAGGCGAGAAAGTTTGAAACTCTAGATTCGTTCCCGATTGTCTAATCCGGTAGCCGACATTTCCAGCTTGTGTAGCTAGCTCGTTTAGTAGAGCGTCTAGTTGCTGCCAACGTGCGTTACCTGTAACAGACATTCCTACGGCGGGGTCCGCTGCACTTGTAACTCTCGGGTCTATACGAGCGGCGGTAGCGGAAGCGCCGAGGTTATATGCGACGTATTGTCTAAGGATTGTGGAGCATACACCGGTGCGGGTGTCGTAAGCGGTCGAGTTATAGGGCGGCGCCGCTGAACCTGGTTGCGGGTGAGCAACCCTTGAGGCGAGTAGCCCCGAGTCATCTACTCCCGAAAAGATATATTGTGATACATCGGCTGTTTGTTGGCGTTCTATTTTCGTTGTATAGCCCGAGAAAGCTACCGTTCCATCTATAAGTATTGTGATACCTGAACCGTTAAGCCTCATATAGTCGGTCGCGGTATCACCTTCGTTCAAGGTTAAAGACCAGCCGCCAGGAGACCCGATAAAGTTGTAGATATCTACCCATTGGAGTTTCTCGTAAAAATCTATTTGAGCTACGTAAGATAGGGAACTGTTACGTGCATAGACTGTAATGTCAGGCACTTAACCAGCGTCTCTCGTAAGAATAAGCGATAGCTGAATTAGTTGTAGCGGAAGACATCTCTAGTTGTATAGAGTTCGACCCTCTAAGTAGCGGCCATAAGCTCGAAGTGGTCGAGAGATATTGGAATAGGTTTGTACCATCATTTTTAGTTACAGACCGTACACCTGGGGTTGTATCTATAGTTACTGTTTCGCCCGCTGTAAGAGTCGTATTTAAATAGAGTGTTTTACCCGAGGTAAGATTTTTTAGGTATATTGCAGACCCTGGACCAGTGATAGTCCAACGCGGCCAAGTCTGTACATCGCCATCATTATTTATTGTCGCTGCTCCGAAAACTGTAGAGCTAGAAAGCCTTAACGGGAAGAACGGAAAGAAAGTCGCGGTCGTCGTATTATAAGCAACCGTGCTAGATGTAGTTACTTCATCTAGCCAATATGGTTCTTCGCAAAAGAACTGTAAACTAGCTCTTTGCCAAGTACGCCCTACCGTAGAGTTAAGCGATTCTTCTAGGCCCATACCGTCTTCAAGATAAGCATTAACGATACGTGTCGTACCGTCCGGCCCTGTAACTTTTAGCTGTCCTGATCCTCGTACAGGGTCTAACGCATAATTTAGATTACGAATGTTTGTTCTAAGATCCGATGACGTCGATCCTTGTACAACTATTGGTACTACTAGCCGGCGTGACTCATGACGTGTAGACCTAACCAGCGACCCTGGTTGTGTAGGGCTAGTATCAGTAACGAATCTTGTCGGCGGCGCGAATCGGCCTTGAGTTTGTCTTTCTACTTTTAAAGTCGTCGAATTACTATCGGCGTCTACCCATACGAAAGTTTCACTCATGCAGCATGGAGACTTTCGAATCGTTTAAGAGTAGTGAGTAGATCGCGGTCGCTAAAATCTGCTTTTTGAGGGTAAACATTTACGTTATAAGTCGATCCCATAGAGCGAGTCTGTCTAGCGTTCACAATATGCCCATCTGTAGAAGGAATAAACATTTCAGGTCCGCCACCTTCTCCTACTTTATATGGCATTCCCGCCATAACTGGACCACCTAAAGCCTGGGGTGTAAAACCTGGAACCACCTGACCTAGAGGGTTAGCACGTCCCGAAGCTGTACCATTATTAGCGCCTTTAACAGCGGCATTAAATTTTTCTCCACCCGTAATTTCTATTTTGGCGTCTTGAATCCCAAAAAGATTACGTAACCATTTAGGAAGACTCTGTGCTTTTTGCTGGATCTTGTCCCACATCTCTACAACCTTGTCATAGACATCGGAGAAAGTACTAGCTACAGCGTCCCAACCTTTTTTGATTCCATCCCAAATAGCTTGGAAGACCGGAATCAAAGTGTTTGTTATCCAATCCCAAATAGCTTGGAAAATTGGTTTCATCGTGTCCCACGCGGTCTGTATAAATTTACATATTTGATCCCACACCCATTTAACGGCGTCCCAAATTTTGCCCCAAATAGGCATAAGAATTTCAGTTATGTAAGTCCATAGCGCGTTCCATACAGGCTTTATTACGTTATCCCACGCCCAAGAAATAACTTTAGAGATGGCATCCCATACTTCTTTCAGTACAGCCCATAAGAATTTAAAATACGGTACTAAAACATTTGTTACATACCAAACAAGCGCGGTCCATACCGGCTTGATCCGGTTAGTCCATACCCATTCGACGACATTCGCGATAATTTCGAAGACTTTTTTAGCGACTTTCCACAACAAATTAAAATACGGAATAAGAATTTTAGTTATATAGATCACTAACGCATTCCATACAGGCTTGATAACATTTTCCCAAGCCCATAAAGCAGCGTTTGCTATTTGCTTCCATGTTTTATCTATAAATTTTCTGAAAGCATCATTCTTTTTATAGAGTACAACCATGATGGCTATAAATGCAGCTATCGCAATAATAATTATTCCAATAGGTGAAGTTACAAAAGCCATGGCCGCGCCCCATGCTTTAGTAGCTATAGCGGCGGCTTTAGCTGCTACCGCTTGTGCTTTAGTAACAATTGTTTGCGTTACTGTAGCGGCGGTAGCTCTCACGGTTTCGAGTTTCATTTGAACAAAGCCTTTAGCAATCTTCAAAAGATAAGGGCTACTTTTCGCAAAGTATGTAAGCCCTTGAACAGCTTTAATACTTGCTTGTATTGCTTTTATTGAACCGCCGACACCTTTAGCTAACCCGCCAAATAAGGTGGTAAGTGGTCCGATTGCCGCTGCTATTAATCCAGCGGAAACAATCATTTTCTTTGTCCCGCTAGATAAATTACTAAATTTACCAGCCGCTTTACCTACCCATTCAGCTAGGTCAGTAACAATAGGTATTAATGTTTGCCCCGCGACCGCTGCAGAATCTTCCATGCGGGCTTTCATAATTTTTAATTGTCCAGCGGCGCCTTTAGATGTTTCTTTAAAATCGTCTTCGGCAAGCTTGCCGTCTTTTTTAATCAAATTGTAGATCGCTTGCGATTTTGTAGCGGCGTCAAGTTTTACCGATTCACCTTCCATTGCTTTAGATAAGCTTTGTTTTGCTAGTTCAAGTTTGTTATTTGCTTTGCGGGCTTCTTCGGAATCGGCACCGTAGCGTTTAGTCATCTTTGATGCTTGTAAAGTCGCGTCAGCTACAGCGAGGTTTGCTTTTTCAACTTTCGCGGTATTCACCGCGCCCTTAACGAGACCGGCTGATAGCGCTTCGGCTTTAATTCGGTCTTCATTTAGAGCGATACCAAATTGTTTTAGAGGTTCAGATTCGCCTGATATACCAGATTTTAGAGCTAAAAGAGCTGTATCTACATCGGTATTGTTAAACGATGCTAAGTCGGCGGCCATTTTAACTAGCCCTTGCGACATTTTTTGTGACTCTTTATCGCCCACACCGAAAGCTTTAAATAGGTTTCCGAATGTACCGGCGGCTTCTATTGCTTTTTGTTGAGATAGACCCATTTCAGTTGCGGCTGTTTTAGACCAAGCAACAATTTCTTTAGAATTTTTGCCGAATACCACGCCAACTTTGGACATCGATTCTTGCATGTCCGAAGCAGCTTCAAAAGATTTTTTGCCTACAAGAGCTAGAGGCAAAGTAACGCCTACTGTCATTTTCGCGCCAAAATCAACCATCGATTTACCGACGCTAGACATTTTCGAACCGAAACGGCTTATACCCGTTTCGGTTGCTTCCATCTGTTTAGTGACTTCTTGTAAATGTTTTTTAAGATTGGCCGAATCGCCAATAAATGTTACTTTTACGGTTCCAGCCACTAAGCGCGATTCTCTGCTTTATGCTTTTCTTTTATGACATCTTCAAGCGTTGCAAGTTCCATTGCAGACATTTCTACAATGTCCCTGTAGGGGATACCGGATTCGATGGCGAGGCCGATACAATTTCTTGTGACACTGTATCGGGTTGCTCTAAAGGGTGGGCATCCCCTTGTTCTTCCATCTCAATATCGGGGTTTTTTTCTATAAATTCGTCAAAAGTTCCCGAAAATAACTTGCGGTATGCCATTGCTTTAAACGCGAGAAATACTACGTATTCGAAATGCCAATCGTCTTCGGTAAACATGGAAGAGCTACCGATTCCGAAATGTCTTTCGGCGGCTATAAGTTCGACCGTGTTTGTTTCTAGATGATGTGTTTGCCCATCTAGCGTGATCGCCATTTTAAATTTAATCAAGTTTCTACTCCTCGGCTTATTAGTTTTGGTATTTCTCTTTTGAGATATGCAACGGCTTCAGGCATTTTTCGCGCGATTGCCGGATAAATATAACGTCCACGCTTCAATTTGTCGCGCGTGATTTTTACGCCTTTTGGTTGGATAGTTCCACCAAAATCGAGCCAACCGTAGTAAGGAACGGTTTTTTGTCCACCTCTAATGACGGCGTTAGGACCCGAAGTTCCAGCTTTAAGCGATTTACGGGCTTTACCTGTTAAAACAGGGATATCTGCTCGCGCATCGGAAGCAACTATTTCGGCTGTAGCCTTCAATACTTTACGGATTTCTGGTCCGTAGCGTTTATCAGCCGAAACGAGGTCGCGTCTTAGCTCACGTAAACCCGTTACGTGAGCGTAAACACCGTCGTCAGCCATTAGGAAAGTTTCGTTACTGTACCTGTAGCGTTCCAGTCACCGGACATTTCAGCGGCACCGGTCTTAGAATAAGAACCAGTCCACGAGAAAATCGCGGTTCCATAAGTGTATCTTGTAGGGTCTGTAATATCAGGGTAGAAGTAGAATTTTCGTCCTGCTCCATCTACGGAAGCTGTATAGAGTTGCGCTGTAGCACTATCTAGGTAGCCCGAGTAAGAACCTGAACTATCATTCATTCCTGCAAGGTAAGTTAAGTTATCATCTTCAAAGCAGGTAACATCAATAGCGTCAAAAGAAGCATTGTGTTCCCATTCTTTAATGAATACGGCTGGTTGCGCTGAACCGCCGGAAGTAAGAGCGACATAAAGTCGAGTGTTTTTGCCAGTAAATCTAGCCATTAGATTATCCTTTGTTTATAGGGTTTTTAGGTCGGATGTGAAAGCTTCAGCGAGTAAATCAAAAGTGCGGTCTGCTACGGCAAGCCTTGCTTTTTCTGCTCGTTTTTGTCTTTCCTCTGGATGGTTTAACCAATAGTGGATTCCATCTTGGAGTTCTTGCGGTGTAGTAAATGTGGGTAGCATCGGAAAAAGAGAGTCAGATTCGGGCCTTGTTTCTCTTAGAAAGAAAAGTCCACAAGCTGCCATTTCTATTTCCCTAGGTCCACATGAATGTCCATCGGTCGAGTATGTGTGTTGTTTGCGGTATAGATTCGCGCTTACTAACGATGATTGGTAGAGGGTTACGGCGTCTTTGTTATCTATACAGTCGGCTATATCGTTTTCTACTAGCTGTAAGAGTGGGCTAGTAGCGTCGAGTGCTTGCCAGTTACCGGCAAGCCTTGCGATTAGGTGGGACCAATCTATTTTTTCTAGAAATTCGATCCGTTCAGGAAAGCCTGTCCCAACAAAACAAAATTCGCTTATTAGTTCGAGTGAACCTGGTCCTGGTTTATGTATTTCGGGGTCATACCCATGCCCGTAATAGAAGGTAGGGCATATTTCATTGAATTTTTCTAGGTTGCGAGTGTCATTTACTATTACCGCGTCACAATGTTTCGCTTGTAAAAGGTGCCGGTCGTCTTCGTAGGGTGACTCGGTAACCATAAGGATTACTTTGTGGAGTCTTCGTGCTAGATCGTAGAATTGTGGTGGTAGATAGTAGCCGGTGATAATAAGAACTATGTCGGGTTGCTGTTCCCAACATGCAGCTTCTAACATCGCGGTAGCGTTAAGAGCTACTTCTTCCATTGTGGCTTCTGAACCTTTGATAGCTAGAAAGCCTTGCTGGAAAAATTCGAGTCTTAATCCGAGATCCCATTCGTAGACATCGTGGCCAACATTTTTTAGCCCTTTGATCCATCCGTTCGCTACGTCTTCGACGCTAAATTGTGGTCCAGGTCGGACTACAAGAATTTTCAAAAGTCTTCGCGGCCTCGTCTAAGTCGTGCTATCGCGCCCCATGCTTTAAGGTCTTCTTCGAAAGTGGTTTCCCATTCCGATATAGTGAACTTTGAAGGGATATAAGAGAGGTAGCCGCCGTGGGATATATCGCCAAATTCGATTATTTCGATGATTTCGTCGAGTAGATCGGCTGATTTTTGGGCGTTATTCGAAGCATCTACATATATACGTAATTCTAGAAGAATATCGTCACCTTCAAGGCCGCCGGTACGTACCGTTATGGCTGCAGGTTTTACAAGTAGACCGCCGAAGGGTTCATGGTCAAAAATGCGGGCTACTTTATTTTTTAGAAAAGTGCGCGGCTTACCTGAACTGTTTTCGGCAAAGACACTGTAGAGTTCTTGGCGGGCTTCCCTTATTGTTATCACGCGATAGGGCCTTGCTGTATTTCGGCTCCTAGAAGATCTATTACGCGGTTAGGTAAAGCAAAAGTTACGATAGCTGTACCGCCGTCGTAGTCTCCATAGGTAGAAGTTCCCATTCCTTGATTCATCTTCCATACGTGAGCTAGAAAAGATTGTGCAGCAACTTTAAAAAGGGAAGGTATGTTTGCTTGTGTACCGCGTCCCGCTACATAGTCGATCTCTATATTTTTTTTACCGTACGTAAAATAGCTACAAGTGCCAGAATCCATACGTTCCATCGTGCCTTGCACGGTATCGAGTAGATATTGGTTATCAGTTTGTGACGTGTTAGTGTGCGCTGTTAGTACGGTCGAGGTTGTACCGTCGTATTCTCTAACGGCTGACACTGAATAGACGGGCCGATATTTCAGAAAAATTAGATGGCTCCCACCGTTTTGTTTCTCCGCTGTAATTGTACGGTTTACAATCGGTCCACATACTTCATCTAGACGACGCGAGATCGCCGTAATATAGTTGGCTAATAAGGATTCGTTGGAGCTATCGAGGCTATCTTGCGCTAAAGCTTGTTTCGCTTCATCTATTGTAAGGATGTCAGACGACATAGATTTCCGCTCTTAGATCGCCACACTTGACGTCTATTTCTTTATATTTGATTTTGCCGCCCGCTTTTTTGACTGATTTTTCTAGGTCTTTAAACGAAACATTCTTATAAAATTCGCCTGTACGTAAAGGGCCGCCGTCGAAAGCGGAATGTTCAGGGCGTGGGTCTGTAGCGCAAGTGATTAGAGCCATACCTTTTTCGTCGATAGTGTCTACTATTGATTGGATTACTCCGTCGAGATCGTCGCAATGTTCGAGAAGTTCTAAACAAAGAACGATGTCGGCTTTACCTATGTATTCTTGGCAATCCATTACTAGATCTACATTCGGGCCGTCTTCACGGTCTATACCTACATATTTTGCTTGGCCTATAAGTGGATGTATGTTTCCATTTACATCTTTAGAGCCGAACTCGACGACTGTAGTTTTCTTTGTTATATCGGTGGGTAGCCTACGCGCTACAAATTCGAAACATTCTTGATGCACTTAAGCGTCTTTCTTTGTTTCTTTTTTAGCTGGTTTTAGTTTTGCAATTTCTTTTTTTACTAGCTCTGCTTTTTCGGTTTCGCCTCGTCGGACATATCCGGCAAGTTCAAATTCGAGAGCGTCAATAATTGGATTAGACATAAATTTCCTTTATTTTTGGGCTGTAACAGCATTTTTTGATGCATCTGCACCTTTAGATAAGTTGCAATGCAAGTGGGCTATTTGTAGATTTGATATTTCATTTGTCCCACCTTTTGCAAGTGGAACTATGTGATCTATCGATGCGAATTTGGGGTTTGGATGCTTTAGTTGCATATCAACCGGCCCAAGACAAATACCACATTTGAAATTAGTTTTTGCGGCCACATGTACCCGTGAAATAAGTGGAGTACCTTTTATCTTTTCGGGGCCTTTTCTTCTATACATCTTTCGTGTTATTTGATGTGCCTGTGAATTACATTTTTCTGAACAATAAGTTGCATCTAATCGCATTGTTTTAGGAATTACTTTGAAGCAATTTATGCAATTACGGCTACTCTTGTTAGCTGCACGTTCGAGTTTTAATTTCGAGTTTTTAGATTTGTCTTTACATCTACGTGAACAAAACCAAGATGGTTTACGCTGTTTTGGTGTGTAAGTTTCTTTACACCATTGACATAATCTTGGTGTTTTTTCGACGAGGGTATCGGACGTATATCGCGTCCGATACCATGTCTTATAACAGTTTTTGCACCATGGATTCCTTCGCCCATTACTAAAATAAAAGTCTTCTTGTGGATTTTGTACACCACAAGAAGAACATAAGTAGAGAATAGACAAAGGTTACAATTCAGAAAGTTGGGGCAATCAAGCCTGTCCCGCTGATAACTGACGATGCTGTAGGTCGTCTTCCAGCTGTGAAGAAACTGTACCCTCGTACCAGTGCTTTAACACTTAGTGTTGCTGAACCTGTTTCTTTAAACTCAAGCGCTAATGGAGAGTTATTTTCTTCCCATAGGTGGAGTTCATCGGTTCGAGTAACAATAATTGTGTCTTCTGTACCGGCACCTTGTACAAGTGAGATGTTTCCATCTGTTACTACTGGGATACCCATAATGGTTCCTACTTCGGCGTACCCTGTCTGTCCTACACCTGCAGCGTTTGTTGAGCCATAAGCGTTAGGGACGACTAAAGGTCGGTTGGTTGTATCTAGAGAAGATAAGAACCATCCCCAACGGCGAGGAGCCATAACAATGCAGTTAGCTGGAGCAAAAATTCCGGCTGATACACGCTGGATAGCGTCTGCAAGTTTAAGGTAAAGTTCCGCTACTGTAGGAGAAGCATCTGTGTATGTTACAGCGCCAATACCTGAAGTACTTTGAATACCTAAGTGAGTACCAGAAGTTCCATCACCATGGATAATTTGACGGTCAAGCTCTGAATGGTAAGCCTTAACAAGATCTTGGAAGATCAAAGCTTCAGCACCGCGAGATCGTTCGATAGATTGTACCGAGAGGTCTTGCTGACCAGCGATAGTTACTAGAGAAATATCTAGCTTTGTATCGTCAGCGTTTGTTTCTTGTACAGCCGAGTTTTGTGTAGCTTGAGAAGCGACCGCTGTACCAGTTGTGAGACGTGACAAAGAAATTGTTTCGCCTTCGGCTGGGATTTGGTGCTTAGCTACTTTATCTGCAAGTGGACGACCCGCACGAGCTACATCTGCAGCCATATCGGTCAAGAATTGTGGGACTGTAAGACCTGCAAAAGCAGATGTACCAATGTCTCGCATTTCAGCGTTGTGGCGGCTTAGGCGTTGCGCTGCATCTGGATCGTTATAGCGGAAAGAACGGTAAGCATCTGTTAAGAATGAAGTATCAGCCATGTTATCTGAACGATATGTGAGTGGCTCTTTCACGCTTACAGTTTTTGTACCATATTCTTTAGCAAGTTGCGCTGCACGGTCGCGGCGTTCTTGCATTTCTTTAAGTTCTGATTCGCGTACTTCAAGTTCTTTAACTTCTTCATCGATAGCTTTAATTGCTTCAATAGAAGATCGTAGATCTTTCTGCTCGTCTTCGTTAGCGTCTCGCTTTTCAGCTTCAATAGCTGACATACGTACGTCTAGTTCGTCTTGCTTAACTGACCGTTCGGCAAGTTTCGCTTCGATTTTTTCGTGGATTTCTTCCACAAGTGATTTTGACATGAGGTTTCCTTAGAAATATAAGTGTGTTTTTTATTGTGCGCGTCCAGGTGCAAAAATCCAGGTGCCTATATAGGCGGCGTGGTTTGCGGCGTGAGCGTGTCTTACTTTTTGAGCGATTCCGCTAGGTTGCGGATTTCGTCAAGAGCTGGGGTAGTGAGAGGAGCTGCAGGGCGTGTTTCTGCTTGTGCTTCTTCTCTAGAGCGAGCTTTAATGAGTGTCGCTTCACTAGCAGGGTAGGTAACTATCGAGACATCATCGATTTTGAATTCTTTAATGTCACGTTTTGTGTAGTCATCTGACCATGCTTGACGTGTAGCGATAAATCCGAAACTCATATTGTCGATGTCTTCTCGGTCCATAGCGCTTTTTAGTTCTTGTACCGCCGGATTTTTTAGATCTAATTTCGCTGTAACCCTAAGGCCGATCTCATCTTCGGTTACTGACATCGTTTTAGGGTAACGAGCTACGGGTATTCCGGTGCCTTTACCGTGATTTATTAGCATACGGATGTCTGCTTTTTCTTTTAAAGATTTTGTTGCAGCGCCTCGAGAGATTTTTTCGTCAAAACCTGTAGCAGATTCCGCGCCGCCACCAATAGGGTATTCGACATCCCACACTATGGCGTAACCATCGACGGTCATCGTGTTATCTTCTTCGTTTACTGATCGTGTTTCTAGTTTGCTAAAAGCACGGGTTTCTTGTTCTTGTTTTGCCATTTTTATTGTCCTAAAGGTGAATCTTGGCCTACTTGCCCGAAAGCGTAAGGCGGCCATAGCGTGTCGTCGCCGCCATCTACAGGCGGTAGGTCTTCTATTGCACGTGCTTCGTTTACTGACATAAAACCGGTACGGATTGCCATTTGGTGGGCGTTGTATCGTGCAGAAATATCTATTGCTAGCGCGGCGTTACGGTTGCATTTCGCGTAAGCAGGTTTCGTTAATAGCGAATCGTGTACTTCTTCTAGTCGTACTAGCCACGGGTTTAAAGTGTCTTGTAAGAAAGCTCGCGAGTTTCCTTCCACTGTGGAATAGGTGAGAGATGATCCTGATTCGGAACCGATTTTTTCCGGTGGGACTCTAAACATTCTTGCGATGTCTTGGATAGTAGATTTTTGTGTTTCTAGAAATTGTGAATCTTGAGCGGAAATTTGTAGGGGTGTGTATTTAACGTCACCTGAAAGAACTACTGGTTCATGCGAAGTTTGTGCGCTAGATATAAATTTTTGTTTTGCTAACTCCGCTGCTTCGGGTGTAAGGCGGCCCTCGAAAGCTAGGATACCGTTAGCTTTTGTACCTATAGCGAAATAGTCTTCGACATATTCTAGCACGGATAGTCCTATAGATAACTG
>ERZ724522.1069-NODE-1069-length-15698-cov-7.282363_pt1 | contig 15698 bp, 18 predicted proteins | sample MGYA00376055_ERZ724522 | MGnify/ENA primary metagenome ERZ724522 (study PRJEB28724, sample SAMN07190884) | wastewater metagenome | isolation source: effluent of sewage treatment plant in Hong Hong | place: Hong Kong | collected 2016-03-17 ... | reverse complement strand
CGCTGCGTGATTTTGTGTGTCGCTCGTTTTGATCCGTTGCGACGATCGAAACGCTTGTCGTCACGCCATTTGACAAGCGTTTCGTTCGGTGGAGGTAGCGCATCGTGGATCGAGCTACCGACCTGCGGGCCGACTACGACCGCCTCGGGGCGCTGTTGGTCGCCGAGACGGACGGGTCGAAGGCGGCGGCGTTGGCGCGTGAGCGCCGGATGTTGGGCGAGCTGCTCGAAACGATCGAAGCACCTGCGGAGGTGAGCAAGGTCGATGAACTGGCAGCTCGACGTCGACCCAACGCCGGCCCTGCTGGTTCTGCCTCCCGCCGCCGCAAGCCTGGATGAGGCGCATGCGGCCATCGAGATGTGGGAGTACTACTCCGGCAAGACACTGGACTCGACTCAACGTCTAGCCGTCGAGGTGATGATGGCGGAGTCGTCGTCGGGCAAGTGGGCGGCGGCGACGACGGGGCGTGAGATGCCTCGCCAGAACGGCAAGGGCGACGAGATCGAGGTCGTCGAATTTTGGGGTCTGGTCCAGCGGGCCGAGTCGATCCTGCACACGGTGCATGACGCCGTCCTCTTGGCGTCGCAGGCGCAGCAGCGGATGTTGCTGGTGCTGGAGCGCCCGGATCTGCGGACGCGGATCAAGCGGAAGTGGATGGGCACCGGCCAGCAGATGATCGAGCTTCGCAACGGCGGGGTTATCTGGTACCGCACCCGTACTGGTGGCGGCGGGCGCGGAGTCGATGACATCTCCCGTCTGGTGATCGACGAGGCACAACACGCGACCGAGGAGCATCTGGCGGCGGTTGCGCCGACGATGCTGGCCAACCCGAACCCACAACTCAACGCGATGGGAACGTCAGCTCTGGCGGGTCGGTCGGACTGGTGGTGGAGCGTCCGCATCCGTGCGTTGGGCGCTGATCCGGGTTCGTTCGGGTTCGTCGGGCACACCGCTGAGGATGTTCATCTCGACGACGCCGGCGAGCTGATCCAGCCGCCGATTGATCCGGCCGACCGGCGCTTGTGGCATCGGTCGAACCCCGCGATTAAGCGGAAGCCGGACGTGCTGGAGTTTCTGGAGGAGCAGTTTCGAGTGCTCGGCCCGGCGTCGTTCGCTCGCGAGCACCTGGGCGTGTGGGACCCGCCCGAATCGCATGCTCGGTCAGCGAAGATCCCCGGCGACCTCTGGGCGGCGCTTCCTCGCGGGACGTGCCCGCATGGTCGTGTGGTGATCGCTTTCGATGTCGATCTCGACGGCGAGCACGCGTCGATCTCGGTCATCGGAGGTCATGTCGCCCGCCCCTATTTCGAGTGCGTGCGTGACCGACACGGGACGGGTTGGCTGGCCGCTGAGTTGGTCGGGCTGGTGCAACGCAACGATCCGATTGCCGTGGCGTTCAACGCTGCGGGACCGGCGAAGGAGCAAGCCGGGGCGGTCATGGTGGCGTTCCGCGAGGCCGGCATCTCGACGGATCTGCTCATGCCGGTAGGCGCTGGCGATTATCGGGCATGTTGTGGTGCGCTGCTGTCCCATGTCCGAGAGGGCACGCTGACGCTCGCCGATGCTGCCCAGCAGCCGCTCGACCTTGCTGCATCCGATGCGACTGAGCGCCAGCTCGCTGAGGGCTGGGTGTTCGACCGTCGGCAGGCGACGGTACCCATCTCGCCACTGGTGGCATGCACGGTCGGCCTGCACCTCCTGCCGACCGAGGCTCAGCCGGTTGCCGTGTCCGACTTCATCGTGGTCTGAAAAGAGGTCGTGGCATGGTCGTTGTTCTGTTCGCTCTGGGCGGCGCGCTGGTCGTGATGGGCACGGCGATGCTGAGTCTCCCGGCCGCCGTGATTGTCGCCGGAGTCCTGCTGCTGGCCGTCGCTGTTGACCTCACCAGGGGTGAGCAGTGAGTGTTCTTCGGAGGGCGTGGGATCTTCGCTCCGTCTCCACCTTTGGCGGGCTGCCCGAGCGTGGACGGTCGCGACCGCTGCCTGATGGGTATGGCCAGCGAGGCGCTGGCAAATGGCTCGACGGGATGTCGTGGCAGTCGTGGGGCGGTCCTGCTGGTGCCGATTCGGCTATGCGTCTCTCGGCCGTGTTCGCGTGCCTCAGGCTGCTTTCGGAGGCGGTGTCCACGCTGCCCTTGGACACGTTCCACCGTGAGGACGGGGCGCGTCGCCCGTTCCGGCCCCGTCCGACCTACCTCGACTTTCGAGCCCCGCAGGTCTCGCGCATCGACTACCTGTCGCAGGTCATGCTGTCGCTGCTCACCGACGGCAACGCGTTCGTTCTAACTCCTCGCGATGGGATGGGCGTGACCTCGAACCTTCACGTTCTCGATCCGTCGATGGTCACGATTCGTTTCGCTGGCGGGCGGGCGGAGTATGTCGTCTCGGGTGTGCCCGAGCCGCTCGGTCCGGGTGAGATCATGCACATCAAGGGCATGACGCTGCCGGGTCAACTGCGCGGTGTGTCGCCGCTCGAAGCGGCCCGCGATGTGGTCGATGGTGGCCGCAAGGCGCAGGACTTCGGCACGTCGTTCATGGCGAACAACGCCATGCCGCCCGGCGTGATCGAGATGCCGGACGACCCGATCGGCAACGGCAGGGAGCGTGCGCGCGCCGTCGCTGAGGCGTGGAACGAGTCGCATGGCGGCACGGCCAACGCAGGCAAGGTCGGCGTTCTCCTCGGCGGAGCGTCACTCAAGACGATCGCCATCAAGCCAACCGACGCCGAATGGCTGGACTCGAAACGGTTCGGCGTATCGGAGATCGCCCGCTTCTACGGCGTGCCGCCACACCTCATCGCCGATGCGTCGAACTCGACGTCGTGGGGGTCGGGCCTCGCCGAGCAGAACCTGGCCTTTGGGCAGTTCTCGCTGCGGCCGTGGATCGAACGCATCGAGGACGCGCACAACCGACTCCTCGTCTCGGACGGCCTCGCCAAGGCGTTCATCAAACTCAATCTGGATGCCCTACTTCGGGCGTCCCTCGCCGACCGGTACGCGTCCTACGCGATCGGCATCGGCAACCGCTTCTTGCACCCGAACGAGGCCCGCCGGTTCGAGGACCTCGAGCCGCTTCCTGATGGCGACCAGTGGCCAGACTCCCCGGAGGTGTCGCATGAACCTTGAGCTCCGCAACTTCATCGACCCCCCGGAGTTCCGCTCCGGCGAGGCCGGAAAGATCACTGCCGCCGGTGTGGCGATGCGCTACGGGGCGCGCTCGAAGCCGGTGACGAAAGCGGGACGCGGCGTGTTTCGCGAACAGTTCTCGGCCGGAGCGTTCGCGAAGACGCTGCAAGAGCAGGACATTCGCTCCCATCTTGAGCACTTCGGGCCGTACCTCGGCCGCGTGTCGAATGGGTCGCTTCGGCTCACCGACGACCGTTCAGCGCTCACCTACGAGTTGGACCTGCCCGACACGACCGCCGGCCGCGACGCCGCCGCTTTGCTGGAGCGCGGCGACCTGCGTGGAGCGTCGATCGGGTTTCGCGCGATCCGCGGCGGGGAGCAGTGGTCCGACGGAGATGACGGGATGGCGCTGCGGACAGTGTCAGAGGCGCGCCTTGGTCTGGTCGACCTGACGATCGCACCGGCCTACGACGACTCGACGGCCGAGATGGCGCTGAGGTCGCTCGCCGCTGAGCACCATCTCGACATCGACACCCTGATCGACGCTGCCGCCACAGGCGAGCTGCGTTCCCTTCTCGACCGTTCGGTCGAGGACGAGGACAGCGACGGCGCGCACGGCCGGGAAACCACCGTGCGTCGCCACATGACGCATCTCCTCGTCTGAGCTGGCCGCCCGCACGGCACCGGTTCACACCATCCCTTCACGTTCCAGAAAGGACATGCCATGAATCACATCGAAATCGTGCGGGCCAACCACGCCCGACGCGCCGCCATCCAGGGCGAGCTTCGCGCCATCGACGAGGCCGCCACCGCGGACAACCGCGACTACACCGACGACGAGCGAGCGATCATCACTGATCGTCGGTCGGAGCTCGAAGCGATCGACAATCGCATCGCAGCGAACCTCGACATGGAGATCCGTTCGCAGCAGATCGACAACGGCATCACGTCGCTGCTCGGTTCGATGCTGGAACGCCAGGACGGCGAGATGGTCGACACCCGCTCTCTTGGTCGCCAGTTCGTCGACATGGACGAGGTCCGTTCGTGGGTCGACCAGGGCGCTCGTGGCGCTTCGCCGGCGCTGCATGCGGCGCTTGACCTTCGTGCCGTCACCGACGTGACGACTGGCGCGACCTCGGCGGGTGCGCTGATTCAGAACGACCGCCTCGGTCGGATCGGAAACGACTTCCTCGACCGGCGCACGTTCCTCATCGACCTCCTGCCGACGATCAACGTGTCGACCGGCGCGGTCGAGGTGGTGCAAGACCAGTCGCCGCTCGCCGACCTGGCGAACAAGGCGGTGGAGGTCGCCGAGGGCAGCGCGAAGCCGCAGGCAGGCCCGACACTCGCCGTTATCACCGAGCCCGTGCAGACCATTGCTGCGTGGGCGAACATCACCCGCCAGGCAGCGGCTGACGCTCCACAGGTCATGGGCTACCTCGACGGTCGGCTCCGCTACTCGGTGAAGCGTCGGGCCGACGGTCAGGTGATCAACGGCAACGGCACGTCGCCGAACATCTCTGGTCTGCTCGACCGGAGCGGCATCAACGCCTACACCGCACCGAGCGGGTCGGAGGCGACCTACCGCTCGATTCGCAAGGCGATCACGCTGATGGAGCAGGACGAGGCGGTCCCCGAGATCGTCGTGCTGAACCCTGCCGACGCCGAGCTGTTCGACCTGTCGAATGACACCTCGGCAGGTCTGCACGCTGTCCCTGACCTCAACGGTCGAGGCACTCGAACGGCGTGGGGCCTGACGCAGGTTCGGTCGACGGCTGTCGCTTCGGGCACCGCCATCCTCATCGACCCGATGGCGGTCGCCGTGCTGGACCGACAGCAGGTCACGGCCTACATGACCGACAGCCATGCGTCGAACTTCACCAGCAACATCCTCACGTTGCTGCTGGAGGCTCGGCTCGGTCTGGCGGTGTTCGATCCGGCTGGCGTCTGCTCGGTCACCTTCGACTACGTCCCGTGATCCTCGTGACGGCAGGGCCGAAGCCCTGCCGTCACAACTCAACCGCAAGGAGGCCGGATGGCCATCAGCACAACGGGCGTGTGGCTCGACAAGGAAACCGGCGAGATCGTCACAGCGCGCCCACAGCGCGCCCGCCAACTCGTCGCACCGGGCCACGAGGTCGGGCGCACAGAACAGGCGTTCATCGACCGCCACGAGGCAAACGTGAAGGTGGCGACCGCCGACCAGGTCGCCACCGCCCGACCGTCGAAGAAGGCGTCGCCAAAGGTTGAAGCCGACGACAGCGACGACTGATGCACCCCGCGGTCGTCGACTTCGTCACTGAGCATTCAACGGGTCGACCCGTTGACCTTCTCGACGTCGGCGGCCGCGACATCAACGGCACGGTGGCGCACCTGTTCCCGTCTGCCGCCCGGACCGTCGTCGACCTTCACGACGCGCCGGACGTGGACATCGTCGGCGATATCTGCACGCTCGGCCTGGTCGAGGTCGCCGACGTGGTTCTGTGCCTGGAGGTCCTGGAGCATGTCGAGAACTGGCGCGACATCGTGACGGCGTGCGCCAACGCATGTCGGCCCGGAGGTCTGGTTCTCGTCACTTGTGCTGGCCCTGGCCGTGGCGAGCACTCGGCGATCGACGGAGGGCCTCTCCGTGCTGGCGAGTGGTACGGCAACATCACGGCCGACGAGTTGGGTGACCACATGACGGAATGCGGACTCGACGGGTCCGCCCGCCAGGTTGGCGACGACACGCAGGCGTGGGGGGTGATGGTGTGACTTCGATCCTCGACGACGTGAAGGCGTGGCTACAGCTCCCCCAGCACGTCGAGGCCAGCACCGAGCCACTGCTTCCACTCGCTGTAGCGGCCGCTACAACAGCCGTGACTGACTACACCGGCCACGATCAGTCCAGCATCGTCACCGTCGACACGGCGGCCACGGTGCGAATCTTCGAGGCGGGGAGCCCCGTCGTCGGCCAGTACGCATCCGTGTGGCTCGATGATCTCGTCGGCACCCCGACTCTCGTCGAGGAGTCATCGGATCGGGTGACGTGGACGACGTCGGACGACTGGTGGATGAGTCCCGACAATGAGGCCACCCAGTACCGGCTGTGCCGTGCCACCTGCTGGCCCGCGTGGGTGCGGGTCACGGCGAAGTGGGGCATCGACCAGACGCTCGCCGACGACCTCCGCATGCCGACCGTCATGAAGGCGGCTCGCCTCTACTCGCGTCGCAAGTCGATCACGGGTATCGAGGGATTCAGCGACTTTGGCGCCGTACGCGTGTCGCGCAGCGAGGACCCCGACATCGCCGCTTTGCTCGACCAACTCCGACGCCACGACTACGCGATCGGGATCGGATGACGACGCTGCGCACGGTCCGCTACGAGCTGCGCGACCTCCTCGCCACGAACCTCGGCATCCCGGTCACCGCCTCGCCGGCGAGACAGACCGTTACGACGAGATCCGTGTTCTTCGGTCCGAGGACCGGCAGTCGCGAGACCCAGGGTGGCGGCGACCTCTGCACCTTCCCCGTCTACGTGCTCTTGCCTGACGGCGATGACGCTCAGTTTGACGTGCTCGACGACTACATCGACGGTGCATCGTCGGTCATCGACCTGATCGACGGCAACCCCGTCCTTCCGTGCGGTGCTGCCGTCGCCGTCACTGGCGAATGGTCCGAGCAGCAGGTCGAGATCGGCGGTGTCACATCGCTGGCGTGCGTGTTCGACGTCGAAGCGAGGTGGTGATGGGGACCTCCCACAGCGCAGCGGAGTTGGGCGCGAAGTTCTCCGCACTCGCGCGAAACCTGGAGTCGGTGCAGAAGGGCGCGGCCCGCTCCGGTGCGAGGGTGATCGAGCAGGCGGTGCAGCGCGAGATGCGAGCCGCTACAGGCGGCGACCTCGTGCTGTCGGGAATGACCCGCACGACCGGCCCCAAGCGGAGCAACAGCGGCGGAATCAAGAAGATCGGGGTGAAGGTTCGACCGGTGCGTGACGGGGTTCTCGTTGCCGCGACCGGCCCGGCCCATCTCGTCGAGAACGACATCAAGCCCCACATCGTCACGTCCCGCCACGCCAAGGGGGCGGCCTACACCCGCACCACGAAGGCGGGCAAGACCGTCAAGGGTCGGTCCACCCGAGAGTCACGACAGGCCTCAGCGCTGTTCGGACTGGGCGTGACTGGCGGCGGTCGTCGGGCGGTCCTGCACTGGGGCAACAACTTCGCCCGGTTCACGAGGTCGTCGTCGAAGGGGCGTCACCCGTGGCGCAACGGCGTCCGCCAGTCTCGAGACCGGGCTGTCGGCGTGATGCGTCTCGAAGAGGTCAAGCAGATCGCGAGGACGTTCAGGTGAGAGCGGTCGTCGTTTCGCCGGGACCTGAGTTCTCGGTGATGGATGTCTATCGAGGGTGGGTCGGCGGCCTGCGCGCTCAGGGCGTCGAGGTATTCGAGTTCAACTTCCACGACCGGCTTGCGATCCACACTGAGATGCAGGTCGAGCGCGACGGCGAAATGCGCCATCTCTTCGACTTCGACGCGGCGGTTCGAATCGTGTTCGAGTCGCTGCAAGCGACGCTCTACGCGACGTGGCCGGACATCATCGTCGTCGTATCGGGGCACTTCTTCTCGGCCCCACTGTTCGACATGATCCGAGCGAATCGGCCTCACAAGCTGGTGATGCTGCACACCGAGTCGCCGTATGAGGACGAGCGCCAGATCGAGCTAGCCCAACACTTCGACGTGAACGTGCTGAACGATCCGATCAACATCGACCGGTTCCCCGCTGGCACGATCTACATTCCGCACGCCTACGACCCCGCGGTCCATCACGCCAACGGTCGGACCGAGGAGTTCGACTTCAGCTTCGTCGGCACCGGGTACCGGTCGCGGATCGACTACTTCGAGAAGGTCGACTTCGGGTCTGCGCGTGTGGCGCTCGCAGGCAACTGGCCGACGCTGGACGACGACTCACCCCTCATGGCCCACCAGGTGGGCGAGCGCGACGAGTGTTTCGACAACGCCGACACCGCCGACATGTACCGCCGCTCGGCGATGTCGGCGAACCTCTACCGAGTCGAAGCCGACTCCCCTGATCTGGTCGAAGGCTGGGCAATGGGACCCCGCGAGGTGGAGCTGGCGGCGTGCGGCACGTTCTTTGCTCGCGACCCTCGACCCGAGGGTGACGAGTTGCTCCCGATGCTCCCCAAGGTCACCTGCCCGGCAGAACTGACCGACGTTCTCCGATGGTCCATGGCTCACCCCGAGCAACGCCAGCAAGCCGCTGACGCCGCTCGGGCAGCCGTCTCCGACCGGACGTTCTCGTCGAACGCTGCCCGCCTCCTGCGGGCTCTCGACGCCTGACCTCAACCCCGAGGACACCACCCCCCACATAGGAGGTGCCGACATGGCACGCACTCACGGCCGGTTCGGCCTTCTCATGCTTGCGCCCACCGACAGCGCCCAGGCGCAGACCGTCGCGGCGACGAAGTCGTGGACGATCGACTCGCAGACCGACTACGCGGACGCCACCGCGCAGGGCGACACCTCGAAGCAGTTCGGTGCCGGACTTCCCGGTGGCTCGGGCAGCTTCGAGGCGTTCTACGACGCGTCTGTCTACAGCGGCAACGTGTTCACCGCTGCACGCGACGGCCTCGCCCGGAAGATGTACTTCTACCCGGACCGCAACGACATGGCGAAGTTCTGGCTGACGACCGCCTACGTGTCGGCCTCGATCACCAGCGCCGTGGACGGCATGACCACCGTGTCGGGCACGTTCTCGTGTGCGACCGACATGGTTCCGGTGGGCATCTCCTGATGAGCTCCGGCAAGACGGTGAAGGCCCTGAAGATCGGCGATCGAGTCCTCCGACTGGAGTCCGACTTCACGCTCGACGAGGTGGTCAAGATCACGTCGAAGCACGGGCTGAACCTGCTGTTTTTCCTTGCGACACCCGAGATCGGCACAGGCCTCGGCCTGGCCGACCTGTACCGGCTCGGGTGCAGCAAGGTCGGCATCGAGCCGCCTGAGACGATCACGTTTCGCACCGTCTCCGATGCGCTCATCGACGTGCCCGACGATCTCCCCGAGTCCTACGAGGACGGCATCCCAAAAGAGGAGACGCCCTCGACGGAGTGATCGTCGGACTAATGCAGCGGTTTAAGCAGTGGATACCCCCTGACGAGATCCGCCGGCAGTCGCTTCGCGATCTGAAGATGGTCACGGAGGCGTTCGAGATCATCGACTGGGACCCGCGCCCCGACATGAGTTGGATGAGGGAGGGCTGACATGGCGACTGCCTCGGAGCGGCTCGCGCTCGTCATCACGGCGAACGGATCGCAGGCCGTCACGGAGCTGACGAAGGTCGGGACGACGGCGCGCACCCAGCTCGGCGCGGCCGAGAAGTCGATGGACCGGATCGGCACCGGCATGGTCAACGCCGGCGCGAAGGTCGCGGCGGGCGGAGCGGTTGCGGTCACGGCGATGTTCGCAGCGGCCAACGCTGCGCAGGGCCTCGCCGACTCGATCGGCAAGGCCGAGGATGTGTTTGGGTCGTCGGTCAACCTGACCGCCTATTCCGAGCGTGCAGCCGAGTCGATGGCGCTCAGCAAGGAGGCCGCCCTCGACGCGGCGAGCGCCTATGGGTTGCTCCTGAAGCAGTCGGGTGTTGGCGGTTCGGCCCTCGCCTTGGCGTCGACCTCGTTGGCCGAGCGAACCGCCGACCTCGCCGAAAAGTTCAAGAAGCCCTACGCGGAGGTTCAAAAAGCGATCGAGGCCGTCATCAAGACGGGCAGCGCCAAGAGCCTGAAGGGGCTACTCGGCGTCGGCATCGAGATCGATCCCGCGTCACTCGCCGGACTCGACACCGCCGCAAAGACGACGAAGGTCTACGAGGAGATTCTCCGCCAGACCGCCGACGCTCAAAACACCGTGAAGAACAGCGGTGACGACATCGGCGTTCGAGCTGCTGTCGCTCAGGCGAAGCTCGACAACGCCATCGCCGAGATCGGCGAGGCGGCGACTCCCGTCATGATCAAGATGGCCGACGCGGCGAGCGCTGTGGTCGGCGTCGTGGAGCGTCTGCCCGCACCGCTCAAGGAGATCTTGGGCGCAGGGGCCGCTATCGCCGCGATCGGTGCGACGCTCGGCGGCGCAGCCTCGGTGCTCGGCGGCGGACTCCTCAAGGCCATACCGGGGCTCAAAGGATTCGCCGCAGGCATGGAGGGTGCGTCAGGCATCGCCGGCAAGTTGGGGGCGGGACTCGGCGCGGTCAACCTTCCCGCCGCCGCCCTGACAGCGACGGTCGTCGGCGGCATCGCGGTCTATGACGCGTGGGCTCGCAACGCGGATCGGGTGGACGCCGAGATGGCGTCCCTGTCGGCGACGATCACCAGCGTGGCCAGCGGGGCAGAGGTTCTCCCGGCCTTGGCCGCGCAGTTCAACGAGATCCTTGCCTCCCGTGGTGGTGGCCAGGATGCGTTTCGCAAGACCGGCCTGTCGGTCGCCGACGTGGTCAACGCCGTCAGCGCCGCACCGGGAGCGATGGACGAGTTCCGCGACTCGGTAGACGGGCTCGGCGGGTCACTTGAATACCTGGGCACCTTTGCCGAGTCGTTCCGCGGCGGCGGGCTCGAGGGCATCCGCGAGCAGGCCGAGAAGGCCCCGCCCGCGGTGCGCGCACTCATCACCGAACTGGCCGACCTCTACGAGGCAGGCGGTATCTCGGCGCATGAACTGCGGCTCGTCGTGGACTACATGACCGACCTCGATCGTGCGGCGCGGGCCTCGTCGATGGGTGTCGCAGACCAGGCGAAGGCGATGCTCGACGTTGCACCCGCCGCGGTCCGTGGGGCCGAGGCGTGGGCGCTGTACCAGACGGCCGTCGACGAGACGGCTGGCGCTACCGCTCAGGCCGATGCCCTCGCAAAGCTCAAGGCGCTCCTCCCTGAGGCTGCTGCCGCCGCCGGCCTTGCGGCTGGCGGCATCGGCGCGCTCGGGGACGCGAGCGCGGACAGTGCAACGGACGTGTTTTCGTTGGCCACGGCGCTGCAACACCTTCGCGCAGGTGCTGAGGGTGCCCTCGGCGAGGTCGCTGCCGGAGTGCAGGGCGTCCAGTCCGCCATGTCTAGCGTGAAGAGCGCACAGGATCGCGTGCGCTCCGCCGAGAAGGCATACGCGGACCTTACGACGAAGGACGCCAAGACGATCGAGTCCGCCTACGAGCGGGTCATTAGCGCCCGCGAGCGACTGAACGATCTGCTCCGTGGCGACGGGAACAACCTCGAACAGGAGTCGCCTGAGGCACAGCTCGCCCGCGCTCGCGCCCGCCTCGCCGAGGCGAACGTGAAGCTGGCAGCGAACCCCGGTGACGCCGGTGCGATGACGGCCAAGGACGAGGCGCTCGCCGACATCGACCGTGCGATCCAGCGTCGCCAGGAGACGATCCGCAGCGCGGACGAGATGGCCCGCCAGGTGCGCGACGCTGAGCGGAACCTGACCGAGGCACAAGAGGCGTATCAGGAGGCGATCAAGCCGCCCGACCCGGCAGAGGTCGCGGCGGCGCAACAGGCGATCGATGACGCCAAGGTGGCTGCCGCCACCTCGCTCCTGGAGTTCGGCCAGGGTGTGCTCGACGGCAAGGTGTCGGTGGACGCCTACGCGGACTATCTCGACAGCCTCGTGTCGTCGGGCATCATCTCGCCCGAGTCCGCGGCGGGGCTCAAGTCCAACCTCGACAACCTCACGCTTCAGGCGGGCCTGGCAGCAGCCAAGCTGGGCGAGGTCGCGCAGACCACTGTCGCCCCACCCCCCAAGTCGTTCGCTCAGCAGTGGGCCGAGTGGTTCCCCGCGGTCCCGCAGACGACCTCCGTGCCGTCGGGGATGATCTGGGGACCAGGCGGGATACCAACGATGGGCGGCTACGCCGTCACCGGCAGCCGAGCGTCGGGTGGCCACTTCGGCCCCGGCGCCTATCTCGTCGGCGAGAACGGGCCAGAGATAGCCACCTTCGGAACGTCGGGCTACGTCGTCAACGCCACGCGCACCGCAGGGATACGCGGCGCATCAGGTGGAGACTCGACCCTGTTCCGCGACCTCCACATCACCGAAGCGCGCGACGCACGCGAGACGGGTCGCCAAGTCGTAAACCGGCTCCGACTCCGGCAACTGACGAGGACCGGCTGATGGCGTTCTCACACAGCAACAGCCGTCACGGCCAGTTGGTCATCAACTCCGTGAGTCTCATGACGCCGGCGACGCGCATCCTGAACCTGCAAGAGATCTGGTCGCGCAGCAACCGCGGAGCGTCCAAGGTGATCCCGCACGCCGATGGGCGCAAAGGCCGTCGTCGCCGCCGCGACGAGATCGCGGTGTCGTTGCAACTGATCGTCGGCGGTGACGTTTCGATGGCTGGTGTTGCGGCGTCGAACAGGCTGGCGCAGCTCGACACGACGATGGCCTACCTCGAGGCGCAGATCGTCACCCCGCCGAGCGATCCCGACGGGTACCCCTCGGTGCTGACCCTCCGCACCGGGGCCACGCTGACCGCCGATGTCGTCATCGAGACGTGGGACGTCGAGCCGCACCCGAACCGCTCGGCGATGAACGTCGTGACGTTCGATCTCGCCATCCCCTCAGGTAGGTACGCGTGAGCCTCGCCTATCTGATCGGCGGGGTGGAGCTGACGCAGCGGTTCGGGGCGTCCGGCCAGGACGTCGGTAGTTCGGTCGGCACCGCCTCGTTCACGCTGCTGAACGACGACCCCCAGAACAGCTTGTGCGACTACGGCGTCAAGGTCGAGGTCCGCCTCGACGGCACGACGATCTTCTGGTTCCGCATCGACACGATCGAACCGGTCGAGATCGCCGAGAACGAGGGCGCTGGCGAGGCGACCACCTACAGCGGGCCCACGAGGTCGCTGAAGGAGGCGATCGTCTACCCGTCCAAGGGCGTGTATCAGGTCCCCGAGGGTCAGATCAACGCCGGGCTTCGGATCGTCACCAAGCCGTTCTCCGACGACCGTTACCTCGGCTGGATGGAGCCGGGGTTCGACGACTCGGCATGGCCTTCGGCCGTTGAGGTGCTGGCACCTACGGGGTCGTTCCGGCCCGAAGGGTTCCCCGATCCCGCGGCGAAGTGGATCTGGTTCGAGGCTTCTGTCGCCTACGCGCACCCGGTTGGCCAGCAGGCGCTGTTCCGACGCACGTTTACGACCGTCTCAGACCTCGTGTTCGCGATCCACGAGTTCCACGCCGGGCTGGATCAGATCGACGAGATGTATCTCGACGGCGAGTCGATCGATCTCACCGACTTCGCAACTGACGGCAACTCGGGTCAGCACGCCCGAGAGTCGATCGTGCAGATCAACGGCGACCTTCCCCACACGCTGGCGGTGAAGGTGTCCCACCTTGTGCCCGGCCTCGCCGGGTTCCTGTGCTCGATCTACGAGAACGGCACCTCGACGGTGTTGCAGCGCACGTCATCGACGTGGAAGTGCATCGACGCCGCCGACCTCGACTCGATGACGCCGGGCGGTGCGATGATCCAACTGCTCGACGAGTGGGACGCGCGAGGCGGCGACACGGTGGCCAGGTCGTTCACGGCGGCGGTTGACACGCGGGGCGACACTTGGCCGGCGATCGTCGGGGACTTCGCTTTGCGGGTGCTCGACGGCTACGACATGGTGCTCGACCAGCTCGCCGAGTCATACATCGAGTGGGCGTTCCTCCCCGAGGACGGTGGCGACGAGTTGTCGATGTGGATCGGACACGGTGTCGATGCTCCAGGTGGTGCCGGTGTCGGCCGAGGCGGGGCGTCAGGCGTCACCTTCGCCGAGGGCGTGAACTGCACCGGCCTGTCGTTCCAGGGGACTGACGAGGTTAAGACGGTCGGCCTGATCCGGTGGGGTGACGGGTTCATCGAGGGGATCATGGCCGACGCTCTCGCGACCTACGGGCGGCGCGAGGCGGGGATCTCGATCGGCAACGTCAAGTCCGGCCCGTCCGCCCTGTGGACCGCCTACGCGACACTGCAACCGATCTCGGCTCCGGGCGTCTCGGTCGTGATCGGGATTGAGCCCGAGGACAACACCGACACGCCGTACCTCGCGTTCGGCATCGGCGACACGGTCACCGCACCTGACCAGACCGGCGCGCCGACCACCTACCGCGTGGCCGCCATCTCGTGGTCGGAGGATGACGACGGATATGTGACGTGGTTCGTCGAGCTGGGAACGGCGCGCGACCTCCAGGCGCAGCGGTGGGAGCGGTGGCTCAAGCGCACGGCCAACGGCACGCTCGACGGACGGTCGCGCAGTGCCACGCCAACCTCACCCTCGATCCAAAAGTCGGGCAAGGTCAACGTGGTCGATGTGACGTTCTCGACGAGCGGAGACGGCGAGGCGCTCGTCGGTGACATCGGCACGAAGTTCCGACCTCGGGAAACACTGCTGTTCTATCGGACCGGCATCGAGTTCAACGTTGCCGGGACGTCGGGTGATACGACCATCGACTTCACCATCGACTTCACGCCCCAAGGCGAAGAAGTGACCGCACCCGACGGAGCCGATGAGGGCTACCACGATTTCGCCACGCCGATCCTGGTGACGAAGGCGCAGCTAGTGAACATCGAGGTCACCGAAGCGGGTGGCCATGTCGGCGGCTCGCTGGTCGCCAAAGCCGTCGCGATCTAGGGAGGACCGGATGTCGACACTTGAAGCGGAGAACGCCGCATGGTCTGGCGCTGTCGGCGAGGACTGGCAGCAGACATGGGTGCGGACCTCGGGGTCTGCGACCTACAGCGGCACCCTCCTCGTGACCCTGCACGACGGCGACGGCAATCTCGTCGCCACCTCGGCGGCGTCACCACCGAGTGGTGTAGCAGCCATCTCGACGGCGGGGACGAACGTGGCCGCCGCGGCGTTCAAATGGGCGATCGTCGCTGCGGATACGACCGACATCGTGCCCGGTGAGTACCGGCTCCGGTGGTGGTGCTCCCGTGACGGGCAGTTCCGCTGCATCCTCGATCACGACTGGCAGGTGACCTCATGACCGACGTGTTCGAGGTCACCGTGCTCGACGAGGTGTTCGAGCTCCAGGAGTCGCCGGGCATCGAGTACCGGGTGATGCTCAGTACCGGCGACCCTGGCGGCGGGACCGGCGATGTCGTCGGCCCGTCGTCGTCGACCGATGGTCGGGCGGCGGAGTTCGACGGCACGACCGGCAAGCTGCTGCGTGAGGCCCCACTGACTGGTGCGGGTGGCCGTCCGAGGCTCGATGGCGATGGGACGTGGGCGGACAGCCTGATCCCGGCGACGATCGCTCGTGACTCTGAGGTGACCGCGGCGGTCACGGCGCATGCTGCTGCCGCCGATCCTCACGGCGATCGCGCCTACACCGACACGGGCCTCGCCTCGAAGGTGTCGACCTCGCGCACCGTCTCGGCGGGCAGCGGTCTGACCGGCGGCGGCGATCTCTCCGCCGACCGCACCCTCGCCGCCGACTTCGGCACTGGCGCGGGCAAGGTGGTCGAGGGCAATGACTCGCGTCTCTCCGACGCCCGCACGCCCACCTCGCACGCCTCGTCGCACGCCTCCGACGGCT
>ERZ724522.1068-NODE-1068-length-15700-cov-4.663343_pt1 | contig 15700 bp, 17 predicted proteins | sample MGYA00376055_ERZ724522 | MGnify/ENA primary metagenome ERZ724522 (study PRJEB28724, sample SAMN07190884) | wastewater metagenome | isolation source: effluent of sewage treatment plant in Hong Hong | place: Hong Kong | collected 2016-03-17 ... | reverse complement strand
CAGTGATCGGAAGACTAATGGTCAAACTTACAAGTTCTACAACAGTAGATTTATACATTCGTAAACGAAAAAACTTTTAATTTATGCTATTGCAGGTCACCGATATTCCGGCAACAAAAGATCCAATAGTTCTGTATGTATGGATCATTACCACTACTGTTGCTATAATTATAGTCTTAGCAACGGTTCTTAGATTTCTATACAAAAAGTTAGAGGAAAAAAATACTGACTTAATCAACACTCATAAAGTAGACACAGACAGATATATAGCTCACACGGAAAAAGTTACTACGTTTCTGACTATTCACTCTGAGAAAATTACTCAGGCAGTAGACGATAATAGTAAAGCAACCGAAAAGTTAACTAGTTATATAAAAACAAGAGATGACACACTCAGAGATATACTTAACGCACTTAAAAAATAGTTGCCCCAACAACTATGATTACATAAAACAGAGATCAGAGGAGAATCTCGTTAACAAATAAAAAAAACTGAATGGATAACATGATCCTTCTAATCGTGATGGATGTAGGTCTAATCACAATGTTTGCAATAAGTTTATGGCTCCAAATAAGAAGCTACTATAAATACGAAAACGGCTTGAAAGATACACGGAAAGCTTTTATCATTAGTATTGTAGCTTGTTTATTTATTGTCGTAGCTTTATTTTTAAGAGACACCGGAACCTTGTTTTTACAGGAAGAAACATCTCGAATTGTAGCTTCCATAGTTCCGACACTTATCAGAACATGCCTTTGTATTATTGCAGTAATGGGAGTTTTGGTGAGAATGGGTTCAAGGTTTGAATTCTTAGAATCAAAGTATTGGAAAGAAAAGTTTTTCAAACTAAAAAGAAAGGAAAAGTAATGAAGCTGAAAGGATTGCTGTTCGTACTGTTATTGACAGTATTAACGGTATCAACAAGCACCGCACAGTTCCAAATATCAGGAACAGTAGGGTACGGAGCAAAGATTAATAAAAATCTGGATTACAGTTTGTACCAATCAACTGTAACTTCTAGTTTACAGCAGAAGATAGACAAGTTTTCAATCATAGCTCAGGGAATGTCAATAAACAGCGATAGCACCATAGACTTCTACGGAGGACTTAAGTTATCTTATGACTTTTGGGCTAAGAAAAATAAATCGTTAGCAATTACTGCACATGGTTTAATCGGTGAAGAAGGAAAAAAACTATCCGGATTAGGGTTAATATACACTGTTGACCGTATGAGCCTGATCGCTGATGTCAGCCAAGAATATAAGAATAAAGAATTATTTTTAAACTTAGGAATAGGCTATGCCTTCTTACAGTAACATAAAAGTACCAGAGAATGTTAAGTGCTTGGACTCTTCGGAGTTCCAAGCACTTTTTGCTTCTCCAAAAAAGAATAAATACAATAATGTAGAAGTTATCTTTGACGGAAAAAGACACCAAAGCAAAAAAGAGCTAAGGGAGTATCAAGAGTTAGTTCAGAGAAAAGCTTCCGGAGATATTTTTGATTTTAAAATGCAGGTGAAGTTTCCACTTATGGAAACGGTAAAAGGGAGTAAACGTATTTACAGGTCAAGATTTTATGCAGCCGATTTTGTTATTTACGACAAGCAAGGAAATGTGGTGGAAGTCATTGACACTAAATCACCACCCACAAGAACGCAATTATACACATTGAAAATTCACTTACTCTATCTTAAATACGGCATTGAGGTTACAGAAAAATGAAGATTGTTGCACAGAAAACATTAGCTAGTGGACTAAGGATATTATTTGAAATGGATGAAACCTATTTCAGAAAACTTAGCGAACACTATACCAATGCAATGGAGAAAGCGACTATTGCTTCTGGAGAGTTAATGCTTAGTCAGTGGCAGGATCAGGCAAGGTCTTCACTGAAATCTTCAGTATCATACACAAGAGCATTACAGGAAGGCAACAATCCAAGATATAACGGAGATCCACTATGGTATAACATTACTCAAGGACAACGCACAAGAGATAAGAAGCGATCCATAGGAGTAATACTGGAAGAAGGCATTGAACCTTTTGATATGAAAGAAAAGATATTAAAAGGCAGAAAGTTTGTAAAAGTCCGTTTTGAATACGGCTCCAGTAATCAAAGCCACAGCCAGAAACTAAGCTCTGAAATAGAAAAGGTCGCTAAGAGATACAACCGATACCTTGATGACAGCAGAGGATTACAGCAAAGTCAGGTAAGAGAAATGTATGGAGACGAAGCAGCCAACAGTCTTAACCCTAAAAGAACTAAGATCTTTACCGCATTAACATTAGGTTCTATGAAGGGTGCGCCTAGGTTTTCTAATTCTTTCAAATTAGATAAGCCAATAGAAGGTGTAGGATGGAAACAAGACTATGGTAGAACCGTAGCTTATCAGTGGAAGACCAGAGAGTTTACTGGTATGGTAGGTGACCAGACCAAGAGTGGTAAAGAAATAGCCGTTCACACATATTCGGTATACAGAACTATATCGAAGAAATCTGCAAATGATTCATGGGTACACCCCGGAATAAGACCAAGAAAAATCCTTGAAACCGCAGGGAATATAGCTTTCCCAAAAATAAGACAAATCTTTGAGTCTGCACTTGAAAATGCAGCGAATTCCTTAAACTGATTTTTCAAAACTAACGTAAGTTTTTACGTTTCTACTTTATATCTTTGTATTGTAAAAAATACAAAACATTGATAGAATTTGTAAATTTTAAAGCATACGCACACCCCCTTGGAGGCGAAATTGACATCACCTACGACTATTCAGAACCAATCGGAGAAGATTGTAAGACCTTTATCTTTAAAGGCAGGGGATCATTCCCAACAGACAGCCAAATATATAATATACTCGATACGAACTCCAATACAACGAACGTAGAAGTATGGACAATTGAAAACTACTTAAGGAAATGCTGGGATTACAATGTTGAACAAGGTAAGAATTATTACTACAAAGGAATAATACAAAGGAAGACAACGCAGCCGGATGGTTCAATACTTACCGAAAGATCACAAATAGTAAGTGCAGAAGTTGATGAAATAATATCAACAGTTATCATTCATACAATACCAATGAAGGAAACGGTAATTGAAGGAATGAAGAAACTTGTAAAGGCAATAGTTGAAAGCATTAATAAGCAGAATCCGGTAAGGATAGCAGACATATCAGTTTGGGATCATTTCCCAATAATATCAGAACCAACACAGTTCTTTACTGTAACCAGAGCAAGTGCAGACGAAGGTCAGCGATACTGGTCAAATGTTTACTCGGAAAGTCAGTCGCAGATTATTAAAGGCGAAATCGAAGCTGAGACAATTAATGTGACTTGGATGACGGTCAACAATCCAATTATGAGAGATCAGATAACCAAGATAATGAGGGGAGCAAAATACTGGCTCCTTAAATATTTAAGGCGGCAGTTCGAAACAGGAGTTACAAGCGTTGCAATAAGCATGATGGCAGATGGAGACGAGAACCCAGAAAATCAAATGCATTTATTTTATTCGGGAATGTTAATTCACTTTTTAGTAGACACAAAATTAATCATAGATAAACCTACTCAGCTAATGGAAAATATATCAGTAGAATTAGGTTTTAATGTTCAACAACTAAACTAATGGCAAAGTCAGAAATTAAATCCACAAAAGACACAGAAGTTGTAAAAGATCCGGAAGAGGCAGTCGTTAAAACCGAACCTGTTTTGATAACACTTGATTCGTATTGCGATGGTCTTGACCAAACCGGAATAGATAAATTTGCAAAAACAATTCTACAATCTGTGATTAACGCAGGAGAAGTAACCCCACATAATAAAACAAGAGAAGAGTGGGAAGGCATTTACTTAAACTTAAAAACTAATAAATAATGTTTAATTTTAATGGTAAAAACTATTATGTTCCACAGGCATACGGAGCAGTTGAAATAATTCAATTGGGAGGTGGATCTTTACCGGATTTCAGCATCGGGGTAATAATTGCACCGTCACCACTTGGCTGCCCTTATTCAGGGACTTTTAACGGAAAAGCATTTGATGCTGAGGATGTATTTTCAGCGTATGACGATATACAAGCGTTGAAAAAAGATTATGGAGACGGAGATCTTTTAACAAAGTTCATATTTGCAAAAAAGACTGCAGGCGGTAACAGCATTTTTGTTTTAAACAGCAGAAAAAACACTCCATATTCTCACACAGATTCCGGAGGCGGTATAAAGTTTGAACCAACAAAGCATTTTTACGGTGCGCCGGGTATGAGAACTTATTACAGTTGTGCAGAATCAGCTTCAACAACGGTATTAACTTCTGGAACTGCAACGGCAGGAGCAAACACCAGTCTTACAGACTCAGGAGCTTCGTGGGGAACCACACAGTATGTTGACAAATGGGTTGAAATTACAGGGGGAACTGGTATAGGGCAAACAAGGAAAATCGTTTCTCACACAGGCACAGTCCTTACCGTAGCAGCATGGACAACCAATCCGGACACTACTTCAACATACAGGATCATACAGGCAAAATTTACAATGAGTTTTACGCCACCTAAATATGTAAAAATGTTAAGGTCGGATGTATCTATTAATGATACTTATTTCTATGTTGACGGCAAAGAAGATTTGTATGAAGGACAAAAGATTTACATTGGCAGAGGAACGGCAAGTATTGCAAACAGCACAGTTGATCTTCTCACTATCAAAAACATTGACAGGACATGGACTTCAAGCGGTTACAAAGTGTATTTAGATCCAACCGGAACTTTGCCAACCATAGCTTATACACAGGCGCAATATTCTTTCTTATTCGATCAGGATATAAGCAGGAAAGAAACCTATACATTCGTAGGTTCTGACTGGAACGTGCAGAATATAGTGAAGACAATCAATGCTTCAAGTTCAATAGTTTTTTTAACAGCACTAACAAGTACAGTTCCAGCAGTCGCAACAGCCGGTTATATAGCGTATCTTGTTGTTGGAGATGCTTCAACGCAGGCAACTTCACCAACAGTTTCCACCACAGATTATGCAAACATTGCAGCAGCATTCCCAACGTGGGCGAAAGAGTTTGAAATAGCTTTTAAAACCAAGATAAGACTTATAGACTTGGGAAGCTATTCTTCAACAGACCACGGAGTATTCAGAGATTTAGCGGCTACTTTAAGAAGTAACCCTATTCTTGCTCCAATATGCACAATCGGTGGAACAAATTTGGGAGATACAGCATTGACCGGCAACGCAGATACCAACCCAAAATACAGAGCATTGAATTTAAACGATGCTGATTTTCAGTTAGTAGCCGGAGGTATTGATGATTACCCAGCCTACTTATCACTTTCTTCTGAGATATTCGGAATGAGATTATCTAACCCTGTATTGCATAACGTAACAAGGGATAAGATAGTAGCAAGTAAAGTTGAAAAGAAATGGACTTATGACCAGTTAACCGAACTTATCAAAGCCGGTGTTACGACTTACGGTCAAAATAAAACAGGCAGATACATTGCTTTCAGCATTAACACCTATCAGGATCAGAGCCAGCAATGGAACAAAGAAGATAAGAAGTCTTACCTTACAGCACAAATGGATAAAGCGGATTATGTTTACAGAGGCGTGCTGGAGTATCTTGATCTTAATGGTATTGGAACCGACTCAAAAAGAGAAGATATAACCAGATCACTCGATACACACCTTACCAAATATTTGGAAAACGGTAATGTAACCGGATATAGTTTATCAGCAAAGGCTGTTGAAGGTGGAGTTATCGAAAGAGTAGAAATAGAATTACCGGATCAGATTGATTATGTCGGATTGGTTCTTGGAATAAAAACAGGCAGAGTATAAAACTTAAAATATAAATCAAATGTCAAAAATCAAATTTGATAGAAAAGCCGGACACTTTGAGGGCGATCCAAACTCAGGAGTCTATACACAGAGTTACGCTGGTAACGCTTTAGAATGTTTGTTTATCAGAGGAACCCCCTTGCCTTCCGATGTAAACCCTAAGAATATGATTGGAAGAGGCGCAGATTTTTCGTTCAGAGAAAGTTATCAGTTATTGCCGGTTATCGAATGGAACACATATTTTGTACAGGAATTAATACTTGGTATGCAAGAGATGGGAACTTTCGAGGTCAAGGCAATCTTCACCCTTGCTTTCAATGACCAGATGCCGACAGTAAAGACTTTGGCGTGGGAACTTGATAATACAATTATCGAAGCTATTGGAGATGACCATCCAAACCACGGTATGGTATTAAACGCTTTTTATGGTCAAAGATTCGGCAGCAGATCTCATGGTTGGTCTCCGCAAGGGCTTGTAAATGAAAACATTTCCGGATTATTCAGATACAGACTTCCGGGCAAAGAATGGAAATTAAGAAATGCTTCTGCAGTATATCCGGGAGAAGTTAAAGAAGTTAACTTAGCAGATTCGGTAGCAGGTATAGCACCAGTTCAAACCAATTAAGCTGAATGACAATTGAGGGAAACATTAAAATTCAATGTAGAGGAGTTCGGGGAACTTGAGGTCTATAAAACTAAAACCTGCAGAGATGAAATACAAATAGAAACCGAAGCAGGGAAATTAGCCGGTGGAGGTGTTGAGTTAATCAAATTCAAAATCGGGGTTTCCAATCAATACGATAAAGTACAAAGCCAAGCCAAGAATATTAACAATAATCTTATGGACTTGGCTTTTTTTATGGACTTAAACGATGGACTCAGGCAGATTTACAGTTATGCAATTCTAAAAGTTTTACTGGTAAAAAGTCCAAAACCAATTCGGGAATGGTCAATGGAAGAACTTAACAAAGTGTACAGTGCGTATGAGGTCGCACTTGCCCCCTTTTCAGGAGTTAAGCAACCTTCCGTTAATGAAGGAGTTAATCAGGGAGTTTAACGCCCTTGATTTACATTCACAAAAAGGCATAGAGTTATCAGAAGAACTAAGCTGGGTATATGAACAGGCATGGTCAATCAAGAACTTATGGAGAGAACATTTCAATTACAGTTTAACAGATCCAAGATACTTAGATGCAGATGAAGCTACGATATACAATGATTACTTACTGTTCAGTTCAAGGAACTTGTCACGAAGTGGTCTATTCACACAAAGGAAGAAAGACACTATAAACTACAACATTAAGACTGAGGAAGATCTTATCAAAGCAATCGAAAAGGATTGTGAAAACATAAGGAACAACAAGAATAATTATGTGACACCAGAGTTTTTGCAAGAGTATGAAGATGAAAAAACAAGGTTGTTAAATGAGTATTACAATGAGAAGAAAGTGATGGGAAAAAGCGATCAGGAAATCAGCAAGAACATGGACTTACAAAGGCTCGTTGAAATTTCAAGACTAAAGAACATCCCCAAACTCGAAAAACCTAAATGAACAGTAACCACGACATAGAATTTAATTTAAAAGCCAACACAAGCCAACTCAAGCAGCAACTTGGTGAGTTAGACAAAGTTGGTGGTGGAGCCGGCGCAGGAGGTACAGGTGGTGGAGCTATGGGTGGAAAACTGTTTGACAAGCAATCAATGGGAGATCCGGGAGCCGAAGCACAGAAGTTTATAGACATCTTCGGTAAAAAAATGGAGGGTTTAAAGTATGATAAGCGTCTTGATATCATAGGTGGTATGCTTGACCAAATGAACAGTCCGGGGGCAAGTATGCAGACAAAAGCCAAGTTGCAAAAAAGAGTAGAATCATTACTGAATGACCTTGACGTAGTTTGGAGAAATACTCAACGAATATTCACAGATAAAGGTGGCAAAGAAGGAATTAGTCCAGAAGGTGTTTTAAAAGGTATGATTCACTCAGTAGGTGGAAGTGCAGCCGAAATGTACTTAAATGCAAAAGACATAAGCGCACGTATGAGTGCTTGGGACACCGGAGGAGGTTCGGGTGACAAGAACAATATACTACTAGGGGATCGAAGTAATCCTATGAACCCAAACGGTGATGCAATAAGTAAGTATGCAAGAAAAGCGGCAGGATATCTTATCGGATATATGGTTGCTGATGCAATTGGTAATGCAGGACAAATGTATCAGTCTATGATGCGAGCCGAAGCCAATATCTTTCAAAGAGCCGGAACAACTTTCGACATGGGATCGGTAATGCAAACAGGACTTATGACTAGTGCAATGCACCGTGAAAATATTATGCAGGGATTACAAATAAGAAACCAAGGTTATTCTGTAGCAGGTCAGTTAGGTGGCTTGGGTATAGGACTTGGAGTAGGATTGTTAACAGCCGGAATGACCGGAGGGTTATCGTTAGGTATAGCACCTATGATTGGCTCAAGGCTTGGTGGTGAGATTGGTGGCATCTATGGGACACAGGACATAACAGATGAAATGCGTAAGCAGACTGAATTTATTGCCAAAGATAAAATGGTCGGTCAGCTAATGGGAATAGCTTCCCAAAGAGTAGGCATATACGATGAAATGGACACTGTTAGGGCAAGGTTCAGAGCAAGAACAAGAACATCCGATATAGGTGGAACCGGAACCGGATATACAGATGCAGAACTTTACGGACTTGGCACTCAACAAGCAGGAGTAACAGGGTATTTCAACAAACAAACCTTCACAGATCAGTTAAGATTTTCAAGAGCATTTGGTTACAATCCGTCTGAGATATTCAGTGCTGGAGTTAGTACACGGTACACAGGACAAAACGTAGGAGCTTCTGAATTATTTGCAAGGAAAGAACTTGCTGAAAGAACAGGTATGGGAAGCAGATTACCGGAACTCATACAAGCCTTAAACCAGCTTACAGGCATTATGACAAAGGTAGGAGCCAACGTAAGCGAATCAAGTATGATGCAGGCGGCCAATTTACCATTTTTGCTATTCGGGAATACAGCAAGAGGCAGAATGGGAGATCAAGGTATGGATACATTAATGGGTATAAATGCAATGTTCAACCAAGAATCTGGAAGTGCAGGAGATGCTTATTTGTATCAAGCATTGAAACCGAGATCCTTACAAGAGTTTGACATAATGAAAGAAAAAGGAGTTTTTGGAGAAGGCAATTTAAGAAAAGTAATAGAATACACAGGTCAGTTTGGTGGTTCCGGACTTCAGGAAAGATTGTTTAAAGGATTGGGAATTGGTTCAGCTTCTTTAAGAAAAGCTATTACAGACCAAGCTTTTTATCAAGAGGATGGGATAGGAACAGATGGAACAGCACACAAAAAAGGTGAAGTCAATAAAGATTTTTTAGCTAAGTTTGAATCTATTGATGTCAACACAAGCGAAGGCACAAAACAAATGGCAGCCTTATTAAATGTTTCAGAGGAAGCTATTTCAGATGCAGAGAAACATAAGAAGGACATGGTTGATACAATGGTAAAAACAGGTGAAAAGATTGCTAAATCAGTTCATGAAATGCAAATAAAAGAAGTCCAATCGCAAAATGCAGTTTTAGAAAATCAAGCCGTGTGGAATATAGTAACCGAAACTTTTAAAAAAGCCGTATTTGATTTTCAACAAGCTGTCAACAAGATACTTGGTATAGATGAAAAAAATAATAGAGCAGCTATTGATGATTTTACGTGGAATATGTTTCAAAATGATAAACCCGGAAATCTTAGAAAACAAACATTAGATAAACTCAAACTAACCAAAGCCGATATTGAAGAATATTCAATATCGGCTGCAGAGCATATAAGAGATCCCAATTCACTTTATATTGAGTTAGATGATCCAGACAGACATGATAGGGATAAAAGTTCAAAATATTATGGTCATGTATTTAGAAAAAGATTAAAGATAAGTGCCGATAGACTTAAAGAACTTGGTATAACAGAAGAACCAAAGAAACTACAGGAAGAACTTGATAAAATAGCACAAGAAAAACACTTAGAATCAAGAGAATTATTCCCAGAAAGCCCTAGCACAGTTGTTCCCGGTATGCACCCTGAGGCACAAGGTCATAAAGGAACAACTATAGTATTCAACATTAACGCAGCGACAAGAGCCGGCATACACGCAGAACTTGACAATCATTTAGATTCATTAGTCCAGATGGCACATCCAACTAAATTAGCAAACAACTTCTAATGTCAGCAAACTTTAAAACATATATTCCACAAATTAAGATTCTTAATAAAACCATATTAGGAAACGACTATAATCTAGGAGAATTCTTAAGACGTGGAAACGGAAGTTCTAATTTAGATCAACCGGCAAACACTGTAACCTTAGAGTTTGTACCAACGAGCCAACCAAGTTATCCCGGATATACAGGTGTAAACACGGTTCCTTACTGGCTAAAAACAATTAAAAAAAATGACTTAATCAGCGTAGGCATAGACTCAGAAAAAAGTTTCTTGTATAAAATTGATGGAATATTCAGGACAAAAGTATTAACCCAAACAGGCACAGAAGTAGGTATTAGAATAATAGGAAGATCTTTGATAAGCGTATTATTGGATGACGACATTACATTTGCTCCGGACTTGGCTCATAACAGTCGTTCCATTAAACTATTGGGAGCTTTAAGATCTACATTTTTAGGATTTATTGATGGTATGAGGGGACTAATAGACAATGGACAAGGAAGTGAATTTTTAGCACAGCACCCATTAGTAGCAGTTGTTTGGATATTTTTAAATATGCCAGCAGTTAACGCCAAGATATTTTACGTTGACTATGATGAAAACGGTAATCCATTAGGCAAAGCAAACGTAAAAACAGTCGGGGCATTATTTGATTTTGATTTGATGGCTTATGAAAAAGATGTCTTGTATGATCCACAACTAAACACCTATACTGGTAAAGTATGGAACTATGTAATGCAGTGCATAGACCCAATGTTCTATGAACTATTTGAAGAAACTAGGATTGTCAACGGTCAGTTAAGACCAACAATATTTATAAGACCAAAGCCTTTTGACAGGACAACAGATAACGAAAGAATTACAGGTGATGTAATTATCAGCGCCAAAGTTGAACGAGATGGTGATGTAAGCAAAGGTGATTTCAATATAACAGAAAAAGAAGTAAAGTTTGCAGAACTAACTACCAAGGTTTACGAAGTTTCCTTCAAGGGATATAAGAATTTAGCATTTAAAGAAGGCGAAGCAACCGTAGAACCAGTAAGCTTGTATTGGGATAACGAAAATGTTCAAGGGAACACTTCATTAAGAAATGCTTTTAAGACTTGTATAACAAAAGAAAACTTTCACACTGTTCCGGAAAACGAGGACTTTGAATGTAGTGTAGGTTCAACAACAAAAGATGTAGTAAATTTTATTACAATGCATTCAATGAAAGATCTTGTAGCAGGAGATGAATTAGCAAAATGGGGATATTTATTCCCAATAGTTGACTCATATTCACTTTTACAGTATGGTTGCAGAAGAATGGAAGGCAGAACATTAATGATGCACTCTGATGAACAAGGTATGAGAAGTTGGAAAGATTACACAGGTGACAAAACTCAATTTGATAAAAATGTTCCCGAAGGAGCTAAGGTTTTTCCAATAGAAGAAACAATCACCCAAAGAGATAGATTGTTTTCTTGGTACAGATACAACCCATTATTCTTAAGCGGAATGGGAAGAGTGCTTGGACACGACTATTACCGAAAAGGTGATAAAATTTATTTTCCACAACATTATTCGGAGGATGGAAAGTACGGAGTTTATTATTATATACGAGGTGTAAACTGGAGATACGAAGTTAATCAAGGAGGTATCAGTTACTTCACATATCTTGACTTGGACAGAGGTGAAAACCCAGCAAGTTTAAATGATTACAGACGTGCAGCAGGATATGATCTTTACGACTTGGGATTAGATATAGAGCCACACAGTTTACCCGGAAAGCAACCCAGACAAAATCCTGTATTAAGGGTTGATGCAGTCTTGGTAACACCAACAAAAGAATCTACTATACAAAAAACCGAAGCTCAGGATGTCAGAAATGAGGTAGGCTACAACAAAAAAACTAATCCCCACAATGATAATTCGGTAGATGGCAATGGTTATGATAAGCTAACGGACACTTCCCTTAACACTATTAAAAATGGATATAATCAATTTGTAAAATCAGACGGAACTTATGGTTTAGAAAAAGTTTCTTTGGAACAAGTTATATCAGCTATTTACCAAGCCGGACAAGACAACGGAATCAATCCAAACATTTTAGTTGCACAAATTAACCACGAAAGTGCTGGGTTTAACCCACGTGCAAGATCACAAGTGAAAGATAAAAAAGGCAGGATATCTAATGCCGTAGGATTAGGGCAACACATGGGCTTTCCGGAAAACGCAAAATATTTTAGCAGACCTATTTCTGCGGCATATACTCCACCATTGGATCAAGACGGAAGATATGATGCTATTGAAAACATTTTAGCAACAGGAGCTTTCCTAGTAGAAAAAGGCTGGAACAAAACTCTTACATCAAAAATAATAGCTTTAAACAGTTATTATGGTAAAGGGGGAGCAAACATAAATGATGAATATATCCCAAGATTGCAAATTAAAACATTCTTACCAAACACAGAGTTGAGAACATAATGAAAAGAAAAATAGACATATCGCCAGAACAAGGTGGAAAAGATACAATAGGTTATTTCGCTATTATATTAGAAAAGGAAACCGACAGTTCCGGAAGCATTTATTTGTTTGACGAAAACCGTAATCGTTACAATTTTGACAGAGTGTGTTTGTTAAGTAAAGGAAACTATTCAGCCGGACAAGGTGAAGTAGAACTGCCAAAACCATACAAAGTATTAATTGACGGAACGATTGTAGAACAAGGTGCCAAAGTATTGATTTCTTTTCCAAACGGAAGATACAATCCGGTAGTGATGGGATGTTTAAACCCACTTGGTTTTCAAAACAAATCAACCCCAGAGTTACAAATAAATTTATCACGATTGGATCGGGAAGCTAAAGTCAAAAACACTTCACGATATCAGTACAGAAAAAGTATTGACGAAAGAGGTAATGTAACGGAAACAATTGATAACGGTACCATTTCAAAAAAAGCTACTCATATAGGTTTAACAGCAAAACAAAACATTGTTTTAGAAGGAAAGGAACAAGCTTCGCTACTATCAAAAGTTGTTGATATCGGTGGGAACTACAACAGACCTTCGGAGTCAACAGATGGTAATGCCAACAAAGCAGATGCCATATATCTATATAGTAAAAAGATTGTATTGGGTCACTCAGCAGTAAGAGGAGCCGACATTAAAGTTGATAAGCCGGACACCGTAGCAAAACCTGTACTACAAAACTCAGTTATGGGAATAACACTGAAAGCAATTTTAGATACATTCGTATCAGAAGTAATCAACGCAAAATATACCGGAAGTGGAATTATAAAAATGATACCAACATCACAAGCATCCTTAAAAATAAACGTAAAAAGAAGATTGGATAAAATACTTTCCAAGGTTGTATTTGTAATGTATGATCCTGAACAAGTTGAAAGTCCAGAAGGGAGTACAGAATAATGGCAACACTTAAAAGTGCTAAACAAATAGCACAAACAAATATGATACAAAGAATTTACGAATATAAAAGAAGCAGGTATAAAAAATACTTTCCGGAAATGTCACAAGAGGATCGTGATACAGCCGACAGGGATAATCTTGAAGAAGCAACAGCAATAGGAACGATAGTAGCAGAAGAAATTTATGCTATGATAAGGAAAGCACGAAAGCCGGTCATTACATTAGGAACAGGCGTAAGTCCCGGCACACCATTTATTGCACAGTCATTGCCTGTTACAGCAGCACCAGATGTTAATTCAGGCGCATTAGTATACGGCGCAGATCCGGAATTCGATTTAATAAACCCAGAGAATTAATGTTATCATTACTCACATTACCGCCATTACCGTTTATGGTATTTGAATTACTTCGATACAAACAAGAAGACATTACTTCCGACAATCAGTTAGTTAAGCAGCCGGAGTCTTTGGATGTGATTATAATGGATGTCTTGCCAAGCCAAATCAACTATACGTTTGCCGGTAAGAACGGATATAACGTAGGGGTGGGCGACAACAATACAACAATTGTAAGGGGTGGGGAAGCGCCAACAAGAATATCTTTACAGGGAACATTTGGGGCAAGGACTATACGCAAAGGAGTAGGGTATGTAGACGGATTTGGAAGATTAAAGAATTTCGAGAAAATGTTTCGCAAGAGTCAATCTATTGATGGTGCGCTTGCCAATAACAAACCAGATGAATTTGGATATATTTACGGAATTAATTTTTATGACTTCACGCATTTATATTGGGGTGCAGCCAATCTTGATACTTTTAATATCAACAAAAACGCACAGGTAAATACTAAAGTAGCTACTTACACTCTTAACTTAACAGGTATTGGAAAACTAATAGATTCTACTCCAAGAGATCCTATGCTACGAAATTTAAAATATGCAATTAAAGCACAAGAATGGTTTGAACAAGCTAATAAAGATTTTGAGGAATTCAAAAGAAGCAGCGAAATATTATCATTAGCAGAGGAAATTCTGGCTGACATAGAAACGGTGGGGATAATCTTAAATACAATAGAAGAGATGTCAGTAGAGTATACAAGTATTATAGACAGCACCACCAGAACAATATCGGAAATAATTAACGGCATTCCCACAACTTCCGGGGGTGCGTTTTCATTTGCAAGTTTATTAGGAAAATAATGAGCAACTTAAACACATACGACTCCACATATCAATCAGCTATTTTTGCTGCAGAACAATTACTGTATAGGTATAAATCTTATGTAACCAATATGGATGCAGACGATATTATATTATCGAAAATTAACTACAATGACTTGATTTACAGGGCTGAAAATATGGTTGATAATTTAAAACAGCAAAAGGTAAGATATAAGTTTGATAAAATGAGCAAAGTAGAGTTCGATGCTTTAATCAGTAACAAATTACTTGGTAAGCCAACACAAATTGTTACAGTTGGCTACGAACACAAACTCAGTGATTTAGATACCCTACAGTCTTTATCCGAACAATATTCTATTGAGATCAGCGAGTTACTGAGCTTTAATAAAATAACAAACCAAAACTTTGAAGATTTAAAAGAGCAAAGTGGTGTCATAAAAATCCCTACAATTGTAGATTTAAAGTCCAAGACTGTATATAATGATCTGGCAGTAGTAGGCTCACACTCAGAAAAAAATGCTTGGGGTACGGATTGGAGCAATGAAATAGAATACGATGCTGATACAGAAGATATTAAAATTCTTGGTAACGATGCAACATTGATACAAGGTATTCAAAATGCATTTGGTGAGAAAGGTGATATTCCCGGTTATCCGGATCACGTAATTGAAATAGAGGTTGGTTCCGATTTAGAAACAGAATTATACGATTTAATGGTAATGGCTCAGTTAGAGTCTAAATTATTAAGGGATAAGAGAATCAGAAGGGTAGAAGATATAACAATAAATACAGAAAGTGGGGCTAAAAGAATAACTGTTCATGTAATACCAATTAATTCAGAAAACCCCATAAAAGCTGGAATAAAAGAAGTTCCTATCAAATAGAGTATATGCGGATTGGTGTAATGGCAGCACGCCGGGTTCATTCCCCGGAAACCGAGTTCGAATCTTGATCCGCACCTAAATTTTTTCAGAACCAATGTATATATAATTAAAAAAAATGTTTATATTTGAATCGTGAAAACAGCAGAACAAAT
>ERZ724522.1066-NODE-1066-length-15705-cov-6.309073_pt1 | contig 15705 bp, 17 predicted proteins | sample MGYA00376055_ERZ724522 | MGnify/ENA primary metagenome ERZ724522 (study PRJEB28724, sample SAMN07190884) | wastewater metagenome | isolation source: effluent of sewage treatment plant in Hong Hong | place: Hong Kong | collected 2016-03-17 ... | reverse complement strand
GTAGGGTATGCGGCCAACACTTCAGCCCGCGTCAGCACAATCTCACGCTTGCCAGCGCCACCGCCGCCACCACCACCAGAGCACACAACGCCAGCGCCTGACGTGCCGCCAGACCCGCCACCGCCACCTGCTCCGATCAAAATAACGCGGACGACAGCAGTTTCCGCCGCCATCGTAAAATCCGCACTGCTCGTAAACGCTGTCGCCGCAACTACACCGCCGCCTGCAGGTCCAGTTGCGCCCGTTGGTCCTTGCGGGCCAGTTGCGCCCGTTGGTCCTTGCGGGCCAGTTGCGCCCGTTGGTCCTTGCGGGCCAGTTGCTCCTGTTGCCCCCGTTGCCCCAACCAGCGACGCCAACCATGCGGCCTCGTTGCCGATAAACCCGTTGGCAACCGCTACCTCATATGCCGACGCCCCGTCAGCGCCTGCAGGCCCAGGATCACCCTGCGCACCATCAGCACCCGGCGCACCGTCAGCACCCGCAGGCCCAGGATCGCCCTGCGGCCCCTGCGCGCCGTCAGAGCCATAATGCACGGCAATGATGTCCGTCATGTCCTCAATCAGTTTGACGTAATCGCCGATGACGGTATCGACGCCAGCAAACGTACCGGCTCCCGTCACACGGTACCAATCACCATCAACCGCGCCATCCGGAAGGTACGCATCAGCCGTCAACATAAAGCCGTTTTGCCCGTACGTAATGGACCCATATCCGTATTGAGTCCGGCCAGATTCCGCAAGGCCGCCAGCAATGATTTTTAATTGCTGGCCAGCGCCGGTTATAGCCGCCGTATCAAGGACAACTGATATTGACTCATTCGAATAATCAGTCAATGTTGCCGTTTCGTAAATGTAAGCAAATGGCCAGATATCACCATAATTAAACCCGGAACCGACAAACGGGTTAGCCAGATCAAGGACGCTGTTTACAATTGCAAATGTTTTAACCTGCGGACGAGGATATGCCGAAATGTCATACATGACACCAACAGCCCATACCGACGTTGAAGGCGCATCACCGTTAAATATCGCCTCAATGTCAGCAGCATCAGCCCCGCTGTTGCAAAGCACAGAAACCAAATATCTTATTTGCACACCAGCACAAGCACCAGCAGGCATAGTCAGTGCAAATAAAGCGTAGTCAGGACCAGGATCGGCCAGATGAATCCGTCCCGTTTCGCCGCCGGTGAATAGATAATCTCCTGTCACGCTGAGCGGGTAGTCAGGTGTAATTGTGGTGCCCGTCAGCGTCGACAATGTGGCAATCGTCAGCTCATCAGCACGCCCCCCCGGCTCGCCAATCGACATATCCCAGTCACCGGCAAAATTACTGCCCGCCGCACCGCCTCCGTGGTATCCGCGCGGCCCAGGTATATAAACGCTCTCAACCTCCGGCCCCGACTGATCATCATCAACAGGCTGCGGTATCACGCCCAGTCCAATCGATTGCACCTGCATTTACGCACCCTCCACAACGGACTCGACGATACCTACCGTGCCTGTCAGCAGCGTCGTGACGACACCGGTCGTGGACTCAACACGGAGGGCATAACGCGCCAGATACCCATCAGCGGAATACGGTAACTCGCAATTATCCGCCGGCTCGATAATTGTGCCAGTACGCGATAATCCGGCAACGCTAATACCTGACGACACCACGTCAGTTATTTCAATTTCGATATACCCATTATGCAGGGTAATTCCGCTGGTTTCCGTTGTCAGCGCGATTAACTCGGAGTCGTCATCGTTATAAATGACAAACCGGCCAGTAAAATCTGCAATATCCGCTTCCGGACCAGAGCGTAGGTTAATCTGCCGCTGAAACGTGTCACCAATATACAAAATAAAATCACGACGGCGCGCAGGCATGGTTATCTCCAATAAAAAACCCGCCGCAGCGGGTTATCAGTTGTTACTGTAATCAGGTTATAGCACCGTGACGCGTGCCGGTGGCTGTCCATGTAATGTTGCTGTCGCCGATAATTGCCGGACCGGCAACACCACCGGCCGCGCCGGTTTGCGTACTTGACGCGACTCCACCTGTTGTTGATCCGTTGCCGCCAGCAGCGCCAGCCTGGGCGTACTGACCGCCACCATCCCCGCCAGCGCCGGATGTTGATGTCACGGTTTGCGGAGGATCTGACACGGAGTCCGTTGTTGTCTCCGATACCCCACCGGCACCGCCGTCCGACACACCTGCTGCCGCGCCAGGATGCCCGCTGTCATACGCGGTGGTGTGATACTCCGATGTCGCGCTGATTTCTCCACCAGCACCAAACGGCCAGCCACCACCACCCCCAGAGCCACCAGCCCACGACAACGGCGCGATGATCCCGATGCACCGCGCCGCACCACCGCCGCCACCGCCGCCAGATCCTCCGGATATAAGGCCGGATGTATTGTCTATCGTGATCGGGTAATCGGAGGCATCCAGCGCAGGGCCGCCATCATTACCGGCAGTGGGACTGACGATGGTTGACGTATCAATCAGGCCGCCAGCCCCTGCATCGCCGCCGCGTCCCACGATTTCGCCCAGGTTTTCGAGCTCAATGACCGAGCCGTCAGGCCAGCCGGCACCGACATTAAACGCAGGGATTGACGTGCTGGTGGCACTGATAAAAACCCCGGACTGGACTGTGACGCTGACCGTGACGGCCGATGTCGGCGCACCGAACTCCAGAACAAAAACCGCATACAGATCTACGTCAAACTCATCCGTGCTGAAAACGATGCTGTACTCGCCTACCAGCGGTATATCCGCCGGCATCGACTGCGCACGGTACCGGATCAGGTGTCCTGCCCGCTCCTCTTGGGCCTCGATGACCTCAAACGCCAGCTCGTTTTTGCTGCCGTCAGCGGCTTGCAAGTATCGAGTCTGCGCCCGAAAAATATCCCCTACCCGCAAGTCATGGCGCGGGTCCATGCCAAACGACAGGATGCGCGGCGGGTCGCGAAATGTCATCAGCAGCGCATCGGCCAGATCCTGCACACGCCCCAGGCTGGTGGACAAAAACCACCGGCTGTTGATGCGCTTGATCACGGCGCTGCCGTACTGATTCGCACCAGCCGCATCCGGGTCGGCCTGCAGGTAGCGCACGGCGTAGTTTTTCAGGTCATCCAGCTTTTCCGCAGGCGACCGCCGCCCAAAATAGATCAACACGCTGCTGATCCGCTGCTTCGGGTCGTCCTTCAGGTCCACACTGCCCTGGATGAAATGATCGTCATCGCTGTACACCGGCAGCGCGGCATCCAGCGGACGGATGGCCCGGAACCGAATCTGCTGCTCAATCTCATCCCACCAGATGCGGCAGTTGCCCTGCTCGGTCAGCTCGGCCAACAGGGTGTTGACGCCAACCGGCTCCGGCTGGGTCAGGTTCCACACACCAGTCAGGTAAGTATCGCGCTCGGTATCCCATGCCGGTTTGTCGATGTAGGAGGTGTCGATGCCCGCGTAATCGGTCAGCAGGTCGTAGATCACGTCCTGAATTTCGGCGCTGCTGAACTCGCCCACCAGCTGGATGGTGTCGTCGGCGTCGTGCGCGGCGGCTTCGGTGTTGGCCTGGGCGCGCGTGACCGTGAAAGTGTCGCCGCTGCGCGTGAACGACATGATTTCGCCGCTGATGGCGATCTTGCCGGATGCCGGGTATTCAGCAGCACCGACACCGGTCGGGGCGGCGGTAAGCGTCGTAGCGCTGTCGCTGATGCCTGCCGACAGAGTGCCGGTGCTGGGTCGCGGAAACAGCGCCTTCTTGTCGTCGGCCAGCTTCAGAATATCCTTGCCGACGATCTGGGCCTCGTCGCCCTTGAGCACGGCCGACAGGCTGTCGATGATGTAAGCGCGGGTCTGGAACGCATCCCAAGTGAACGGGCTGGTAATGTAGCCCGTCAGGATGCGCAGCATGCGCCCTTCGTAATACGGGTTGCGCGCGCGGAACCGGCCCCAGAACGTGCCCGCCGCCGGGGCGGCACGGTCGCCCACGTAGGGGTCAATGTCAACGTCTGTCCAGGGCGCGTCGGCCAGCCGGATGCTGACGCTGCCGCGCACACCCAGCCCTTTTCCGGGCGTGATCTGCTGGGGCGCGGGCGATACTGACTTCAGCAGTGGGATAGTCTGCAGCCCCACAGGCATCTTGGCGGACGGGTCGCTGAACCTGTAGGTTTTCATCCCATTGTTGTAGTTGGCGGTGTCCTGGCAGGTGGCGTAGGTGTTGTAGCACTTGGCCGCGCCGGTGACGCCAACAGCCGCCGTGCAGGGGCTGGTGCCGTAGGTGCGGGTGCAGTAGTCCATGTCCAGTTCGACGAACACGACCGGAATGCGGCCGACACGCGAGGCCTCGGTGATGTGGTCAGTCACGCTGTTACTCCCCGCTCAACAGGCACTGCACCGGCAGGGTCAGCGTCTGGCGCCGGTCATCGTTGATGGCATATTCGGGGATCTCGCCATCGCTCCAGCAGAAAGCGGCGTCATCCGGGTAATCGGTATGGTTCCGGCTGAAAAAAAACGGCTTCAGCTCGGCATGCCGCACGAACGGCTCCCAGTACGTCCGCGCCCAGGCCTGTGTGGCGTTGCGGATGGTGATGGTAGACCGGGCGCCGCGGGCAATGATGGACCGGCCGGCGAACTGGCCGCCCTCGGTCTTGTTGTTCAGGATCTGGGTGGCGCGGCCGTGCCGGGGCACGACGAAACCGGCAGGCATTCCGTATTGCGTAGTCAGCTTCTGCCCGAAGGCGACAATGCCCACGTACAGGGTTTCCGCGCTGGCGCCCAGGTCAAACCGGATGCGCCACCAGTCGGCGGTCTGGGCGGTGAACGTCTTCAGCAGGATTTCGTCATCGTCCGGGGTCTGAGCGGTAAATGCGTCGCTCCAGGTGCTGCCGTCGGTGCTGTACTGGAGTTTGACGGACGCGCCGACCGTGCCCAGGTTGTGCCGGTACAGGCCGAAATAGTCGGCCGTCACGTCGGTGCTGAACTGGAACGTGAGGGTCTGCACGCCGTTGGAGGTTGGCGACCAATAGGTGGTGGTCAGCCAGTCCCAAGCGTTGGCCGCGCTGTAGCCTGTGGCGGCGCTGCTGGCGGTGGATGCGGTCAGCAGCGGCGACTCGGCGAGGTTGTCGTAGCAGATGATGGCGGTGCTGGTCATACGGCTTGCACTCGCAGGTTGGTCAGTTGTTTGCCGTCCCCCAGAGCATCATCTAGCAGATCCGCAATCATGCGGCCGGTCATGAGGCTGTTGGCGGGGATCTGGAGGATGGTTTGCTGGGTGCGCTCGGGCTGCTGCATGCTGACAGGCTGCACGCTGGAGCTGCCGCCCGATGCGGACGGCAGACTGGGCGCGCCTGGTGCGGAGGGTTTCCCACCGCTGTTAACGCCTGCCATCATCTGTCCGCCAAATGCGATAGCAGCAGCGGCAGCAGCAACGCCCAGCGCCGGCCCAACAATCGGTATGCCGGCCAGCGCGTTATACGCACCCATAGCGGCTGAGTAGGTGTTGACCCCGATCTGATAGAGCGTTTGCGCCTTCTGCACGGCCTGCGCCGCCTTCGCGGCCTTGCCGTGACCTTGGGCCATCTGGTCAAGACCACTGAGGAAAAAGTCACGCGTCAGGCCAATCTCTTGCCGCTTGGCTTCTTGCAGGGCCTTTTCGTCAGCCAGCTGCTTTTCCTTCAGGTATTCCAACTGGGCCGCCGATTCATTGGCAGCCTGCACACGGCGGGCCTCGGTTTCCTCGAAATCACGGTTGCGCTGCTGGGCATCGTAGGCGATGTCGGTCACATCGCGGGCAATGCCTTCATCGGCCAGCAGCTCGTCAAGACGGCTTCCTTTCTTGACGGGTCTGGCGGCAGTGGCGCCGGCTGCGCCGCGAGCCTTTCCACCTTTGGCAGCACCCAGCAGGCCGGCAGCAGCATTCCCACCAGAGCCACCGGTAGCAGCTCTTTGCGCTTGAGCGGCCACGGCAGCATTCTGACCCACATCATTCCATATGTTTCCCAGCTCCAGAATGCTGGCCTTGTACTGTTCTACCGCCGTGCGGTCTTTCCAGATCGCTTCCAGCTCATCGAAATCACCACCAGCCACGGCTGCAGCCATGGCGCCAACCTTCCCCAGCTGGTCACCAATCACGCCCAGGACATTACCCAGCACGGCGCCGCCGGTGTAGATCGTCTTGAAAGCCACACCAAGGGCGGTGGCAGACTTCTCCAGCACGCCGGAACTGGTAGCGGCATTCTGCGCCTGACCGCTGAAGTTGTTCAGGACCGGCAACACTTCCTTGGCGATGCCCAGGTACAAGCCGTTGGCAGCAATCTTGGCGCGGTCGATGGCATCGTTGAACTCCCCGGCCTGGGCGGCGGTTTCGGTGCTGATCACCGCACCCATGCGCTGGGCCTCGGTGGTCAACGCCGTGATGCCACTGCTGCCCTGGTTCAGCAGCTGCAGCAGCTCAGGACCAGCGGAGCGGCCGAAGACATCCATGGCCACCGCCGTTTTTTCGGCAGGCGACTCAATGGCAGCAATGCGGTCCGCAACCTCCAGAAATACCGACTGACTGTCGCGCAGCTTGCCGGTGGCGTCGGTGACGCTGACGCCCAACCGGGAAAACATGCCGGCGGCAGCATCATTGCCGCTGATGGCATCCGCCATGCCGGCAGACAGCTTTTCAATGCCCGCCGTGTACGTGTCGATGCTGGATCCGCTGAACTGGGCGGCGTATCCCATGGCCGTGAGTGATTCCACCGACTGCCCCGTGCGGGCGGCCATGTCCCCCATGGCGTCGGCAAAGTTGACGGCCTGCAGCACGCCATCCTTGATGGCGTCCAGGGTGAAAGCGGCAGCCAGCGCGGCGCCCATCGCCTTCGCGCCGTCCGTGATCTTCTCGAACTCAGTTTTGGCGGTCTGCCCGGCCTTGCCCATGTCTTGCTGAAAGGCAGCGGTATCCGCGCCCAGCGTGACCATCAGGCTGGAAAGGACATTAGCCATTGATTGCTCTCTCTGTGAAGGCTGCTTCCAGTTCGGCATCCAGATCCGCCGGATCACGGTCCGGCTTATCCGCGAACAGGGTGAAATCGAACAGGCTGTAAGCCCGGGTGTCGGATGACCGGTTGACGTTGGCGATGGTGGCGCAGATGCCGGCGCTGGCGTAGTCAATCACATCACGCACCGGCCTCCAGTCATCCAGCAGGCCCATCTGCCAGGCTGCAATCCACTCGGTCAGCTCATCGCTGTCCACCGTGGCCAGCAGCTCCTTGACCGAACGCCCCAGCCGGGCCGCCAGCCGGAAGTAGAACTGGCGGACCGGCCGGGCAATCAGTTTTTTTTGGCATCCTCAACAGATGCCGGAGCCATGCCGTTGATCCGCAAGGCGGCAGCAAAAACAGGCATCAGGATGTCGGCATCCAGCTGCGCCAGGCGCGGGATATCTTCGTCCGTGAACTCCAGATCACCCGCCTCATTGCAAACAGTCAGCCGCAGCCAGCGGGCACGGATGGTGCCGCTGTTGTCAGCCTTGCCCAGCGAAGCCTCGAACGCCTCACGGGCGGCGCCGGACATGACGCGCACCCGCACGTCACCGGCCCGGGTGCTTACGATCTCGGACCGGAATCCGAGTCCCAGCAGTTGTTCACGATTCAGGGTCATGGCCGGGCCTTACGGGGTGATGGTGGACTTGGTGATGGCGCCGGACACATCCAGGGATACCTTGGCGCGAATCTTGTCGTCCTTCTTGCCCATGATCTTGAAGCCGGTGATCACTGCGGCAAACGCAAATTGCGTGGTGCCGTTGCTCAATATCAGCTTGAAGTTCTTCTTGGTGCCGACACCGGTGCGCAAGGCATTGATGTTGGTGTTGGCCGGGTCATACAGCAGATCCATGCCGGTGGCGCCCGAGTCGATCACGGCACCGCCGTCTTTTTCGGAGTAGTCGTCGTCCAAGGTGGTGATGTCAATCACCTTCGACTTTTCGTCGAATCCGTCCCAGTCGGTAATCTGGCCGACGTTGGTGAAGCCTTCGGTCGGGGTGACGCCGTCGCCGATCTTCAGGACGGTACTGTTGGTGTTCAGCGCGGTTGCTGTCATTGCGTTTGCTCCCAAATCAGGAAGTCCAGCGACTTCCGAACGAGGTTGGTGGTGGAATCGTGGTCGTCCCGGTCCTGCTGGACGCGGGCGGAAATGTCGGAACGGGCCTCCAGCAGCTGGATGACGGTCTCGGCCAGGCGCGTGGTGGTTTCAATGTCATCCGCCCAGATGTCAATCTGCATGGCGACCTGATTGTGTCCGGTATAGCCGTCCAAAGCCTGCAGCCGCTGGCTGCTGATCGGGGTGTAGGTGATGTACGGCGCGCCCGGGTTGGTTTCCGGGGCGACAAACGGCCACACTCTACCCTTGACCAATGGCTTCAGCGCATCGGTCACGGCGGCATTGGCGCGGATGGTGGTACTCATCGGGCAGTCCCCTGGGTCTTGGCAGCGGCCCGGCGGCGGGCGCGCTCGATATTTTCACGCAGGCGGTCCATAAAGATGCCCAACGCCTCACCGGATCTGGCGTCAAAAGCGGGGCGCAAGAACGGCCGCGCCGCCATCTTGGCGGTCCCGAACTCCAGGAAACGTCCGTAAAAAGCATTGCCTTGCCAACTGACACCGACGAAAGCCTCGCCGCCGGTCAGCTCGGAATACTTGCGACCCTTCAGCCGTTTGCGGGCGATGTTTTTCCGCAGATTTCCAGGCTGCTCCAGTACCCTCTCGGTGGTGGTACCGGCTGCCGGCTGACCGGCGGCCGCCCTGCCACGAACCTTCTTTCCGCGCCGCTTGTACCGGTAGTACGGTTTGACGGCTTGCGGCGCCATGGCAATGGCGGTGTCCTGAATGGGAATGGCGGCAGTCATCAGCGCGTTGTACAGCGCCTTTCCGGCAACCGCATTACCCAGTTCTTGCAGCGCTTCCTCCAGATCCGCCAGGCCGATGACGGTCATGGTGGCGACTGGGTCAGCCATCACTGACCCCGGTGGTGCAATACAGCTGCAGCTCCCGGTTTTGCTCTTCCGGGTTCAGCACGTACTGCACCGCATAATTGGTGCCGCGATAAACCACGCGGCAGGTTTCGTCCACGTCCGCGCGGTAGCGAATGGTGATCTTGACGGTGACTTCGGCATGCAGTGCCTGGGCAACCTCCAGCGCACGGCCGGACAGCGGCTGCACTCGCGACCAGGTCTGGCAGATCGGCGCCCAGGCCTTCTTCTGGCTGCCCATCTGGCCGCGCGTTTCGGCGGGGCGCTCGATGCTGACGTGGTGGCGCAGTTGGCCGATATCCATGTCAGAACTCCACCCGCAGCGAATCCAGCAGGCCGTCCACAAAGGGATACGGCACAGCATTGGCCTGCCCCGCCGTCACGGCCTGCCGTTGTTCGTACAGCGTGGCAATGTCCATCAGCATCCAGCTGAGCATGGCGTTGGGCAGATCATCCGCCGCAGCGCCATAACCGGCGTCGTACCGGATCCGCACGGTCACGGCGTCTCCGGGGTTGGTAATCGTGACCAGCGTCTTCTGGGCGGTTTCGGTCAGGGTGTAGTCGTCGGTCGTCAACACCGTGGTGGTGCCGTCTTGCGCAACGCCCGTCACCGACACCATCTCCACAAAAGGCGGTTTCGGCAGCAGCAGCACTTCATCAATGCCGGCCTCCACCTGGTAGGTGGTGGTCAGCACCGCGCGGCCGGTCTCCTGGCTGCAACGATCGGCGCTGGTACGCGCCAAACGCTCCAGCAGGCGATCTTCGTCGCTGGTGTCGGTATCCAGCCGCAGGTGCAGCTTGATATCGGCCATCAGCACGGGCAGCGCCGCTGCGGCCGTCACAACGGTCAGCTTCATACCGGGTTCCGTTCGTTGTAGGCGATCTGGTCCGGGTTGTCCGTGACCATGCCAACCTTCAGCAGCGCCTCATAGCAGTGCGGCGGAAGATCCACCACGCTGCCCGCTTTCAGGCGGCTGCCGTCAATGTTCGTGCAGTCACACAGCACGGCAACACGCACCGGCTTGATGACTGTCTCGGTTTTCTTGGCCATGACTCAGGCTCCTGTGGGGCCGGCGAACCGGCCCCGCCGTCATCAGGAAGCGGCGTTGGCGTAGTGCTTGATGCAGCCGCCGGTATCCAGCAGATTGCCGCCGGTACGCATCCAGGCCAGATAGCCAACCTGACCCAGCTTGGCGTAGGCGCTGTCGGTAAAGCGGAACAGCTCGGCCTGCATCACGTCGCGGATGTAGTAGAAGCTGAAGTCGCCGAACAGGATGGACTTGGCGCTGGCCGCCATGGTGGCCACGTCGTTGTTGATCACCACCGGGTAGCCCAGGATGGTGTCCGGCATCGGGTTGCCCAGGCCGTCATAACCCGGAATGAAGATCGGGCGGCCGGCGCTGTCCTTGAGCTTGCGGATGGCCGCCAGGGTGGCATCGTTGAGCATGAAGGCGCAGCGGCCCAGCGCGCGGTAGGCAACGTCCACAGAGTGCACCAGGTCGATCAGGTCTTCGTAGATCACCGTGGTGGTCTGGCCGCTGGCGCCGGTCTTGCCCAGGGTGGAAGCCGTCACCACGCCCTTGGGCTGGCTGGAACCGCTGCCGGTAGTGAAGTAGGTGTTGGTCACGCGGCCCAGACGATCGGCAAAGCGGCGATTGATGAACGCCTCGATGTCGATGTTGCTGTCCTGCAGCAACTCGAACGGCACGGCGATGATCTTGGAGCTGAACTTGTACACATCCAAAGCCGCAGTGCCGAAAGTGGGGTCTGCAGCAGTGGCGGTGGTGTTCTGGGCGATCAGTTCACCGGTTTCGCTGGTGCCGTCAGAAGTCGGGAACGACAGGCTGTTGCCCATGTCGGTCTGGATGATCGTGGCCACCTGACGCACACCGCTGTAGTCCTTCAGCGCATCGAACAGGATGGAAGCCACATCGGACTGCACGGTGTAGCCGCCCTGGCTGCCGGTGGTGGTCGACATGGTGTTGCGGATCTCGGTCCAGTCGGCGGCAGTCAGCGCGGAGTCACCGCCCTTCAGCCACTTGGCCAGCAGGCGCTTGGAGGCGCTGACCTTCTTGCCGTTGGCGGCATTCTCGATCTGATCCTGCAGCTGGCTGTCCTTCAGGGCTTCCAGGGCGCGTTCGGTACGCACGATTTCGGCATTCAACGCCTCGATCTTGGCCATGTCGGCGTCATAGGCGGACTGGTTTTCGGTGGTCCAGGTGGTGCCGGGCTGTTGGCTGGCAGCCATCAGATCCTGCACGCGCTTGGCAACGACATTCTTTTCCTCACGGAGGGCTTGAATGGACTTCATTTTTTGGATCTCCAAAATGAAAAAACCCGCAACATTGCGGGTGTGGCGGGTTAAAACCGGGGTTACAGGGCGGCGGCCACCGCCAGGCGGCGGGCCATCGCGGAAAAATCAGGGGTCTTGCCGTCCGTGGGCGGCGGCGGATTCGGCGTCGGGGCCGGACTGGTGCGGGCCTTCGGCTTCAGGTTGCGCGGCGCATTGCGATATACCGACAGGTTCCACATATCCATCGGGCCTTCCGTTTCCGGCTCTTCCGGCTCCGGCGGTGCAGCCGGAGCCCCCGGCGGGACTGCATCAGCCTCGCCGGCAATGCGGTCAATCAGGCCAAAGGCTTGCGCCTCCTGAGCCGTGAACCAGGTCTCGGCATCCATCAGCAAGGCGATCTCGTCTTGCGGCTTGCCGCACTTGGTGGCGTAGCTCAGGGCAATGGTGCTGTCGACCTTGCCCAACAGCGTAGCCGTCTTGGTCATGTCGTGGCGATCGCCACAGCCCCACGTCCAGCCGTTGTGAATCATGAACAGCGCCCCGGGCGACATCACTACCTCATTGCAGGCAATGGCAATGAAGGTGGCCGCGCTGGCGCATATGCCGTCAATGTGGCAGATGATGGTCTTGTCACTGTCGCGGATGGCCTGCTCGATGGCGCGGGCGGCGAACACATCACCGCCGGGGCTGTTGATGCGCAGGTGGATGGTGGGCGCGGTAATGCTGGCCAGGTCACGCAGGAACATCATCGGGCTGATGCCGCCGCACCATTCGGCGGTCAGGTCATCGCTGACGATCATGTCGTACATGTAGATGGTGGCCTCGCTTTCCGACACGGCGTTATCCACGCGGAAAACATGCCGGGCGGCGCGGTTAAGCGCGTACAGGCTCATCAGTTGGTTCATGGCGTTGCTCCAGCAGCCGGCGCGGCAGCGGCCAGCACGTCACCGCCGGGAATCGGCGGCAGGTTTTCAAAGGCGCGGACCTCGTTGATGGTCAGCCACCCCGGTTCACCGGCGCGGCCCAGGCCGATCCGGTACGATTCGTTGCGGGTCTTGATGTCGCCACGTTCCAGCCCGGCCGTGGCGAACTCGGCAAAGAACGGGCTGCCATTCAGCAGCTTGCGGTTGATCTCCTGCTCGGCATCCACCAGGTGCTGCTGCAGGGTGTACTTCACGAAGCCGATGCCCATCTGCTCGACACCAGAGCCCCAGCTGGTAGTGTTCTGGGTGTGGCCGATCATGAACGGCGGCACGCCGTAGATCCGGGCGATGTCCTCGATCTGGAACTGGCGGGCCTGCAGCAGCTGCGCCTCTTCGGCGTTGATGGTCAGCTCCTGCACCTCCATCCCGGCACCCAGCACACCGGGGCGGCGGCGGTTGCCTGCATGGATGTCGGTCCAGGCGGCCCGGATCGTCTCCTTCTGCTCTTCGGTCAGCTTGGCAGCCTGGCTCTTAATGATGATTTCCGGCTTTGCACCGGCTCCGAAGAACTCCGCGCTGTAGCGGTCAGCCGCCAGGGCAATGCCCGCAGCGTTGCGCAGGGCGTGGCGCAGGGGCGATACCGAGCGCAGGCCGTTGAAGCCAACGCCGGTGAAGTGCAGCACGTCGTCCTGGTCCAGAATCTCGGACTGGATGGACGCGCCGTCGATGTTCGGCATGCTGAAAAACTGGTAAGCCAGCCGGTTGCCGTTCGGGATCACGATCACCGCCGACGGATGCCAGGGGATGATCTCCGCCGCCAGCGGCGAGGTACGCGACTCGCGCACGATCTTGGCGAAGCCGTCACCATGCAGCAGCTTGCTGGTCATGATGTAGCGCCAGAAGGTGCTGGCCGAACAACGGGCCGTCGGCTCACGGTTCAGAAGGTCGCTCAACGGAATGTTGGCGCGTGACCGTGTCTTGCCGTCGCTGCTTTCCCGGTAAATGGGAATGGGCAGGCTGGCCACCGCCCCGGCAATCAGCTGCACGCAGGCATAGACCGCGCTGACGCACATCACGGTGGTTTCCGTCACCGCCATGCCGGAGGCGTTGGGGCTGGCCAGCAGGGAATACAGGTCGGAGCCATAGACGCCCGAACTGATCGGCAGGCTGCCGGCGGCTTGAACGGCCGTCTGCTGCCGGTGCCGGATGCGTTTCTTCGCCATGGTTCACAATACCTCAATGCCAAAACCGCCGCCGTCATCGGCGTGGACCATCAACCGGCCCAGCGCCATGATGGACGCCACCGCCGGGTCAATCTTGTTAGTGCTCTTGGCCTTGTCCGGCTTCACGTTCCCGGCCGGGTCACGCGTCGCCACTACATTGCCCATCGCCCAGGTCAGCACCGGATCACCCGGATGCTCAAGGTCGCGCTTCAGGATCAGCCGCTCCACTTCCTTCATGGCCGGATTCATGCTGACAAACCCTTGCCGGAACACCACCATCGGCGCTGACTCTGCCAGCAGATCGTTCACCAGCTGCGTGCTGTTCCAGTTGTCGAAACCGATTTCCCGGATATCCAGCATGTCCAGCGCCTGGAGGATGTCGCGTTTGATCCAGTCGTAATCCGCCACATTTCCGGGTGTCAGCGTCAACCAACCGGCACGCGCCCATTGCTGGTACAGGTGCTTGTTGATGTTGCCGTTGGCCAGCGCGGCGTCTTCCGGCAGATAGTGCCGGCCCCACAGGCGGCGCTTGCCGTCCGGCATGCGGGCCGCCAACATAAAGCTGCACAGGTCGCTGGTGCTGGCCAGATCGAGTCCGCCGCAGATCACCTCGGCATCGCGCAGATCGTCCAGCGCGTACACCGACCGGCAGGCCCGCCAGTGCTCCATCGGCAGCCACAGGTTTTGCGCCTTCACCCAGCGGTTCAACCGTTTGGTGAGGAAGTTCTCCAGGCTGGACGGCTGGTTTTCGGCGGTACGGGCCGCCTCACGCAGGCTGTCCAGGCTGACGCTGACGCCAAGGTTCGGATTTGCCTTGATCCAGCAGGCCTCGTTCCGCCAGTCGTCTTCGTCGTCGATTTCGTAGATCACGCCCCAATAGGCGTCATCGTCAAACTGTTGCTCCAGGATGCCCTTCAGGTAGTTGTCCTGCACCACGCAGACAGACTCTTCGCCGTTGAAGCCGGCGGTGGTGATGGCCAGCATCAGCGGCTGGCTGCGGGCGCCCATGGCGCTGTCCAGCACATCCCACAACGCACTGTTTGGATGGGCATGAAGCTCATCCACCAGCGCCCCATGCGGGTTCAGGCCGTCCTGAGTTTTTGCATCCGCGCCCAGCGGAGCGTACAGGCTGGCCGTGCCGGGTATAAAAATCTTGTTCTTGTAGACCTCCAAAGCCCGACGCAATGCCGGGCTTTGAAGCACCATCATTTCCGCTTCCTTGTGGGCCAGCTTCGCCTGGTCCAGCTTGGTGGCGGCGGTGTAAACCTCGGCGCCGGCTATGCCGTCCCCCACCAGCAGGTAGAGGCCGGTGCCGGCCATCGTCGTCGTCTTCCCGTTCTTGCGGGCCACCCGCATGTAGCCTTTGCGGAATCGGCGCGTGCCGTCGGCGCGAAGCCAGCCAAACAGCACCGCATGCCAGAAGGCTTGCCAAGGCGAAAGCATGAATGCCTGCCCTGCCCAGCGGTCTTTGCTGTGCCGGAGGAAGTCAAAAAACTGTAGCGCATGCCGGGCATGCGGCTCAGAAAACACCAGGCCGCGATCAGCAGCCGTGTCCAGATCCCGGTAGTGACGCTCTACAGCCAGGCGCGTCCACTTGCACACCGTTACCTCTCCAGCCAGCACGGCCCGGCCATAGGCGTCGAAGTCAATGTCAGCATTCGACATTACGCCCCGCCGGATACCAGGTACGGCTTGTTGGCCACGAAGTTGCCCAACTCATTGGGAAACAGGTCGCCCTGGGCGCCGTCACCCTGCTGCAGCTTGCGCACCTTCTGGAAGCTGGGGATGGTCAGGCAGGCTTCCGGCAGCCATTGCAGCAAGTCACGCTTCAGGTTGCGCGCCACGAAGAACATCTGGTGCGGCTGCTCGTAACCGTTCGGGGTGCGCACGATGTACGTCCCCTTTTCCGTCTGCAGCTGCTCCACGAAGCGCTCGGCATCCATCCACCGGACAAAGGTGGTGACAATGACGTGCAGCGCCATGACATCGGTGCGGTGAATCAGGCCCTGCTCTTTCAGAGCCTTGCACACGTACAGCCAGACCGGCCTTTCGGCGTCGGTCAGCTTCTTTTGCGGCTTGGGGATCTCCGAGTCATCGGCGATCCGGCAAGCGGCCGCCGGCAACCGGGGCTCCACCACCTGCAGGCGGGGAGTCGTCATGGCGTATAAACCTCATCAGGTCAAAGTCCATAGATCGGTCATGGACCGTCCATAGGGGTCAGTTTTTAACCCCCCCTATTCAAAAATCGTCGTGGGCGTTTTCAAGACT
>ERZ724522.1065-NODE-1065-length-15710-cov-4.731971_pt1 | contig 15710 bp, 18 predicted proteins | sample MGYA00376055_ERZ724522 | MGnify/ENA primary metagenome ERZ724522 (study PRJEB28724, sample SAMN07190884) | wastewater metagenome | isolation source: effluent of sewage treatment plant in Hong Hong | place: Hong Kong | collected 2016-03-17 ... | reverse complement strand
GCGAATGCGAGTGTTCCTCAAGGGATTCCGTTCGCTTCGGGTATCGCGATCTCGACCGTGAGCGGGATGGCCGATTCGGACACCACGGCGGTCTCCGCAAACGACCTCAACATCAACCTCTGGTACAAGTAAATGGCCTCATATAACAAATACAACATCTTCGTGGAAGACTTCGCGAACGCGAAGCATGATGTGTTCGGGACGGCGGGATCGGGAGCGGATACGCTCAAGATCGCGCTGACCAACACGGCCCCCAACACCTCCACCCACGCGGTCTTGGGAGACATTACGGAGATCAGCGCGGGGAACGGTTACACGGCGGGTGGGAACACCGCCACGAACGTCGGCACGAGATCGACGGGGACGACGACGGTTGCGGGCTCCTCGACGACCTTCACCGCGAGCGGTGGGTCGATTGGTCCCTTCCGCTATGCGGTTCTCTATAACTCCACCCAGACGACTCCGAACAAGCCCTTGATCGCGTATTGGGATTACGGGTCTTCGATCACCCTCGCCGACACCGAGACGTTCACGGTGACGATCACAAACCTGTTTACCCTCACGTAATGGGCGTCATTTGGCGGGATACATTTGAGCGGCCGGATGGGATTCTTACCGGAGCTGACTATTCCAACATGGGGGGCGAACCTGACGCGCCTCTTGTGGGCGGACAGGTCGTGTCAACGGTCGATGCCCTCTTCGCTTATCAGAATGCCGCGCGTGCGAGCCTCTACGCGCAATATCGCGTGACGTGTGATCTATCTACAGCGGGAGGTGGCATTCTGCTGTTTTTCACCCCGACGCTTGCAGGGTTCAATGATCGCTACAACCTGTATCTTCCCCACTCCGCCACGCCGGGTTTCGGGAAGATCGTAAAGACCGTTGCGGGCGTGTTCACGGATCTTGTCACGGGGATCCCTCTTCCCGCCGTCAACGCGCTCGTCCGGTTCGAGAAACAAGGCACAACCCTTACCGTCTCCTTCGACGGGGCGCAGCAGGCCGCGGTTTCCGATGCGAGTCTCGCAGGACCTTTCTATGCGGCCTGCAATCTGGATGGCACCGGCGGCACGGTAAGCCTCGACGATTTCGAGATCGGGGACATCACCCTCGGAGCCTCGTTTCGCCCCAACACTCGCCCTCGGCCCTTTGCCCCAGGCATCGCTCGATAATCAAGGATAACACACATGTCACGTCAGTATTGGAATGAGACAATTGCTTGGACCACCTCCAGTGGCACGGCTATTGCGAACTCGGTTACCGAGACCATCCTATTCCCGAACGTCACGATCCCCGCAAACTACCTCTCCGATGGACGGTGTTTGAGGATTCGGGCCTTTGGTGCCTATGGCACCACGGCCACGCCTACTCTCACGTTCTCAGTTCGATGGGGTGGTGTGGCGGGAACGGTCATTGCCAAGTCAACGGCCGTGACGACGACCTCCGCTGTTGGCGGTGGCGCGTCGATGACCGCTCCGTGGAGTGCGGAGATCTTGATCCAGACCCGCACTAACGGCGCCACTGGTACCTTGATGACGAATGGAGAGGTGATCCTGTTCACCTCCACGGCTGGGACGGCTGGCACGGTGACGAACTACGGCATGCCGATGCCGATTTGCTCTGGCTCGACGGGTGGCACGACTCCAGTGGCAGTCACCGCTGATCTCACCGCCGACACTGCGCTGTCCTTCACGGCAACATGGGGCACGGCCAATTCGGCGAACTCGATTCAGGGCCTGAACTACACCATCGAATCGATCAACTAAGATGGCCACGCGGTTCTACTTTCCGGCGACAGGATCGGGGACACCCTCGGTGTCCCCGTCCTTCGACGCTGGGTGGGAACAGACGGGGCAAGCGGTTCGCTTGGTGTTGCAGCGGAAGACAGAGTTGTCTACGCGAACTACGCTGGCGAACACTTCGACTATCACGGTTCCGATCACCACAACCCAAGACATCCTCTGTGCGCAGTTCGTGAGCGACCCGATCCCAGCGCAGCGGATCATCGGCACGGTCAGTCTTGTGGACCGCGTGTTGGAGAGTGCGACGACAGCTAACGTCACGTTGGCGGTGGTGGTCAAGGTTGTTAGTCAGGATGGTGGAACCGCGAGGGGGACACTCTTCTCTACCTTCAACACGGGTACGGAGTTCGGCACGACAGCAGCGACGAGGATCGTCAACGCGCAGGCGGTGACAGCTTTGACGACGCAGCCAGGAGACAGATTGGTGGTCGAGATTGGTGGTCACGCGGCGGCCCCAACGGCCGCCACAACCTACACGATGCGGTTTGGCACGTCAGCGACCTCTGATTTCGCATTGACAGCCGCCCTCACGACGGACTTGAATCCGTGGGTTGAGCTGTCCCAAAACATCTGGTCCGCGGACTTCAACAACTTCCGGCGCATGCGTAGTGGTGGATTGAGCGTGGCGTAATGTCCTTCATCCAGAGACGGTCACCGTGGGTTCAGAATCCGCTCGGGACCCCGCCTGCAGCGGGTGGGGGAGGTGGGCCCACCTACTCCCTCACAGTGGACCCCGGCTCCTACGACTTTTCTGGTGTGACGGTGACGCTGGCGGTGGGGCGGAAGATGGCAGCCGCCTCCGGGTCGTATTCGATCACTGGCTCAGCGGCGGGCCTGGCAGTTGGCAGGAAGGTCGCGGCAGGGACCGGCTCGTATACGATCACCGGAACCGCCGCTGGACTCGCAGCGGGTAGGAAGATTAGCGCGACGGCAGGAGCCTACGCTTTCTCGGGTTCGACAGCGGGGCTCGCTGTGGGACACAAGCTTGGGGCCACTGCTGGGTCATATGCGATCACTGGACAGACCGCGGAGCTGGCTTACGGACGGAAACTCACCGCGGTGCCGGGGACGTATTCAATCACCGGGACGAGCGCAGCTCTCACGGTGGCACGTCAGCTGGGCGCAACGGCAGGTTCTTACACGATCAGTGGCGTTGATGCGACCCTGACCTATTCCGCGAGTAGTGCGCCCTCGTTGCGCTTGCTCGCTCTCCTTGGAGTCGGACAATGAGTGCTGTAGTGTTGAATTCGGACGCTTCTCTGAGTGGGAAGACGATTCCGACGCTTGAAGGCGACCAGACGTTCTCTGGCGTGAACACGTTCACCGGAGCGAACAACCTCGCAGGGGGCGTGGCGGCGGGCTCCGTCGGAACTCCGTCGATCGGCTTTGACGCTGATCCTGACACGGGGATTTACAACCCGTCGGCGAATGTCCTTGCCGTCGCGGCTGGTGGTGTGCAGTCGGCGAAGTTCACGACTCCGGATTCCGCAGGAATCGGAGCGCTGGTGGAGGCACCGGGAGGTGCGTTTGGTGCTGCTGCCGGACAGGCTGGCTCTGCGCTGAAGGCTGGGCGAAACTCAAGTGGGTCCACAGCTCCGGGCATGCTGATTCTCGAAGACAAAGCGGGCGTGTCGTGGTATTTGTGGGTCAGCTCCACAGGAAAGTTGTACATCGGTTCTGCCAAACCAGAGGCGGATGGCACGCCTTCTGACACCTCGGGCACGGTTGTCGGTACTCAAACCTAATGGCACTCCCACTCTCGATTCAAATCATCACCGCGTTCCTGGGTGAAGATCAGGGCTCCAATGTGATGCTCCTGCCGGAGGCTTTTTCCTCTGGCGGGTCGAAGAACGTCTATCACGACAAGCTCGGACGGCTAAAGAAGATCAGCGGATACGCTCAAGAGGGCGTCGTGTCGGGCTGGAGTGGGCAAGCTCGATCACTGGCGCAGCTCGCCGCATACGACGACCAAGCGTCTCAGTGTCCGATTTATCTCGTTCATCTCTACGACGGATCGACCTATCGAGGAGTGACTGCCGAAGATGAGCTGATGGGCACGTCGACTTCTCCCACGCGGTGGACGAGTCGATACAGCTCATTTGTGGACACTTCTGTCCATCCACCCGCAGACAGCGCGCAGTGGGGGACGAATGTCCTCTACAACGCTTCTCTCCAGGGCGCGAATGACAAGATGTCTGTGTCGGCGGGGACGATCACTTATGCCGATCTGACCGCGACTCAGTCGCCGACGGTGAGTGTGAGTGAGGGCTCGGCTGGGAAGCTGAATGGCACATATCAGTGGAAGCTCGTCTCGATCCACGGCACGACCGGAGCCCGGAAAGCGGCCTCAGTTGCTTCCGCCGTCCTGACCACCACCGACAAACAGGCGAGTTTGACGTGGACCGCGGATGCGGACACGAATCAGGGCGGATATGAGCTCTACCGGACAACTGGGACAGGCAAGTATTTCTATTTCGTCACCTACATCGACGGACGAGCGACGGCGGCGTACACGGACAACATCCCGGATACGGAGATCTTCCAGAATCGTGTGATGGAAGAGCACGGAGACGTGCCTCCGGACAGCTACTACGTTGAGGGACACAAGGGTCGGTTGTGGTGGGCAGGTCCGACGAAAGTTTACTGGTCCGATGCAGGCTTGCCAGAGAGCGTATTTGCCCAGAACTACCTGACCTTTGCAGACACCGAGGTCCAAGGCGATACGATCACCGGGTTGATCGGCTCCTTCAACGACTCCTTGATTGTCTTCACCCGACGCGCGGTGTGGAGGGTGACAGGGAGCGGTCAGATCGTCGGCTACATCGCAGATTGGACGAACAAGCGCACGAATGCCCGGACTGGCTCAGTGACAGCAAAGAGTGCTGTTCGAGTGCATGAGGGTGCGTCGTATCTCGGCACAGACGGCACGAGACAGACTGTCACGAGTGCTTCGCTGGCCTACTTGACGCCCCTCAACGACATCCGGTTGTTCAATGGAGACACCGATCTGGTGATCTCCCACCCGGTCAAGGACACGCTCGACACTATCAACACCGCCTACGCCTACAAGTCCCACGGAGTCGCAGATCCCGCACGCTCTCAGTTCATCTGGTGGGTGCCTACCGGCACGTCAACCACTCCCAACACGGCGATCGTCTGGAATCACTTCTGGGGTACCTGGAATGTGTGGACGGATCAGTACATTGGAGCCTCGACGGTCGTCACGGAGTACTCTGGCGCGGACTCAGTGATCCTCGCCTCCTCGCAGGACGGAGCGGTGGTCAAACTCCTCCGTCACTGGAGCGGTGACACGCTCGACGGCCGAGCGATCCCGGCTGTGTGGATCTCCAAGCCCCTCTTCGGCTCAGACGAGCAAGGGGTTCCGCTGCTGTCCAGTACGAAGCGGTGGAGGTGGGCTGATTTCCGATTCACGGGGGTTGACCCGGATGTCTCCTTTGTGATAGAATGGATGGACGCCAAAGCTGGGGACAACGATCCCGGGATTGGCTCTGTTACTGTTTCACCTGCCACAGCGTCGATCACCACCGCCGACGGATCAGCCATCGTCACGGCATCAGGCTCCACGGTCGTGATGGGTCGGACTGACCTTCAAGTCAAGGTTCGGCTGGAAGACCGCACGAACGATTACCTGCATGCGGAAGGCATCCGACTCCGGGTCAAAGAGACCTCGGGCTCGGGCTCGTGGTGTTTGGAGGCAATCAACCTCGCTTACCAGACCCTCCCCGGCCAGAAGCGGAGGATGGACTCATGAGCTCCTCTCCAACGACAGCCCTGATCGCACCCCCAGACTTCGCTACGATTGAACAGGAGTCTGGGATTCAGACGAAGGAGGCGATCCGACGCATCTGGCAGCTCGTCGGGACTCATTCCTTCCCACTCCCTTGGAGTGCGATCAACTCCTCGAAGGCCACTCCCTGGGACCGCAACTGGCAGACGACATGGTCAAACTCAGGTGGCACGCAACCGTCTATCGGGAATGGCTCTCTCGGAAGCGGCTACTTTCGCATCGGCTCGACTGTCTTCTTCTACATCGCGATCAACTGGGGCTCCACTACTTCCGGAGGTGACGCGGCCGGAACGTGGGCCTTCTCGACGCCCTCGACGATCGCCACGAACGGCCTGATTCACGGTTACGCGATTCAGGATTCGGTCGCAGGAACGAAGCGGGGATTCTCCGTTGGTCTTTCGACTGGTGGAGCGGCCATCACGATGTGGCCCGACAACGGCGCAACTTGGTCTAATACGTCGCCCATCACTTGGGCTTCGGCGGACAAGATCAGAATCTTTGGGTGGTACGCAGAATGAGTGCCGGAACGTGGTTTGCTGACTACATCATGGGCGGGGATGGGGGAGTCAACAAGGACTCCTACACTCCTGAAGAGCAGAAGTATTTCCGTTCCCTCTTCCCCCAGACCCAGTTCACGCGAGAGGGCATGGCCCTTACGCCGTGGACCTCTCCCGTCGATCCGAACGATGCGTATGCGTATCAGCAGGACCAGAACGGGGACCTGACCAGCGCGGCGGCGACGCAGAGCTACAACAGCGGGCAGCCCCAGTTCCGCCAAGCGGACTTCTCCGAGGGCAAGAGCGGGTGGGGGATCCTCGGATCGCTCGCGAAGATGGGCATGACCGCTGGCGGAGCGCAGGCCGCGGCAAACGCGTTCCTTCCCGGCGCATCTCAGGCTTATGCCAATGCAATTGGATCGACAGCAGGCGGAGCAGCAGGCTCCGGGAGTAGTGCCGTGAGACTAATTAACCCAGGGCAAGGTAGCGGTGCGATTGACCCCGTCTCGGGAGCCACATTCAGTTCCGCGGACACGGTGGGTGGTGTGGGCGGCGGGATGGGCATGGGTGGTGGCTCCGCTGCGGCAGGCGGCGGGGGCATGACGATGGAGGAAATTTTGAAAAAGTATCTCGGGGGCGGGAATGACGGGTCGAACTCCTGGACCTCTCCCAAGACGATCATGGGCCTCGCCCAGCTCGGCATGGGCATGGCAGGAAGTGCGATGAGTAACCACACGCCCACCCCGTATGAGGGCGATCTCGCTCCCCCGAACCAGCTCGCGAGTTTGATTAAGATGCTCTCTGAGAAATACACCTCAATGCAGCAGGCTCAGCGGAACCCGGTCATTCGCCGTCCCCTCCGCATCCAGCCGCAGGAGCAGGCGTAATGGCCTACGATCCCAATGACCCGTACGGTTACCAGAATCAAGATCCTAACAACCCGTATGGCGCGAGCCCTACTGGTGCGGGTGGATACGATCCTTATGGCACTGCTTATGGCGTTAGCACGCTTCCGACGGGGGGAGGCGGGAGAATGCCGTGGGACGAGCAGTGGAACCCGAACGGGAACACGGGAGGGTATCAGATCGGGTATGAGAATCCGGGTGTCCCCGGTCCCTCCCAGCCAAGCTCCCCGCCGACCCTTGACTACTCCGTCATCAAAGACCCGAACCACTCCCCCGGACCGGGCTACACCTGGGGCCCGGGATTCTGGGTAAAGGACTCGTCCACCCCAGCAAGCCTGCAGGACTACATCAACCTCTACGGCCAGGATGCTGGCACGCGGCTTTATAATCAGTATCAGGGCAGCGGAGCAACACAACAGCAGACCCAGAGCCAGCAGTCATCCTCAGGCATCCCCTCGTGGGTCCCGAAGGGACAGGAAGCATGGTATCAGGGTCTGCAAAACGCCTACAACCAGGGCAAACGCGGTCCAATCTCCCAAGCGGACTTCGAGTACTTCTCACGCCGCAAGGCGGAGGAGGCTGCGGATTACGCGGCCGGGAAGCCGGGGTCGAAGAACTACGATGATCCCTACTGGTTCATGCGTGCGACGGGCCTCTACGAAGACGGACGAGAAGGTCCAGCTCAGAACACGTCTTCTATGGGCTCCACCGATCTCTCCTCCGCGCTCGCGCAGATTATGGCGAGTGTGAAGAGTAGTGCCCCCCAGTACAACACCCAGTTCCCCTCGACCACCCTCGCGTCCTCGGATATCATGAGTCGGCTAAATGACCTGATGAACAAGGGCGGAGCGTTCAACAAAGATCTCGTGAACAACCAGATCGAGAGCGCGCGGGAGAACTTGGAGGCGAGTCGAACCGGGCAGATGGACCAAATCGCCGCCGAACTTGCGGACCGGGGTCTGATTGGCTCAGGCGAGAACATCAATGCCCTGACGCGCATGGGGACGGAGCTTGGCAAGACCAACGCCACGAACGTCCGGGACATCTACTCGAATGAGATGAAGAATGCGTCGGATCGCTACGCTCAGGCGCTCTCCCTCGCGACCGGCATGTCGATTGAGGACGCGAAGAACGCTGTAGCGATGGCGGGGATCCAGTCCTCCGCCAACGTCGCCTACAGCGACCAAGCCCTTCGTAGGGAGTTGGGCCTCGGTCAGCTCAATCTCGACACGATGCTCGGCTTGGGGAACCTTGACGTCGCCCGATTCAACGCCCAGACCGGTCGGAACAACTCCGAATACAACTACGATCTTGGCTTGGGAGGACTCTCCAACCAATCCGACTCGAATCAGGTTGACATCCTCCGCATCCTCTCAGAAATCTTCAAGAACTCTCAAGGCGGCTACCAGGGAGCCTAACCCATGCCCATGAACCTCACCACCCGCCGTGCCCCGGATGGAGGCATGAACCCCAACCCGAACCAGATGCAGAAAGAAGGCCTCCCCCCGGGCGACCAGACCCCGGGCGGCTCGGCCTCTGTCCAGCGTCGGGTAGCTCAGGCTCCGCCTGGAGCCGCCTTCCACCCCCTCACCATCCCCCCTCCGGCCCTCCCGCCTGAGATGGGTGGTCCACCCCTGCCGCCCTTCGGGCAGCAGGGCGCTCCGCCCCCTCAGGGGCCCTCAGGGGCCCCTGGCCTCCGTCCCCCCATGCTTCCCCCTCAGGGACCGCAAGGTCCCCGCCTGAGGCCCCCACAGGGCCCTGGAGGGCCCTTCTAATGGCATTCCTGCGACGACTGGGAGCGGCCTTCGAGGCCGGGTCTCCGATTATTGGTCATTTCCGGGACCAGATGGTCGAGGATGAGCAGAATCAGAAGAAGGCCCGGGTCCAGCTTGCCCTCCAGCAGATGGGGGATGATGCTGCTCTGCAGCGAACGAAGCTGACGGAGGAAGGAGCGCTTGCTCGGAACCGGGCGACAGTGGATTCGGAGAATGCTCGGGCGGGGAACTCGAATATGATCTCCCTTGCGACCCTGTTGGGTCAGCATCCGGAGATGGCAGATCGTGTCCGGGAGAACAACGGACGGATTCCTGGGTTTGAGCAATATGACATGAGCCCATTCCTCTCCAGCCAGCGAGAGTTGATGAAGCCTGCCCTGACGGCGGTTGGGAACGCTCACAATATCGAGGATCTCCCGACCAAGGAGTGGATGACTGCGCTGACTGGGCCGATGGCGACTCCAGACACGCTAGCCACGCTGCAGGGAGTGGCTAATAGCCGTGTTCCGGGTCTCACGCGCGCGGCTGGGGCGAATATAAAGGATGTTGACCCCACCACAGGACAGACCACGCAGACGGACGCGGCCGGGACGAGGCATATTGTCGGAGCGGGGGCACAGGATCAAGCGAGGCTGGATAATATCCACACCGCGGCAACCGCGCGGGTGAATGCTATGGCCGCTGCGATGCGGGAGGGCCAAGTCACCACTGCGCACAACGACGCTGACCTCACGCCGACGAACATGGCCCGAAGAGCCACACAGGCGGGGATGATTGCGAGTGCGCAGGAGGAGGCGAAGAATGGGCCCGCTGGGCCCGGTCAACACCTCACTACGCAGGAGGCAACGAACGTTGCTTTGATGCCAGGTTTGCTGCAATCACACGTAGATGCTCTGAGGCTGGAAAAGGCTGGAGCTACAACGTCAGTTCTAAGTCGCTTTGGAGCTGAAAGCCCCACGAAGCAGACGATTGCATCAGCAATCCAGAAAGCTCCCTTCATGGGAGATAACCAGAATCAGCAACTCTACACACAACAGGCGAAAGCCTTCACCAATGTGCTCTCGAAGATTCTCTCAGGCACGACGGTGAGAGAAGATGAGTACCCACGCTACTTCTCAACCTTCTTTGCGTCGTCCGGGGAGAGCCCGGAGCTTGTTGCTATGAAGCAGAAGACACGGGAAACGTTCATCGCGGCCGCAACTGCGTCGGCGGGACGCGGTCGAGCGGAGATTGGTCGCGTGATTGGTCAACAGATTCAAGCAGGAAACATGATGAGGGAAGCGTTCATCGGCCCGGATGCAATCAAGTTGAGTCCTGAGGTTGCTGCGGGGATTGCCTCAGTCATTAATGGAGCCCAGTAATGCCTCAGCGTGTGGTGTATAATCCAGCAACGGGACAGTTGGAAGACGAGAAGGCTCCACAAGGGCCCGCAGGGGCCCCTGTCAATCTAAGCATGCTTCAAAATGCTGTGGCACCCCCGGATAGCATGACCCCGGCGTCAAGTCACGCTGATGCGGTGCCGCAGTTGGGGCAGGTAAGGGGAGGTCCACCTTCCCTCATGCCGAATAAGCAGACGAAGCCGATGACCATGACGGACAAGGACTTCGGGAACATGCTTAGCATGATCCTAAAGACTGGCGCCACGGCTGCGGCGTTCACGCCGGTTGGGGAGGGTCTCGCCCCCCTGCTTGCTCAAGGACTCATTAGCGGGGGCCTGGAGTACGCAGGGGATAAGGCGAGCGGGGATCCAGAGGCGGACTTGGTCACGAGTCTGGGAGTGGGCGCGGGCTTGGGGGCGGTCTCCAAGGCTGCCCAAGTCGCGCCGAAGTATGCCGTGCGGGGCGCGCTGAAGCTTGGTGGGTTTCAGGACAATCCTGTCACTAGGGACGCTGAGAATGCCTTCTTACGTGAGAGCGAAAGGATGCGAGCCACGCCTGACCGTTCGGTTGAGGTCGGGGGGACGAAGATCAAAGTTGGCTCCTACCTCCCAGTTGCGGACGTAAAGAAGGCCACAACCCTTCGCAACGCTACGGCTGAAGCCCTTCAGCATGCGGAGAGCGAGAGTGCTGCTGCGGGGAACTCTGTCCCCCTTGCGAGTGTGACGGGTGGAGATGCGGAGGGACGCGCTATGGCCGACAACGGCATGACCGTCTTCCCGCAGGACGACACCACAACCCTCCAAAGGCTGACTGATAAATACAAGACGCAACAGTCCACCGCGAGCTTGTCTCGCCAGCTTGGTCAGCCTGTACCTTCACATGATGAGGCTGCAGCACTGGCTGGGACGGGTGTGCAGAAAAAGTGGGACGCTGCCGTTAGACGTAACATCCCCAAAACTCGTCTGGACGCTGAACAGCTCGGATCACAGCATCGACAGATTGCGGGGGATGCGAGGTCGGAATATGCCAAGGCGCTTGCTCAGGGCGGAACGGTCCAGCCGGATGCAAAGGCTGAGTTGGATTGGTATTCCCAGCTTGCGGATCGTCTAGCGAAAGAGAGAAATGGAATTGTCCCAGGTGGGGAAATGCTCGACTCTCGTCAGCGGGATCTTGCGCTGATCAACGATGTTAATCACATGATTGGTCGCAAGGGTGGGATACTAACAGACATCGGACAACAGGGCGTCAGGGCTGGGTTCGGCCACGGTGTGGGCCAGAACATGGTCGCCATTGGCGCACCCAAGGAAACAGGATGGTTGATGTCAATGCTTTCTCCGGGTTTGAATCCAACCACCGTCAGCAAGGCAGGATATGCTACCCGGAATGTAGGCATGAATGCACAGAAGATGCTACGGGCGCTGGAGCTAGCTAGTCAAGCTTCCAAAACGATGAAGAGGGAATAGGATGGATCCAATTGTGGGGAGCGCTATGGGGATGCTGGCAACAGCCGTGACGGCCGGTGGCCGATGGCTATGGAACACGTCCGTGACGCAGAAGGCTCATGGGCAAGAGTTGACGACGCTGAAGGCGGCGTTAGAGCAGGACCGGGCGGAACGGAAAGAACGCCTTGACCGAGTCGAGAACAAGCTGGACAATGTCGTGGACATCCTTCTAAGGAAGAAGCAGTAATGGGTCCGGTTATTCGACTGAAGGAGGGAGTGCAACCGAGGTTGATCAACCTCGTCGCCGCTCTCGCGAATGTGCTTCCGACCATCACACCCGCCCCAGACGAGGTCTGGATCACGGCGGGGATGGATGGAGAACACCTCCCGGACTCGCTCCACTACTCCCTCCGGGCCATTGACATCCGCACGCATAACCTCACCGCGGATCAGAAAGTTCAGCTTGTAGCGGGCTTGCAGTCTGCACTGGGGAAGAAGAATGTGGATTGCTTCTTGGAGGCCGCGGGGCTCTCCAATGAACACATCCACCTGGAGTGGGACCCGAAAGGTTGACATCTCCCCAGAATGTGTGGTAAGCTTGAGGCTTACCACACAGGAGACCGAATGACTAAATTCGTAGCTCTGTATGATCTGCACTGGGGATTCGAGAGGGTAGGCGGCCATAAGCGCCCTCTCCACGACGAGCGGGCGCTCAAGAGCGCCCTGAAGTTCATCTCAGAATTTGAGCCAGACGTGGTCATCTTGGGAGGTGACATGCTGGATTGCGCGTGCATCTCCCACCATACGAAGGGGAAGCCGGGGCAGAAAGAAGGCCTCCGCTTGCTAGCAGATGCCAAAGGGTTGCAAGAAGCGCTAATCAAGCCGCTGGAGAACACGAACGCGGAGTTGGTCTACATCACCGGGAACCACGAGGCGTGGCTGGACCAGCTCGTCGAGGGTGAGCCGGGATTGGAGGGGATTGTCGATCTCCGCGCGATTCTCGCTCTGGGCGAGGACTGGCGGGTGGTGCCGCAGGGTGGCACCTTCAAACTCGGCAAGCTCGTCTTTGCGCATGGGGATCAGTTCTCTGGGGGAGAACACATTGGCAAGGCAGCAGTCACTGCGGCCGAGAAGTCTGTCCGGTTCGGCCACTTCCACACCTACCAAGTCTACACCAAGACGTCCGTTGTCACGGAGAAGTCGCACACCGGAATCGCCATCCCGTGCCTCTGCCGAAAGGACCCCTCCTACGGGAAGGGAGCCCCGAACAAGTGGATCCAAGGCTTCAACTATGGCTTTGTTGGGGAGAAGGGCACGTTCCACGACTATGTTGCCCTCATCCAGGATGGATCGACGGTGATTGATGGAAAAGTCTATCGAGGGTAAGCTGGCCGTGGTGGAGTGGGCTGATGCCCACTCCCCCGGTGATACCGCTGATGTCGATCCCGCTAATCTTGGTTCGATCCATGCACCGTATGTGATTCGGACGGTGGGTTGGATTTTGCGATCAGACGCAGTTGGCGTGACGGTTGGGTCTGAGCAGTGCTTGCTGTCGGATGGGACAGGGCTGACGTATCGGACTGTGACCTTTGTCCCCGCTGGGATGATTCGTGCTGTGCTTCCACTGCCTGCGCCCAGGCGGCGAAGGCCGCCTCCGACTCCTGAGCCGCGTTCGTGATCAGCCCCTGAACGTTGAATGTTAGGGCAAGTAGGGCCTCCACCATCTCCGGTGAGAGGCCCTTTCCATTTGCGCGCCAGAGGGACCACGCTTCCATGAAATGGCGGAAGGCGGATTTCATGTACGCCTCCGACGGGATGCCCTTCTGCCAGTTGTCCGAGGCGCGGAGCGCCCCGTCTGCCTGGACACGGTGCTTGTGCATGTAGTTGGCGAAGGCATAGAGGAAGGCCGGGGAGAGGAAGCCCTCAAAATCCAGCTTGTTCTCATCCGTGTCTCGGGTCGCGCCTGTTTCAAAGACTCTCATTGGGGATCTCCTATTGGAAGTAGTCAAAGAACTGGTCAAGCTCGGTGATTACGTGATCAGCACATGATCTCTGTCCAACGTTCCACGATGTGGACAGCATGACTGAAACTGCGCCCACATCTTTCGCTGCCTGGCAGTGCTCAGGCTTGTCATCGAGCACATGAGTGACTCGCAGTGCGGAGTAAATGTCTTTCTTGCCGCTCCCCGCGATGATTACCGTCGGGACCCGGTATATTTGCTCCTGCTTGAACGAATCATACTCGCTGAATCCGTGGTGCTTGATCCAGTTCTCTGTCTGCCTCTTTGCGTCGTCGCCGGGGCGGGTTGTGACAAATATCACCTCCAGTGCCCGTGATCGATAGACACTACCCAACCGGTCAGCTAGCCTTTCGAGGAATTTCTCAGCCCCCGCAAGCGGGGCCAGCCTAGCCCAGAAGGAATTGACAGGATCTTTGATATATTCCCATGCCGCATTCTCTTCCACCTTCGTGTATCCATACTCCTCCGAGGCGTAATTCCATTTTGTCGGGGAGAATGAGTGAGGAATCAGCTTGCGGCCTTTGTGCAAGACATCTCGATAACCACGGTTGAAGTCAGCTAACACACCATCTACATCAATAGCAAGTCTGGTCACAGCAGTCCTCCTGGTTCGTCGGTGAACTAACATCCGGTATGCGCGGATCCGCGTATCCCCACAACTCAAACACGATGTGGAGTGTAAAAATAATGAGAACGCCAAGAACCGCCCACCGTGTCCACGGCTTCCTCTTGAACAATCTCCAGAACCACTCGGAAATGGTGTGGGAGATTCCAGTGAGCGCTGCCACTATCTCGTATGTGAGCAACGAGCTGATACCGAGATAGATCAACCAGTCCATGTTGCTTCTGTGAGGTATGTGAGTATGGTGTCTTTTCGTCTTTCAAACCAACCCAGTCTGCTGTTGCAATGAAGACACAGAATACCTCGAAGTTGGTTCTTCTTGTGACAGTGATCGATTGGGAAGTTCTTGATCCCTGGGTGAGGCTTCTTTCCGCAAATTGCACAACCACCACCTTGGGTCTCTAGCTGCCTTGTATAGTTATCTTCAGTCATTCCCCAATCGCACTTAAGTCTCATCCTTCGATTTGATTCTCTAGTTCGCGGCGTTCTCATCTACTCGACCCCCTTCATCTCCCCCCAACATCTCCCAACCTTCGCTTCCGAGCCGATAGATAAGAACTCGCCCATGCCCCACGCGGGGTCCAAGGGGAGTTCGGGAATCGGGGCTTCCATCACTCTCTTCGACTCGCTCAGACATCTCTCAACGTCGCCTTCGGCGACCTCTCCGAAGATTTCATCATGGATAAGTAGGCGGAGACTGGGTCCAGCGACAGGATCCGCTGCGAGGCCACGAGCGGAACGCTTAATGACACCGGCTGCGGTGCCTTGAGGCATGCTGGCGATGAGTCGTTTGGCATCCTCTCCAAAGGTGGAATACCACTTTCCATCAATCCTCTCCCAGTCTAGGACGTTGTAGAAGCGGTGAACATACCCAAATGGATTGCGAACGTGGCACACGCCCAAGGTCCAGGGATCCGCGACCTTTTCCCCATCTTCTGCCCTTCTGCGGCGAGTTCCGTCAACGCGTTCACAAAATTCTCGGTGCCATGTTTTGATCTCAGGGAAGAGATCAAAGTAGAAACCTTGGAGTCGAGCGGCGTCTTTGACGGTCTTGAATGTCTCCGGATACTCCTCCTGCATTCGCTTGGGGGTGCCCATGTAGTTGGACAGATGGACAACCCGCTTTGCGGTCTCGTAAGATGGCTTATCCGTGCGTTTCAGTTCGGCAAAGTAACTTCGCAGGTCCCCGTCAGACCATTGCAAGTCAGCCGGACGTCCCACGAGATGTGAAGTGAGATAAGCGTGGACTCCAAGCTTGGCAAATCGTGTGTAGCGAGCTGATCCCGCAAAGTAGCCAACAAGCACCGCCTCAATTGCGCTGAAGTCACGCGCCCAGAACATGCGCCCTTCGGGCGCGACAAACATGGACTTGACCCACTTGCCATACTCTCCTCCTCGGGGTAGGTTTTGCATATTCGGACTGTGCGACGACAGTCGCAGAGTCGATGGGTTGTGCGTGAAG
>ERZ724522.1064-NODE-1064-length-15715-cov-4.437101_pt1 | contig 15715 bp, 16 predicted proteins | sample MGYA00376055_ERZ724522 | MGnify/ENA primary metagenome ERZ724522 (study PRJEB28724, sample SAMN07190884) | wastewater metagenome | isolation source: effluent of sewage treatment plant in Hong Hong | place: Hong Kong | collected 2016-03-17 ... | reverse complement strand
AAAGTTCATCGTGTGTAATTTCTGTATCAGGAGCACTAGCAAGCCAGACGCCATTAACAGAATCATAAAACAAAGAATCGCCAGCCTGAGCGGGTAGCGTCTGAGCAAGATCACGATAAATCCCGCTCCTAAAAGAAAGAAGAGTAGCGATAGCAATGTTGTTAGTTCCATTTGATATTACCCCCCCTAAAAATAAATCGTTAAAACGAAGTGCAGAGGTGCCAAGATCAAGTGTGTTATCGGTGCCAGGTTTTATAGTAGAATCTACTATAATTTGACCTGTACCGTTCGGACTAAATTGAATGTCTCCGTTTAAGTTTTGTGAGCTTATGACGTTTCCATCAACACGAATATTGTCGATGTTAAACTGTCCTGTGATTGTCATTGTTCCAGTTACAGTCTGACCAAGCGTGGTCATTGCACTCTGGATGTCTACAACTCCAGTCCCATTTGCTTGAAGAATTAAGTTGGTGTTAGGAGCTGTGATAGAAATGGTATTGCTATCGAGCCTAATAGAATCAATATCAAGACGAGTTCCAGATATTTGACCTGATTGGATGTTACCAGTCGTAGTAAGGTTTTCGTCACCAAAGCTTATTGTCCCTGTGCTTGAAGTAATCGAACCAACACCTGCAAGGTCTGGATCAATCACAATTGTTTGAGTGTTATCAGTAAAAGTGGCGACTCCAGCCCCAATAGTTCCTGTCGTACTTAAGCCAGCCGCACCGAAAGAAACCGCTCCAGTTGTGTCAGTGTAACTACCAGGGACCAGAGTCACCGAATCTGCACCGCCATCAGCGACAAGTGAAGTTCCTGTTACAACCGCCCCAGTAATGTCTCCAGTGGTTGTGAGGCTTTCATTGTCGAAAGAAATAGCTCCGCTAGAATCTGTGATTAACCCGCTTGATATGCTCAGGGTACCAATCACAGCGGAGCTTTGAGCATATATATCTTTCCATCTAAAAGTATTTGTTCCGAGGTCGAAAGTGTTATGAACCGCAGGTCGGAACATGTCATCGACTTGCACAAAACCAGTTCGTGGTCCTGTACCGTCACCTGAGTTCGCTCTTAATGTTAAATTTTGATTGGCAGCATCGCCGCCGTAAATAGTTTGTCCTGCATAAAGACCAGTGATCGGATTTGCCGATCCATCAAGCTCTGTTCGTCCGTTTCTCCAGACGTAAAGATCTTGAGTGTTGTTTTGGAAAGCTGCCAAGATCGAATCTTGTCCCCAATCCATGTCATAAACTTTATGCCAACTAGGAGATACTTCTCCTTCTCTTTGTTCCCAACGATAGCTCGCAGCCTTACCGTCTCCGTCGTCAAGCACGACACGATAATCATTTAATGTGTTTCCAACAAGTGGAAGGGCTGCGGGGTTTGCAACACTGGATTTGGCATTTGGATAAAGGACCGCAAAAATCCAGTTAAAAGCCCCTTCGACGTTTGAAACGCCTGGAGCTGCGGGATTAGCGTAAGAAAAGTCCCCGAGAGTATGTTTGTAAGGGTGCTGCGTCTGGTTCCAAATTTCAAATCTGTGTTTTGTGAAAATCATAGTACGCCGTCTCCATCCGCATCGTAAGAAGCAGTTGGATCAAACGTGAAAGCCAAAGCCCCAGCTTCCCAGGCGGCTTTCCATTTGTACACTCTCTCTTGGCGATTGATAATTTGAGTGCTTGTGGCGTTTGCATATACATACTCATCACACATGCACGGATCGCCTTCGCCTGCTCCGATGTATGTTGTGAAAACAAATTTAGGACGACCTTGGCCGTCGAGTACGACATGTTGTTTTACTTGCTCGTGCGCGTGAGTCTTTAGGAGTTCAAGCGCGGTTTTTACTTCAGGAATATCCTGTGGGTATTGGCCTGCCATGTTACCTCCTACGGCGAAAAAGTACCCTTAATGGGTATTTTTAACTGATGAAGGGCCTTGCGGCCCCCCACCATTTCAACTTTAGTAGCTGATTCCGTAGATGATACCGCAATGGCCTGGTTTGTTGATTTCCAACTCACCAAACAAGCTGATGTCCACGATGTACTGATAACCAGTAGTATTACGAACCTCGAAATACTCTTGGCCTTCAGGAGACTTACGTTTTTGGAAGAAACCATTTGATCGGAAGACCATAGACTTCATATCCAAGATCGCAATTACGTCGTCATCCCACTCTTGGATACCAACGATAGTTAGTTTTCCTTTTACAGAGTTGATAACAACTTCATCCCAACCATAGAGAGAAGCTTTTTTGTCTTCAATAGTGATCTGCCAGTTAGCAGCACCATTTGTTTTGTTCTCAATCAACTTAAGAACAGAACCGAAGTGTTTGTAAGACATTACAAAACGATCTGCACGACCTTTTGCTTTTTTACGAACTTCTGTGTAAGCGTCGAACAACTTATCAAGGATGTTTGAAGCTGTGATAGAAGCACCGTTTACGTTTACTGCCTGCAAGAACGGATAAGCAAGCTTGCTTTGTCCGTGAACTGTAGCAGATCCACCGTTTGCAGCTGACAACAATACACTTCGGATAGAAGTGAATGAAGTAGTCTCAGCTCCGTCAGTGTAGAATTTTGCGTTTTGTGCTACTGAATAAGCAGACAAATCCGCAGCTGCTCCACCGCGAGTCGCAGAGAAAGTTACTGCATCAGTGTTCACGTCGATAGCGATAACATAGAAGCTTGCAGCCGCAGAGTTGTCGTCATCAAGTGTAACTTTTTGGTTAAGAACGAAACGGTCAACGTGGTCAACAAGCATAATACCAGTCGCAGCGTTTGTTGCGTCTGTTACTTTTGCGAAGTGAGGACCAGTACCCATTTGGATACTTGCGACCATTTTGATGTATTCCATGAAATCTTCGATTGTGTCAGGCAAGATTTTAAGGAATGAATCTTCAACGATCTTACCAGAGTGATCCATAAGATCACGATGATTGAAGATCATTGATCCCCACATCTCTTTGTAGTCGTCGATAGATCCACGAACGTATTTATCTTCAGAAATATCAGAAGCCCCAGTGAGACCTCCCATTTTTACTGAAGACGCGCCCGCAGCTTTAAATGGAACGATGAGCTTGCCGCCCTTCCATTTGTCGTCTTTTTCGATGTTTGATAAAATGTAATCACGCTTAAGTAACTCTTCCTTCAACAATTTGTTGGGAAGGTATTCGTTAAGCATGTCTTGAAATGTTCTAGTAGTTGACATATTAAATGCTCCTCAAAGTTTAAGTCGTTAGTTGTTGTCTCATTTTTCTCAAGTCTTCGATGCTTGTAGGCACCCTTTTCGCTGGAGACTTCGCTCCACCGCCTTGGAAAGACGAGATTACTGGTTTTGCTTGCTGATTTTGTACGACCTGGCTTGGTGTACTTTGAGAGGCAGCCTGAGAACCTTGCTGGGTTTGTGCTTGAACCCCTACGAGTGCTAAGACCTCACTCACTAGCTGACTTGCTGGAGGAGAAATCTTGTGGACAGCCTCGTAATACTGTCCTCGCCGAATTACTTCAGCCTTGAACGCTCCAGCTTTTCCGAGCTGTGTTTCGTAGGCTGTGATCGCTGAAACTATTTCAGGCTTGGCTAGCTCCTGACTAAGTTCCATTTCTGTTTGACGTTGAATCATCTGCGCCATTTGCGTTTGGAGCGTTTGATTCTGTGTCTGAGCCATTTCAAATTCAGTTTGTTGCTGTCTTTGAAGATCTACTTGCTGTCTCTGTTCGGGAGAAAGCTCTTGATACTTTAGCTCTTCAATAGCGTACTGGATAATTTTGTCTTTGGGAATATTTAATGCTTGAAAAAACGTACGAAAGTCGCCTTTTTTGACATAAGCTCCCAAAGTTTGAAGACTGTTCTCGACCTGGCTGTACTTGCCCTTCCACTCTTCTACTTGCTGTTTGAAGGCTTCTCTTGAGGTTTTGACTTCATCAAGTCCATGAGCTTTTTCGTAAAGATCTTTGAATTTTTGTTCCAAGTCTTTAGTCTTGATGATTGGCTTTACAAAGTCGTCAAATTCAAGCTCTTTGTCTTTTACTTTGAATTTGAAGCTTGGTTTCCAGGCTTGTGTAGGATCGTTCTGCGCTCCTGTTCCTGTTCCTTGCGAAACTGCTCCATCATTTCCTGCTCCCGTCGCCTGCGCTGTCTGTGCTCCTTCTCCAGTTGTTGACTGCGCTCCTGTTCCTGCGTTAGCGGTCGTTGTTTGCGGGGTTTGCGCTGACTCCCCTTGGGATTCTGTAGATACTCCTCCCACGTCGGATGTTGTTTCATTGTTAATCTCCATCGGTGCTTCCTTTCTATCCCTTGCCTGGGATAAGTTGTTTTACATCATTGGCGGTGGAGGCGGCGGTAATTGTCCCTGCGGGGCTTGTTGCTGTCCCATTCGGTTAATCATATCCAGCACGACTCCATCGTTCATTCTTTCTAAGTCATCAAGTGTTGCCCCTTGAGCCTCGAGTTTTTTAATCAAATACATGATCGCTTCGTAAGGAAGACGAACTTGTTTTGCACCACTCGAAGACTTAGGATCAGGTAAACTCATTTGTACAGTAATCAGTGAGCCTCCAGTTGGGATGAATCCATCTTTTGCGGCTTGCTCTGCTTTCATTTTCTGAGCTTGTTGATCTTCGTGAATACCAAGGTACTGATCGTAAATCTGTTTCACGTTTGGAGGAAGCATCTGAAAATCAGCTTGCTTCATTCTGTGAGTTACAGCGTCGATGTAGATTTTGTTGTCTGCGTACGGACCAACAAAAGGCATTTGCCCACGCTCTATTTGAAGCATGTCGTTCTCGGCGTTGTCATATTCGACAGTCAAACGCTTTACGATTTGAGTATTTTTTAAATAAGGCATCTCTTTAGCGAGAAGTGCTAACTGTTTTGCATCCATTTGTTGTCCAGCGTACTGGATCAAATGATTCAAAGCTAATTGCTGACCTAAACGATCAGAAATATCAGCACTCTGCTCTTCAACTTTGATTTGATATGAAAGTGGAACCGTTGCACGGAACTCTTGAATGTTGATCGCTTCAGATTTTCCCACCGCTTGAATAAAAGCGTCGTCTGGCAAGTAGTGTTTTGCAAGTTCAAGAGTGACTTGGCAAAACTCCTTCATGAAAGCTTCAACTTTCTCAATATATCGGGAGAATTTCACTTTACTTGAGGCACTTCGGAATAAAAGAGTGTAGGGATCAATCTGCCCTGACTCATTTTCCATGTTAATCTCTTCAAGCATACAAGCTGAGTACATTTCAGAGATCTGCGACTCGATGTAGGGAAGAAACTGTCCACCGTCTCTGCCTGGAAGGATCTGTGGGGCTGCACCTTGATAGGTGATTCCTCTCACACCTGGCAAAAGCGCACCTGGAGCCATTTTCGTTCCACCTTGGTAGATGATTTTGTCATCGCCAACGGTGATTTGATGAGTGGCAGCTTGGGAGCTTGCGCGGTTAATCTCAGCTTGATAGGGACGGGCGACTTTAATGATCGAATATCCACGGGGATTTGTTGAATATGTATCAAAACCCTGCCAAATAATCGGATAAATACCAAAAGGAATCTCGGCTTCTTCTAAAATACCTCGCTCAGTGGAGATATAGTAATACCCTTGTGGATACTGTTTACACGGACGAAAAAAATGGTATCTAACCAAAACTTGCGACTCTTCTGATCGGTATTGCTTTTTGTTGGTGTCAAAAACAATAAATTCACCCGTGTCTCCATCTCCGATGATTCGTTTTTTTGATTCATCCTCTCCGTAAGCACCAAGAAGCTCTTCTTTTTCCACCATTTCTCGAACGATGTGATAAGGAGAGGCCTTCATTGATTTTGCTTGCGGGGCACGAAGCAAATTAAATCCTGGGATATTTTTAAACTGAAATGCGCCTGTGAAAATAGGCTTTGCGGTGTCTGGAACCATTTGTCCCATCTCATCCATTGCTGGCTGCCCTTGCTCATCGACGAGAGGCTCATAACCTTTCACGTCTCCTTCGTTCGGGTCCCAATAAATGAAAGCACACATCTCGCCAAGTTCTACGAAATTTTGGATGTACTCGTTAAATTTTTCTTTAAGATTGTATCTGTGTCTGAAATCCGACCACACAGCAAGATTTAAGTCAGCGGCCTTTTTGTCCTGCATGTCCATTTCATTCTGGGCTGCGGGGATCACACCTGGCACTTTTCCAGCTATTGCTTGGATGTAGTGGCGAGTGATTTTATGAATGTGGTTTTTTGTGAGTCTTAGTTTCTGGGTTTCATTGAGCCGTTGTGTTTGTCTCACACGAGTAAAGAAACTTGTGGTTTTTTTCGAGTAGTGGTTTCCTGAAACGAGCAGAAGGTTACTGCGCATTTCCGAAAAAATTTCGTCGTCACAACTTTCAGCATCTCTGTAGTGCTGGTTTAAGGCTTCAATGTTATGTTTTTTCATTCATGGTCCTCGCTCTTTCGATGTGTCTGTCGATCTGAGCTTTCTCGAAGGCGAGGGGATCGTCGATTAACATTTGAGCTTCTTCAGCTTCAAGGAGTGCTTCTTGATCCATTAGTTCTGCGTTGATTGCTTCGGGAGACTCAGACACCACAGAATGTTGTGTGTGGTCCGAAGCTTGGCCTGAGCTTACGGCATCCTCATTTCGGCGAGGATGGAAGGTAAATTTCATATCCTGAAACTCAAAATCTTGAACTCCAGATGTATGACATTGTTTTATTATTCGGCAAATATCGTTTGCACTCAAGGAAAAATTAGCCATATTCGGCGTTCCAATGGTCGAACTCGTCTTCAAGCTCGCTCCATCCTTCTGATTCACTTGATTTTGGCTCATCAATCTCTTCCCCTCTCCTCATCCTAATCTGCAAGGCCTGATGCTCTTCCTCGGTCAATGGTCTAGCTGCGCGTTCTTTCTCTGCTTCTTCCGTCGCTCCAAGAAGTTCATCCACGGCACTCAAGTCCCAGGGGATGAGTTTACATCCGTAGCGTGTGCTGTCGGCAAGGTCGTCGTCTTTTTTCGACTCTCCTCGCTGATTGCTCACCATAATAGTAAGAAGTTCGCCTGCTAGTTTTAAATTCTCAGGATCATCGTCAAAAATGTCGAGCATTTTATGTTTGAACAGCGTGTTAACAAGATCCTCGCCCGCATCCCGAGTTTTGTCTGCTTTGACGAAGTTCACACCATTTCTCTGTGCGATTGTTCCAAAGTCTGCGGCTCCTGGATCATAACAAGCTTGGGTGATTCGTAACCCTCTCGACAGTTCTTGATATTTTAAGAACACATCTCCAGCTGTCGTTTTTTCTCCGTCACCTCGCCATGATTTAAACACAGCACCTTTTTTGTAGTCGGGGCGAACCGCGATGAACACGATTGCAGCTGGGTGATTTTTTCTATAACTTTTCGTTCCTTCGTCTGCGCCTGAGCCGTAGTCCACGGCTGCGTAAATGTACCAATCTTTAATCGAATAAGGTCTTACTACGTTTTCGTCGTAATCAAACGCATAGTAAGTTCTTCCTTCTTCGGTTACGAACTTTCCATACACCCGACGCTGTTTCTCGGTTTCGTTCTTACACTTTTCTTCAGCAAGCTTGATCTTATCAAGAGTCATCACACGAGAGGGACTACCGTCCTCGTACTTCAAGCAATCGTACATGGAGACGGTGAGTTTTAATGCGGAAGGAAGAATTTTATTTCCCTCCATCGCCTGCTTCCAGAAAAGTTGATTCAAAGTAGGAGTAAAACCAGATGTAAAAATCCCAGCAGTCGCAGTCAAGCGGAACATGATCTCATCGTAAAATTCAAGTGGCATTTCTTCGTCACACAGAGTTTCGTGAATTGTTCCCGCCTGGACGCTGGATGCAGCTTTAGAGTAAGTTTGAAAATAAATAATGGGACCAGCGTTAAACACGCATGAGTTATACATCCCATTTTTCTTTGTCATCTTCCAGCCGTACTGCGCGTCTCTCTCAAAACGGCCTCTAGGCATCCACTCTGGCACCCACTTCGTCTCAATCTCACGCTCAAGCGTTTTTGAGTCTGGGTAAAAGTACCAGAATTGTTTTGGTCTCGCACCTGGGCCCCAGAATCTCTCCCATCTTGATTGATCGGTTCCGTTTGCAATTACACGTCTGATAAGTGCTGAAGATTTTCCGATCTGATTGGCAGCGGTGAGAAGGTTCACACGGTTGTCAGACTCATGTATTTTTCGCTGCCAGGGGTACATGGGAACATAAAGATGTGGTAACTCTTCCTCGAGTTTTTTATGTTCTTTTAGAAGCTCGAGTTGTTTCTTTTTTAATTTTAAAATTTCATTTTCTTTTTTCTTTAACTGGCTATCCAGGTCGAGAAGTGGTGACTTCGATTGTGTCATCTTCCTCCTCAATCACAGGTGGAGCTTCAAATAAAATCTCTGTAGCTGGAGAACTTGATAGCTGTTTAATTTCTTGCTCAATATCGTGAAGCTCTTGTTGAATTTGTCTAGCTGACTTCGGAGGTTCGTATTTTTGAGTGACGTTGACGTTTAGATTTTTGCTGGTTTGGTCGATTGAAATTTTCTGGGCGACGGCACCTTTTACTCGGTTGTCGATTAACGCCACAACTTTCACAAGCTCTGAAACTAATTTTGTATTTATAGTTCCATTCGGATTTTCAAGCGGTAAACGCAAAATTTCATCAAATCTTTCAAGCCCCATATCAAGCATCGCTCGCATTTTGTACATGTAGTCAGCTGGAGGCTGGAGAATGTAAGCAAGTGTGAGTGGGTGTTTGATGTAGTCGTAAAAATGTTCTCTTGAACAAACTTTTCCGTAAACTGCGGACATTCTCATGGTTTCTGCGTCGTTATCAACGGTGAGAAAATATTCATCCCAAAAAGCAATGCGAACTTGTTCAACTGTCCACCCAGGATCGAGCTGTTTTCGCAGTTTATTTATCGGCATCATGAGTAACTCAGGAGGAAGCTCACGCATGAGTTCTCTGAGTCTGTTTGAGACCAAATTGATAACGCATTTTGGGTTTTGTTCTTCCCAAAAAACTATTTCTTGAGCGGGGGCGAGCTGTTTTGAATTGCGACTGATTGGCCGTTGTTCAAGGGGGCCCGCGCCCAGAATCGGTGATTTCGGGACGCTTGGGTTCGATGCCATATCGAAATTAAAAGGGCTCTGGATGCGGGTGTCAAGGCGTGATCGTTTCTGAGTCTGGAAGGTGGGACGAAAAGGCTAAACTTAGACCCACTCCCTCCCCCCTACCCCCTGGTTGACTCATTCTGATCCAGTCGCCCGAAATCTTACAGCATCTTACATGAATCTTCTAACCCATTGAAACGACTGCGCTTTCCGCATTCTGCCTGATTCCTGAGCATTGATGCAAGGTGTAGAGGATCTGGATTGAGGATGCTGGAAGGATGGAAACTGGTTGCTCGAGGTGTGAGACTGCACGTCAATTTTGAGTACATCGTAAAGTACTTGTGCAAAGCAGTCTTACAAGTAAGTAAATCAATATCTTACGAGTGAAACGCTTACAACTGTGAATGAAAGTTCTACATCTCACTCTGAAACATGAGACAGTCTACTTGTATTTAATTGCATTACAAGTACGGCATGAGACGTGCATTAGTAATTTGTATCAACTCGATCATGAGTTGAATTAACCAAGGAGTTACAGTGTATTTTAAAGCATATATTGCAATTTCAACAGAAAATCTATGGAAAAACCCTGAGACGAATGAATACGAAGGTTGTGACCCAGATTCATATCAGGATCATGGAATCATTCGTGAAATTCAAGCCTCGACACTTGAGAAACTAAAAAATAAAATAGAAAAAGAATTTTTCAATCTTGAAAAACCAGTCGGCGCAGACGTTCAAATTTTCGACGGCGCAATTGAGATTCAATACCAAGGCGAGCATGACTACAGAACTCCAAAGGCCGAGCAAATTCCTTTCATTGAGACCGCTCGAATAGTGATTTCCAAAGTAAATGAAACTTATTTAGATCTTGCCAACGAAACAATTTTTAAAAACATCAGCCGATAATCGTCGGCTGAATTAACCAAGGAGTTATCAGATGATTCCAATTAAAAAACTAGGCTTCAAAACATTAAAAGAACTAGGGACTGCCCACTTAGATCAAGACATGCTCGATTTATGTTTATGTATTAAACAAGGGTTCAATCGAGAGAACCAGGATATATGGTATCGAGAGACAAGTCATGCTTTTGAGCTAGCCGTATGCGACGGAATGACTCTAAATAAACAAACTATTACTTCCCTAATTAAATGCGACGAAATTCTGAACAAACTAAGGTCACGAGGTTTCGCTATCGGCGAAATAAAACCAGATGTTGCCAACTTTACATTAATATCAATTTTTAAAGACATCAGCCGATAATCGTCGGCTGAATTAACCAAGGAGTTACCAAGTGAGACAAATATTAAAACAAGAGAATCAATGGTGTTTAGTTAAGTACAGCGAAACAGCTCATTTTAAAAAAAGACAAGCTTGTCTACACACACGGGTTGCAATATTGCATTGAACATAAAACTCAGTTCGATCCTGTTTGTGAGGAACCAATTGAAATAGGTTGTTTTTGGATACAGACGAAACATGAGGCTCTAAAGATATTCAACGAACTAATTAAAACACATGTGCTTAATGGCAATAAATTGAATGATGCTTTATTTATAGGGGAGTTTTAATATGGCAACGCCTAAAAAAATCATACTCGACGAATTAAAATCAAAGGGGCTATCTCAAATAGTCTCTAAAATAAAATCTATTCGTAAGGACAAAAACTCAATCCGAGTCGAAGCGGTGGACCTATTCAAGCAGGATCGTGAAACTCTTCAGGCTCTACTTGATACATACACACAAGGCGAGTTCGACGGAATGCAAGACCTCTATGTGTATGACAAGGAAAAACCAGAACGCGCATTTTCGGTCAAATATGCATTCCTAAACAATGAATTCTCAGAAGTTGAACGCGAGAAAATTAAAACAATGCTTCGACTAAAATATGATGTCTTCGACGACCAGTCATCTCAACGCGTATTTAACCGCTGGTATGACCAAGTAGTTTGGACAAAACTTTGTGAATTGGGAGAATATTAAAATGAACTCGCAACATGACAGAACTTTCAGAATTGATCGACTGTATCACCAATTTTTGAAACCGAAAGGACTCTCAATCGAGCTACTTCACGAGCTTCAGACTCTCATGATCGAACACGGTTTCATAAACATGGAAGATGGACTCGAAAGGTACAGTGAGACCGAAAAACTCACGTCAAGGCAACACCGTAACGAACTATTCAAACTCATCGAGGGGCTGAAAAATGCGTAAAGCTAAACTTCACGAACTTCGGCTTCCAAGTAAATACGCCCTTTGGCGTAAGTATGTATGGGGCACCGAACTCCAGAACAGGATCGGGCCTGAAAGATTCACTCAATTTTTAACCCAGCGAGGAGCCATCGAGCTTGTCAGCTGGAAAGGGGCAATAAAATGCAAGACACTAAACGAAACGCTTATAAAACAGGCAATAGACGACTTATCACAAGAGCCCTTGCGCTCGTGGTTCTCGGTCTTGGTCTCCAGGCTTGTCAAACAACCAGACCTTTGACCGACGATGAGTGGAACGCCCGCACAAATGCAGTCCAGGCCTTCACGAACTCGGTAAACGCTTACACGGCCTCACAGCGGCCCGTTTATGGCCCAGGGCAGGCTTACAGGCCCCCAACTCAGCAAAACGTCTTCCAGGGGCAGCCAGCGAGCTTTAACAACCAAGAGCAGCCCTTATTTGGGCCCAACTCAATGTTCGGGCAGTAAAAGTGCATTATTGAACTTTGAATCAAACAAAAAATAAAAAAGGCTTGGTGGGTTAACCTCAAGCCTTCAAACGCCCGTTTCCTAGATATTGCGCTTTTACGGAGCCGAACTCGCTAGACCTGTCTAAGTCAGGGAGGGGCCGTGAGTGGTCTATGGGCTTCATCAATCTTTCAAGCTGAACGAAGTCAACTATACCACTAAGATGCCCGATCAATTTCTCAAACCTTGAATTAGTTATCAAGCACTTTTTTAGCTCGAGGGTCCCAAAGTTTAATTGTCTCCCAATATTCGAGCTGAATTATTTTTGTTAATTCAATCAGGTCTCGCGTAGTCCAGGGCTTGCCGCCCGAATATTCTGGATCTTCTAAAAGTTCTTTAGCTTGAGCCATCCATCGAGAACCCACTTCGCAGTAAACTTCTTCCGAGTGAGTATCCAAACTTTCACGCCATTCTTTTTCAGTCATTTTTGCCTCCATTTTCACGACGCAAAGCATCGTATTTAAACTTTTTTTTAGCCTAAATGAGAACCATTCTCATTGTCGGATTTTGCGAAAAAAACCCGAAATTACTATTCCCACTTTTACGTATATTTTTTTATTTATATCCAGCATGGTTTTTCATATTTTCTATAAATAATATATAAAATAAATCCGAAATCCGACTATTTTCCGACTAAGCTAATAATCTAAGCTACTTACAGCGGTCGGATTTCTGTCGGATTTCTCATTGGTCGGTTTTTCATTCCTCCACTTAAGCTTCAAATCAAATTTAAAGCGTTCTCCGCCCTTGGCCCCAACTTTCCTTGGCACCTGAAACCTAGTCTCCAGCTCCTTGTAAAACGCATGTTTGCCCATTGGTTTCTTGCCTGACTCGATGCACCACTCTTTGAAGTCTTTAAAAACCGTCCCGCCTTTTTCCCATTCTACGTACTCCCATGCTGGGCCGCACCATTCTCCGTTATTGATATCCTCAAAATAAAGAGTAATATTATCGGTCATTTTTTGCCACTCTTTGGTCATTTTGATTGATTCATTACTCACAAAATATCTAAAACCAGACTGCATAAGATCCGCTAGTCCTTCACGAGCAGCTTCTAAAACCGACGCAGCGTCATCGTTCCAGATATGATCTGCATACTCTACAATGTCACCCGATCCGTTAAGATACCCAGGCTTGAAAAATAACATAGACACCCTATTATCTAAGGCTCCGCTATTTCCTTCAAAGCTATTGGGCATTTGGTTACAGCAATATATATGTAGAAAAGGAAGTGTTGCGCTTACGTGCCCTTTATTTTTTCTATCTTGTGATTCTGCGGTTTTATCTCGAACTTTTTTAAGTGTGTTTACATCAAGCTCGGCACCCTTTTTAAGCTCTAGCACGATGTTAGCAAGCTTCCCGATACTAGGCTCCCACCTAAATCTGTCTCCTCCGTCGCCTTTAAGGACAGGTTCAACTTTAGAGATGTTCTCTTCACCTAATAGCCTAATGATAAGTTTAGCAAGAGTGGATTTGCCTGAGTTGGTGATTCCCTCAATAAAAAATATTCTGGGTACATAGGGAATAAGAGCGGCCCCAAGCATTTGCTTGATTATCCTGATGCCTTCATTCCCTACGTCGTGCATCCTAGTTTCCAGATACTTTGTAAACTCAGTGCCTTTTGGTAGGTTATGTTTGCCGAATAAAGGAAACGGGGCGCAGTAAGCAAGATAGTCTTCGGGGCTATGCGCCCGAGTCTCCAGTCGCAGTTCTTTCCCATCTTGAATCATGACAGCGGTGCAATCGGTGAAGTTAAATTTATTCGGGCACGAAGCAAAGAAGTGGTTTGTCTCAGGGGCGATTTTAATCTTAGCGATCACATGCTCGGCCAGGGCCTTTACTTTTTTAATCGGCGCCTGATTCCCGTAAAGTTTCATCGAAGCTTTCAAAAGAAGATCTTCAAACATGTCCCCGTCAATTCGTTTCCAGTGTGTGTTGATCCACTGAAAGTATTGACCGCTCGATTTACAAAGCTGAGGGAACTCACTCATGATCTCATCAGCAAGCTCGCCCTCTGATTTCTCTAAAGCAGGATTCCGTCTTACCTCATTCTCAGTCTTCTGGGCGCGGTTCGCATCAAGGGGCTCGGCTCTTCGTTTCTTGTCGAGGTTATTATAGATCTTACATTTTGCCGAGCAGTACGCTGACTTCACGTCACCGTAGCAGCCGTACTGATAGAGCTTATCAGCTTCGAGATCCTTCTTATAGATGTCCCTGACTTGTCGGTCGATGTCTTTAAGACGGTCGGGCTCGGATGTGTAGACCTTAGCTCCCCAGGCATCCATGAGTTTAATGGCTTCGTCTAGTGTGCGCCCTTGCTGCCTCATCTCCACAATGAGCGCAAGCTCGATGTCGTGGCGGTTAAACTGAGGAAGAACTGTGCCATCCATCATTTGCTTGATACAGCGTTTGTCAGCGAAGTTTTTAAATCTCAGGGAGTCATCGGCAATGGTTTCGCCTTGGTTAAGCTCCTTGACCTTAGACTTCCGTGATCCTTGCGACTGGTGTGGGGTGGATTGGTTGAGCAAGCTTACGAGGAAATCCACAGGTTTTTCCACAGGAGTTGGGTGTGCATATTTATGCGTGGGCTGCATAAGGGCTAAGTTCCTGATCTCATCTATTGTGTAGTCGGAGATCTTTTTCGGAAGCCCTACGCCTGTGAGCCTAATCTTATAGAGACCTGATTTCTCGTGGTGTGAGCGGTATGCACGGAACTTTCGACTTGGATCGTGGACGATTGTATCCACAGTTGAGTATTCCGATTTAAGCCCAAGCAAAAGAGATTTCACTTTCTGCGAAAGCTTGTCATGCGCTTCGGGCTCGTTTAAGCCAAGGGCAGTCTTGTGAATGGCAACGTGAAACCCCTTGTTACCAGAAAAATAAAGCTGAAACCCGCATCCAGATTCCTGTAACCGCCTACACAGAGCCTTTGTCTGCTCCCATGCAAGGGCCCCGTTATCTTCTTTTGAGTCTAAGTCGATATGTACTGTATCGAATGTGAAAGTAAGAAGCCCTGAATACTCTTTAAACTGTGGGCGTTTTTCAAAACTATAGTACCCATGATACAGCGGGGTGTTCGCTGGTAAGTTTTGAATGTAAGCTTCTAAGTGATTCATCTCGATCACTGAATCGAGAGTTTTATTTACGCCAAGGGCGGTGTAATTATACCACATGACTTAACCCTCAACCACTCTGCCAACAACACAACCTTTATGATGGCATAGGCTTAAAATTAAAATTTCTTCTGTACCCTCAAGTTCAAGATGAAGCCTGACTCCAGGTTCAAAGCGAATACGTTCCGAGCTTGGCTTTACAGTCTTAGTTAAAAGTTGTTTGGCTTCAAGTCTGTCACCTTTAGAAACGACTTCTATAGAATCGGTTTCCTGGTAATCGTCGTTACCCGTAAATACTTCCACTTTTTTAATATGAAAGTTATTATATCCGTCGATGACTAATTGTTCATGATTAAAAGACAGCTGTCTTTCCCGCATAGTTCCCCCCTACTCGTTAGGCTGCTCGCCTTTGTTGGTCAAATCAGGCTGTAGTATTTTTCTTGACGTTGCAAGTATTTGTTGCTAGCACAAGTAGTCATTGCAAGTATGGGGGGTTAACATGCAACAAAGCTTTGAGAAATCTAGTAACATCAAGATTATTCCACTACTAGATCTATTGAACGCACAGAATCAAGACAAATTTAAAATGATCCTTGACCGTTTGGAAGAAAAAGTTTTGGGCCAAATTCAAATTGCTGTTCAAACAACCAATGCCCTTTCAATGGATCAGTTAAGACGCGCATTTAGCGAAGCAAGAAGTTGGGTGAAATAATGAAAGATCACCAAACAGAAACCATTGAACAGCTTCGCATAATGCTCAAAGAAGCGCA
>ERZ724522.1063-NODE-1063-length-15716-cov-116.822617_pt1 | contig 15716 bp, 29 predicted proteins | sample MGYA00376055_ERZ724522 | MGnify/ENA primary metagenome ERZ724522 (study PRJEB28724, sample SAMN07190884) | wastewater metagenome | isolation source: effluent of sewage treatment plant in Hong Hong | place: Hong Kong | collected 2016-03-17 ... | reverse complement strand
TGTTCATGCCGCCCAGCACTTCCTGCATCTGCGCCTGCTGCGCGGCGCTGTAGACACCACGGCGGGCGCGGAGGTCGGCCAGTAGCTTGAGGTCGATCTTGACCTTGGCCAGCTTGTTGCGCATCCACGCCTGGCGCACGTGGCCGGCGAGTGCGGAGGCTGCCTGCCAGTGGTCATCCTCGTTGAAGAGGTCGGTGCCCTCGTCAGGCACGGTGGCGTCACGCTTCTGTACCTCGGCCAGCCCCAGCTGGCGCACCAGAGGGTTCACTCCGCTGGTTGTCTTCGGCGGCATCGCCGAGGCCAGCCCGCGCGATTGCGGCGCCATGGGTGCGATTGGGCCAAGACTCGGGACAGCCATGGGCCCGCATTATGCACGGCTTCCGCCATGCGGGACAAGCCGCTCTACCGTGACCAAATCACAGTGCGCCGCGGCACCGGCTTCACCCGGGCGATGGTCACCTTCCGGTCAATCAGGTCGGGCACGAAGGTCAGGGCCAGCGAGTCGGCCTTGTCAGGCGATTTACCCCCATTTTTCTTTAAATCCTTCTTACTTTGCAGCTGAATACGGAAGCGCGCGTCATAACCGTAGTCCAGGCTGATCAGCTGCTCGCCCAGGTCGTCGTCGTCCGGAATCTGGCCGTTTTCCAAGAACTCGCGCATCTTGCCCCAGCACTCGCTGCGCTGGTTGAAGTACTGCTTCTCGTCCTTGGCCGGCACACCCCACTGCACCGGAATCAGCGCCGGCAGGCCCTGCATGCGGCGCAGCGCCGAGTCAAGGTCGGCGCCGTTGCCGATCGCATCGTAGGCGATGCACGAGATCGGCCCTTCCTTGCGCACGATCTCGAAGATCCGGCTGGCCAGATCCACGCCGTCGAAGCCCGACAACGCGACTTGGAAGTGCACCTTGAGACCCTGGCGCAGCGTGATGACCGAGAAGTCGTCGCCGAAGCGCGCCGGGTCGACGGCGAGAATCTTCGGGTGGGCCTGGTACATCGGCAGCTGCAGCCGCCGGCGGCGGGCCTGCCCGACGAGCTCGGGGCTGATGAAGTTCGCGTAGCCGGCGCGCGGGAACTCGCCCTTGACGCGCACGCGCACGAAGTCGCTGTCCTCACCGTATTCCTCGATCCATGCCTCGATCTGCTTCTTGTTGGTGAAGCTGACGGTGCGCGAGTCGACGCGGACGTAGGTGTTGCGCTTGCCCTGCGTGCAGTTCTTGAAGAACCGGCCGCTGGTCTTGGTCGGGTTGCCGTAGCGCAGCCACAGGATCTGCGTCTTCGCGTCGGTCAGCGCGCCCTCGGTCACGTCCCAGATCAGGTCGTCGATGGCCGAGGCCTCGTCGAAGATCACGACGATGCGCTTGCCCTGGTTGTGCAGGCCGGCGAAGGCCTCGGAGCGTTCTTTCGACCACGGGATCTGGTCGATGCGCCACGTCTTCTGCCGGTCGGGATCACCGGCGATGAAGATGGCCGTGGCGGTGAGCGTGAACAGCTGGCGCGCGATGAACAACTGGTACCACTTACCCAACTCGGCCCACGTCTTCGTGCGCAGCTGCGTGTCCGTGTTCGCCGTCACGACGCCACGCGTGTCGGCGCTGGTGCTGATGGCCCACAGGATCGCCCAGGACACCTCGGCGCTCTTGCCGATGCCGTGGCCGGAGGCCACGTCTTCCTCGATGACGCAGCCCTCGGCGCCGCCCTCGCGGATCGCCTTGCTGATGCGCTCCTGCTGCTCCAGCTGCCACTGCTCAGGGCCGGTCATGCCTTCCAGCATCGTGCCCTTCTCGCCCCATGGGAATGCCCAGCGCACGAAGCCCACGAAGTCGTCGTGGAAGCTGGCCAGCTTGTCGAGCAACTCGCCGACCTCCGAGCCGGCGTACAGGTCAGCGGAGCGGCGCGTCATGTCCACGGGCACCTCGATTCGAAGAAGGGGGTCGGGCGGCTTGATCCGCGTGTTGTGCGGGTCGTCGAGCGGGCCGCTGCGGGTGAGTTGCTTGAGCACCGGCTCGCAGCTGATCGGCGCCAGCGCGAGCCGCTGCATGAACTCGGTGGGCTGCACCGGCTCGTAGAACTTCTTCCACATCCCCGACGACCACCGGTTCAGGGTCTTGAACCCCTTCGGCCGCGGCCCGTGCCATCCCTGCTTGTGGTTGTTCGGGCCGGGTCCGGTCATGTCGTCGGGTGGGGGCGGCTCTCAGCAGCCGCCGTTGACCTTGGTCTGGTAGACGGGGTTGCCCGGCGCCGGCGCGCCGCTGGCAACGCGCTGTGCGCGCGCCTGGCCGGTGGTGCGTGATGCGGCCAGGGTCTGACCGATGCCAGTGGCCTGCGCACGGAACTGGGCCGGGTCGACGGCTCGCGGCTTGTGGGTGTTGGAGTCACCAAATTTCATCGTCGCTCTCCTGATCAGGACTGGCGAACTCGTCGCCGGGAGGCTCGGCCAGGATAGGCTGCGCCTCCCCGATGATACGCGCGTCCTCCGGCATCGACGAGTCGATCACAGGCCGCGGCGGGTGCACCTCGTCGGCCATCGGGAGGTCGCTGCCGTCGAGTCGGCGCTTGGCGGCGTTGAGCCGATCGGCCAGCGCGGTGGCCAGCGCGTTCACGCCATCGTCCTCGGCGCCGACGATCTTGAAGTACCGCGCGAGCAGGGTCAGCCCGGCCATCTTGTCGGCGCGCTTGATCTTCTTGACGGTGACGCTCTCAACCGTGGGGTTGCCCTCGTCGTCCTTGACGATCTTGTCGCGGATCTCGACTTCGACTTGCACGATGGTCGAGGCCACGTGGTCGGGCAGCGCGTTGATCGGGATGAGGTTGCCGTCGTCGTCGAAGAGGTCGTTGGCGGATTGGAAGGCGATGTCGGCCAGTTCCTTCTTGACCTTCTCGGCGGTGATGCCGACGCTCTGGAACTGCTGCGCGTTGAGGTAGCGGATGCGCGCCGTCGCTTCGGCGTCGTTGAGCAGGTTGCGCGCCGTGGGCAGAGTCACCCCGGCCAGCTTCGCCGCTTGCCCGCGCGAGCCGCTCGTGGCCACGTAGTGCTGCACGAAGGCCTCGTGCTTCGGGTTGACCAAGGCGACGGAGCCTGGGTAGGTGGGTGCGAGTACGGCGCTCATGGATCACCTATTGCAGTTTGGGGCTTGGGGCTTGGGGCTTGTGAATCTGCGGTTTTTTGCAAACAAGTCCAAATTTGAAAATTTCCACAAAAATTTTTTCCGAGTGGGGCCCCAACAAGGGGTAGAGGGCCTTGTGTAAAAGAGGGCCTCCCCCTACCCCCACCCCCTCTTTTTCTAGGAGTCGATCGCTGCGGCGCGTTCTCCGGCCGGCCGAGTACCAAGCCGCAAGCCGCGAACCACCAGGCCACGTGCTGCGCCACAGTTCGGAGCTCGGCGCGCCCCGACAAACTATCCACAGGCGGGGCATGCCCAGTTTCAAGGCCTCACCAGCGACAACGGGTGTTATGTCTACTCCGCCAAAGCATGTTGGGGGTCAGTTATCCACAGTGGCCAGGTGCGCGCGCAGCCGAGCATTCCATTCCTTGACGTGGTGTTGACAGCCCGCTACTGCGCTCACCCAGTTCGTTTCGCGGATGGCACTCTCCGCCCCAGGGCTGGCGGTTTTCATAAGTGAATCAAGCACTTGGGCGACGCAAGCCTTCGCCATCTCCAGCGGATCGACCGGCTGCAGGCTCTGCCACTGCGCCGACTTCGCTAGATTCTTGCTGAAGACGAACAGAATACCGCCAATTTCCGGGCTATTGCCCTCAAGTCTGTGAAGGTCGGCCATGGTTTTTTCAGATTGTGGGACACTTAGACAGAATATTGCATAAGAGTGGGGGTTGTCAAGCAAAAATTGCAAGGGATCGAATTTTGGTCTGGCTATCGGGGCGCGCTGGCCGATAGTTTTTGCCTAAAAATCCCCTAGAACTAGGGACTATCGGCGTAACAAAACCGATAGGCGCAAACTAACGTGCAAAAACTTTCAAGTTTGATGGGGTGCGATCTTCAAAGTTTTCCGCTTTTCTTTGCAGGTTTGTGCGCCGATACTCTAGTCATCGCAACCCACTTCACTCACTGGAGACCTACACCATGACGAAAGCAACCCGATTCATCCGCGAAGCCGCACAGCGCTGCAGGAATGGAGACGTGGCAGTTGACATCGATCGCGGATATTCAACTGTCGCGATCGACTGCCCGGGCTTCGAAGGATGTTTCATGCAAGGCGAGGAAGCAGACGCATTCATTGCTGAGGTTGATGCGCTGTGCAAGCGCTATCGGTCCCTTGACGAAGACACTGCAGCGCTCGCGCTGGCCGAACCCTACGCTGAATCTTTCTGCAACTGACTGGAGAACTGAACATGCCTACCATTTCCACCGCACAGCGCGACGAAGCCCGCGCCACCCTTCGCGCCATGCTCAAGCCCGGCGCCACGATCCACACGAAACTCAATCACGTCTCGCGTTCCGGGATGATGCGCGTCATCGATCTGTACGTCATCGAAGACAACGAACTGCGCCGCATCACTTGGCTCGCATGCCGCGCCACTGCCACCACGTACAGCGAACGGCACGAAGGCATGCGCCTTGACGGATGCGGTATGGATATGGGCTTCCATGCTGTGTACAACCTTGGCCGCGCGCTGTGGCCGGACGGCACCCCGGAACCCCACGGCACGCGCAACGGTCAGCCCGATCGGGATGGTGGATATGCGCTCAAACACCGGTGGATCTAATGATCCGCCTGGCCCTTTTCCTCATCCTCGCACTCTTCGCACCCGAACCTCCTGAAGAGTGTTTCACTGACTCATGCGTCGGCTGTATCGAAGACTGCGGCGCACCCATTGGAGACTGACAACATGGACCATATCGGACACATGCCGAACGCCTATCTCTGCGCCCTCGATCAACTGGGCAACGGAGACCGTACCGCGTCGCGTCTCGCGGGCTTGATCGACCATTACGAACGTGCCACGGGCCTGCAGTCTTCCCCTGAGCTCGCGCCGATGCTGCCCGGCTGGCGTGACGCGGTCCACCGCATCGCGGGCCGTCGCTACTTTGACTTCAACAAGGATGCCTAATCATGCACTCCACCCATTCCGAAGACTTCACCCACAAAGGCCTGGAATTCCGCGTCACTCTCTACCCGGACGACACGAGCGAAGCCCCGTGGGAAGAGTGTGACGGGCACGGCCCCGTGCGTTTCATTTCCGATAGCGAACCCCTGCAGCGCGGGGAAACCGTGCTGTATGACTGCCCCCGCGGCCGCTACGTGTACGACTGGGGCCGTGCCATCGTGCAAGCGGCACGCGAGGGTTGGGGGCTCGGCGCCGATGACCTGGCAGCCCTCGCGCAGCGTCTCGGCAAGCGTCCGACCCGCGCCCAGGTTCGCGCAGAGGCTGTACGCAAGGACATGACCCATCTGCGGGGATGGTGTGCTGATGACTGGTGTTATATCGGTGTGTGCGTGCAGCGCATCGGCCCCGATGGTGAACCCGTAGGCGACGAATTCGCGCATGCACTGTGGGGCGTCGAGTCGTGCGGAGACTATTGGCGCGAAGTCGCGGCCGAGCTCGCTGGCGAGATGCTGCCCGATGAGCGCGCACAAGAATGTGCACTGACCGAAGAGGGCGCCTGACCATGCAACGTCCCGCATTCATCCCCTGCACCTACGCCGGCCGCCCGGCTGTGTTCGATACCGTCTCGCGGGTGTTCTACACCTGCGCCACCCACACGCGCGCCCGGGAATGGGCCCGCGAGCTCAACGAAGGAAAGTAGGTAAGTGTGAAGATCATCACCGACACCCAATCGCGCAACATCGCCTATTCGCGCGAATGCTTCGCCAAACCTGGCGAAGCGCAAGACAAAGCAATCAAGCGCCTGATGCAAAGCATCAACCGGCGCAAAAACGCCGATCCGCACGTCAAAGGTGACTTTCCGGTGTTTTACCCTGGCCGCACCACAACGCGCGACTACGTGCTCGCATTTCTGGGCGACGCCGGCGCCAAACACCTGAACATGGGCGCACTTGGATACCGTCTCGCGCCCTATTACGAAGGCCCCGAAGTGGTTGTGGAAGAAAACACCGATGGTTGACTTCTTCCGCATCCTCTTCCGAACCCTCGCCTTCGTGCTCTGCGCCGCCCACACGCGCGCCCGGGAATGGGCCCGCGAGCTCAACGAAGGAAAGTGAACGTGAATCAGCGCCTTGACCCGAAGAGCACAGCCGGCGTGCTACTGCGCGAGCATGACAACGCCGCACAAGCTTTGCGATACGCCGAACGCAAAGCCGAAGCGCTTTGCAGCATGCATAACGCTATCGGCCTTGACTACGCCGAAGCGGCCCGCCAGCTGCGCCAATACATCGCCAACGAAGGGAAGTAACCATGCCCCGACATATCGACTACGGTGCGCGCGTGCGCATCTGGGACAACGGTCCCAACTTCGCCGATCGCTACATCATCTTGCCCCCGCGCACTGCCGGCGCCGACTGGCGCGGCACCGGGCGCACGTGGCAAGGTATCGCCGCCAATGCGCACCCCTTCCACCCGCTCGGCTATGGTCAGCACTGCGAAGCCGAACCTGGTTGGCATCTGGGCGTGCGCATCCGCTGGGATGCGTTGCCCCCTGACGTGCAACGCTTCGCGCGCCAGACTTTCCCGGCTGAATGGCTGTCCCAATCGGAGAACTGACACTATGCCCCGCACCCCCTTGCAAGTGATGGCTGACCATTACCTGATCGCTGCCATATGGGCCGATTGCCCCGAGGGCACGCACCCGCGCGCCACCGCGCAAGCCCGCCGCGTCGCGCTGCAAGTCTGCGAAGACTTCGCCGCAGCGGCTGGCGGGCTTCTCACGGAAGCCTGCGACCGGCCCGGTTACGGGGATCACCCCGACTGCGGCACCGAGCATCCCGCGTATGCGGCCGCGGGGCACGACCTTTACCTGACCTCGCACGGGCACGGCGCCGGCTTCTGGGACCGCGATCCCCTGCGCGCCGGCGAACTCGGGGACCACCTCACGCGCATCGCGGGGCGTTTTCACGTCGAGCCTGACTTTTACCGTGGCTGGGTGTACCTGCGCCGCTGCTACTCGCGCCGCCATGGTTGACTTCTTCCGCATCCTCTTTCGAACCCTCGCCCTCATGCTGTGCGCCGTGCTCTTTCTCATCGGTTGGCACGTGCACAGCGAGCGCGAAGCCCGTAAACATCATCGCAAGGAGCATTGACCCTCATGCGCCAGCACCTCGCCTACACCCTGACCCTCGTCAACGCCTGCATCTGGGCGTACATCCTCATCACTCTTTCTCGGAACATCTGACCATGCCCTTCCCGTCCGATCGCGCCGCGCTCATCGCGCTGGCTGACAACCCCACTGACCAGGCCACACTTGACGCTGTGTGCTGTCATCTGCTGGGCCCCGACCCCGCCCTCGCGCGTCTGCGCCGCAGTCTGTGCGAGACCACTGCCTACCTCGTCTCGCTGCTGCCGGCCCGCGCCGCGCCCCCCGGCGAAGTGACCCGCGCCCGCGCGCTGCTGCAGGAGACCGCACGATGAATAACACCACCCGTCGCCACCCGCGCACCATGTCCGAGGCCTTCGACCAGCGCCCGCCGAAGCGCAGCACCGTCTTCCAGGGCCCGTACCGGCGCAAGTCCGACCCGCACCGCATCGTCGGCTGGATCTGCCTGGTCGGCTTCATCCTCGTGCTGATGCTGGGCATCGGCACCTGACACGCTAAACCTGCAAATTTCTGCAAGTTACAAACCCCCGGGGGTATCCCCCACCTCCGGCCTCTCCGCACCGCGCCAACCTGCACCTCGCACCCCCAAAATCCCCCGTTTTAGTAATAAAGCTCTAGTGTTTTGGTATGTAGCCTTGCACTGGCGTGGATTACAAAACAGGCATATTTGAAGGTGCGAGGTGCAGCTTTGGCTAGGGTAAACCCTAGCCTCTCTCACTCGCTCAGCATGCGAATCCCGAACACGCGCAGAACCTTGCGACGTTTTCCAGATTCGCCCTTCTCATATACCTCCCCCACCCTCACGCGCGGCGCAGCCCTGCGCAACTCCTGCAGGAACCGATTCCGGCTGAGTGCGAAAAATCCCGCAGACTTGCACCACTCCACGTAGGACGGGAACAGGCCCCCCATGCCGATCGTCAGCGGCTCGGAAAACGTGAAATGGGAAGTGTCATCCGCCCCCACCCCGCCAACGCGCGACCCGGGAGCGGCAACCTCCAACTCGCAGCATTCCCTCAACCACTGCCCCACGCGGTCCTGCTCTTCCCGGTAGACCTCGGACGCCTCGCGCACCACGTCAGGCGCCTTGAGTCCGCCTCCCTGGGCCCACTCCACCGCGCCGCGCACGATCCACGACAGCACCCCCGCCCGCGCGTCATCCCCACTCAGGCGGGCGCCGAGGTGCTTGTCACCCACCAGCGTCGCGCTGCCCTCCGCCACCTGTTCCTCACTCCCAAACCGCTGCAGGTACGCCACCAGCAGCACGCGCCGCCAGATGCCGTGATCCTGCCCCCGCACGCTGGGCTTGCTGTTGGTCAGCAGCTGGATCTTGTGGGTCGGGTCGAACTCGAAGAAGTCGGCGCGCATGAACCGCGCCTTGATCTTGTCGCCGCCGGTGGCCTGCTTGATGAAGTCTTCGCGCAGCACGGCACCCTCTTTGGTCTCGTGGGCAGTCACCATGCGCTTGCCCCACAGGTCGGCGATGCCGGTCGGGTGCGCCTCGCTGCCGTTGGCGCTCGACGTGGCCAGCAGCTGCGGCGCCGCGGTGCCGGCGTAGTCGCCGAGCACGGCGCTCACGGTGTTGAGGATCGTCGACTTGCCGTTGCTGCCGTCGCCCCAGTGCACCACGAAGACCTGTTCGCTGATGTCGCCCGTGGCGCAGTAGCCGAACCAGCGCCGCAGGAAGTCGGCGACCTGGCGCTCACCGGCGATCTGCTCGACGGCGCGCTCCCAGTCCTCGCACACGTGATCCAGGCCACGGTACTCCACGTCCGCCAGCTTGGTGATGAGATCCTCGGCGCGGTGCGGCCGCAGCGACCCGTCGCGCAAGTCGACCACTCCATTCCTGACATTCAGCAGCCAGGGGTTGCGGTCCATCAGACCGGCATCCACGGTCAGCATCTTGCGAGACAACCTGAGAGCGGTCTCGATCGTGCCGCCCATCTCGCAGCGCACGCTCCACTTCTCCAACGCTTCCGCCAATTCCGCGGCCTTGCCACCGGCCGCACCCTGCCCCTTCTCCCCCGAAGCCTCGGCCCACGCCTCGACCTCATCCTCATCCAGCCCGGCCAACGCCGCAGCGCTGCCACCGAGCGCGGCCGCACGCGCCTTGCGCATGACGGCCTTGGCCTCTTCGCGCACCATGCCGGAGAGCATGCACGCGTAACGGTAAACATCGGCCTCGCCCATGTCGCCCGCGCGCCAACGCACCCCATCCCACACGTGCCACTTGTCGGCGGCCACGAGCACCCGGGCGCCGAAGGTCTTCACGAGACGATTGGCGTTGGCCTGGTCCGTGCACAGGTGCAGGGCCTGCGGCACGCCGCGGCGCTCGGGCGGCTCGGGGTCGCCATCGCCCGCAGCACCCTCAAACCCTTCGCTCAGTCGTCCAACCCGGCGCTGCGCGTCCTGCCCGCCACCATCCTCGGGCCAGCCGGCGCCGTCAGGTCGTCCTCCATCGTCTCCGTCACCGGACTCTGACTCCCATAGAGCGGCAGCATCGGCTTCGTCTCCGGCCAATCGCTCAGGTCCGTCTCCGGATCGTCGGCCGCCCACTTCTCGCGCCACAGCAGCGTCAGCACGAGGATGACTGACGCCACCACCGCCCACATCAGGACGACCAGCACCCACAAGGCGCGGCCCACGTCCGCCATGACCCAGTCCATCAACGCGTTGAACATGCTTGCCCCTTTCGTCGAGAGTGGGGAACTCGGAGTCGTCAAGCGGCGCGGCCCACCCCCAGTCCCGCGCCGCCAGGCTCATGATCGTGCCGCCGGTGACGGCGTTGCCGCCGCGCTCGCCCGCGCCCTTGATGTACGGCCACACGCGCTGCTCCAGGAACGCGGGGTCGTGCTTCGGAGACCGCGCGCTCCAGTCCTGCGCCAGCGCGAGACCCTCGGGGCTGCCGCCAGTCTCGGCATGGATGCCGCAGATGACGCGGAACCACTCGTCGTAGCCCATGCTGGCGCTGTCGTTCAGGCCGTTGGGGATCGCGAGCAGCGCGTCAACCCACAGGCCTGCAGGGCGCTCGGTCGGCGCCGGCGCGGCTTCTTCGCGTGGCACGAACGGGACGGGCGGGCTGCTGCGCCACCAGTCGGGGCTCAGGCAGGCTTCTTTCGGGAGTTCAATGAGGATCACCAGAGCACCTCCGCCTCGGCCGCAGCGATGCGGGCCTCGGCCAGCTTGATGTAATCGGGGTTGAGTTCGCAGCCGATGAAACGACGACCGTGCTGCAACGCGACAGCAGCCGTGGTGCCGCTGCCGGTGAAAGGGTCCAGCACGAGGCCGTTAAACGGAGCACCGGCCAGAATGCACGGCTCAATCAGCGCGGGCGGGAAGGTGGCGAAGTGAGCGCCCTTGTAGGGGCGGGTCGCTACGGTCCAGACGCTGCGGCGGTTGCGGGTAAACACGTCGTACTCGGACTCCGGCCGGTCAGGACGATGCGTGCCAACCGACTGACCGGGGATCACCTCGGCGCGCTTGCTGCCGCCACGCTTAAAGCTGTCGCGTTTGCTGCGCTGCCGCTCCGCGTAGGCCACCAGTCCTGCTTTCGTTCGTGCTCGGTCGTCGCCCGCCTCATAGGCGCTTGTGTGCTTGTGCGTCGTGTTGCCCGGCAACCCGCCAACTGCGGGCTCCTGCATCGCCTCCGCATCCCAGTAGTACCGCTCGCTCTTGCTCAGCAGGAACAGGTACTCGTGTGACTTGGTGCAGCGATCGCGCACGCTCTCCGGCATCGGGTTCGGCTTGTGCCATATCACGTCTTGGCGCAAGTACCAGCCATCGGCCTGAAGCGCGAAGGCGACGCGCCAGGGGATGCCGATCAGGTCTTTCGGCTTGAGTCCTTCGGCGCGCTTGTTCGGCAGGGAACGCTTGCCGGTGTAGTCAGTCTCTTTGCCTGTGCCGCCTGTGCTGGCGCTGCCGGTGTAGCTGTCCCCTAGGTTCAGCCACAGCGTCCCGTCATCGCGCAGCACGCGGCGCACCTCGCGGAACACCGCTACCATCTGCTCCACGTACTCGGCCGGCGTCGGCTCCAGACCGATCTGCCCGCTCACACCGTAGTCGCGCAAGCCGAAGTAGGGCGGACTGGTGACGCACGTCTGCACGCTGCCTGTTTCTAGAGCGCGCAGCGTCTCGCGCACGTCGCCCTGCAGAATCTCCCAGCGCTTCACCACAACACCTCTTCTTCCGAACTCAACATCAGCGGCACACTCTTCCCCGCCAGCGGCAGAATCGCCTGGTTGCCGAAACCATCAACACCCACACGATCCTGACGGGGAAACACTTCCACCTCCCCGGCCCGAACACCGCGGGCACCATCCTTCAAGCCCACGCTCTCCAGCACACCCTTCATGAAGCACCGCACGGAGTAGGCGTCTTGCGCCTCGTCCCAAATGAGATACAAGTGCACGCCCATGCCGCCCGAGCTCCGGAACAGAATCGGGTGCATGCCATGCACGAGTTCCAGCACGTCAACCACGCGCGCCACCACAGCCGACATCTCGGCCCACGACACCTCACCCTTGTGGCTGTCGAAGTCCAGCAGCGCCACCATCGTGACGCTCTCGCCGGCCTTGATCGGGCACACGCCGCGCGCCGGGCCTCCATTCACATGCTGCGCCAGGCGCTCGCGGGTCAGGGGTTGCGATGTCCAGCGCGAGCCATCTGACTTCTTGACGGCGGTGACATCCACGCGCACGCGGCGCACGAGCGGCAGCAGCGCCGCGATGAGGGGGTTGTTGGGATCAGCCATCAGAACAGAGCCTCTTCGCCCGCCGGCATGGCCGCCGGCTTCTTGGTCTTCGTTCGTCCGGGCGCCGTCATCTTGCGAAGATCGCGCCTCTCAAACTCCATCAACCGCGGAAACGGCCACCACGGCTCGCTCACCCGCAGCGTCACCACCTCACCGCGCCGCAGCGACTCGACCTCGGGGCCGTGGATGCCTGACAGCGGCTCGATCCAGTACCGGTCGTGGTTCATGAGACCCCCTTGTCTCGGGGATGCAGGAAGGGCAGCGTCGGGTCGATCCGCTGCAGCTTGAGCGCCGTCGACTCGTCGACCACTACGGCGCGCGCTTGGCGGCGCTGCTCCATCTGCAAGAAGCGACTCATCTGTCGGTCAGCGTGCTCATCAGCCTTGCGCTGCCGGCGTTGCTTACTCTTGTTCATGCTGCCTCCACCGAACGAGCGATACTCAGCAGCACGTCGCGGAAAGGTTCCGGCGTACCGTTGCGGATCGCGGTCTTGTTCTTGCCACCTACCATCGCCACCACGCCGATACGCCTGGCTTTCTCGTAACCGTAGCGCTCGATCATCCAGGCAGGCAGGCGCTGTTCGCCCTTGGCCCAGTTCAACTCCGGCAAGTCGGCGCGCTGCATGCCGCAAGCAATCAGCCAAGTGGCTTTCCGACTGAAGTGACCGTAGTGGCCCTGCTCGACATGGCAGACCCACACGTGGTGTTCGGGGCACCACCACCAGCCGGCGCCCTGCAACGGCTTGCGGATACCAAACACTTCCCAGGCTTTGCTATGCGCCGGATGCTCCAGCACGCCACCCCAGCGTTTCAGCGCAGCCAGCGCAGCCGCAAAACACCCGCCGTCGTCGCCCAGCTTGTACTGGTGCGGCTTCCGCGTGCTACCGTGCCAGAACCGGCCCCAGCGCTGGCACGGCGGGTGCGCGACGACCGGATGCGGGCCGGCGTACTTACGCGCGTCGCGCTTCTCGTCCCAGGGGTCCACCCCCAGCACGCCGACATACACGCCCTGCGGTTCGACGTACAGGGCGGCAACTGTGCGCGGCGTCATGCCAACGCAGCCGGCACGGTGTCGTCCCACGCCCGTTGCTCCATCTCCCACACCGAGAACGGCACGTTCTCGATCACGATCGGCAGGGGCGGGGCCAGAAGCTCCAAGACGCATCCCGCGTCGAACTCCAAGGCCGGGAGGTCTTCTCTCCAGTAGTTCGAATTGCGCATAGCAATCTCCAGACGGCGAAAGACCACGAGGGATGAGGCGTAGCGCCGCCAAGCCCGCCCGTCAGGGAAGACGGGGGCGCCTCATCTCTCGTGGTCTCTCAGATGAATCGGTGTACGCTTGGCGGCGAGCGGCCAGCATACACCTAAGTTGAAGCGTGGAGCAAGTGCTACTTAAAGCACTGCCCGCTCTTTCCGTGTCAGAACTCGCGGCATCCGCTTCACAGCGTCGAGTGCCGCTTCGCGCAGGCTCATCACGAGCCAGGCGCCGTCAACCTCAACAGCCAACTGGTCCGACCGCGGCCGGCGGCCCTTGACCGTGCCCGGCTGCCGGATCGGCACGTGCACCGAGCAACCGTAGAGGCTCAAGGTGACGTGACCGATCTCGGTGCCTGGGGCGGGCAGATTGTCCGGTTCGGAGGGACTGTAGCCTTCCGGCGGTTCAGGCTTGGGGTGTCGGGTACGTGAGTAGTGCTTCATTTTTAGGCGCTTACTTTGCAGAGTAAGTCTACATCACGTTAGGCATCAACAACACCGCGCGTCACCATCTCATCGGGAAGGGCGCGGATGCGGTCGCTCAGGGCTTGCAGGTACTCGTGAGGGTTCTCCGGCCTGAAGACCATCAAACGACCGTCTTCCATCTTCACGGCACTCGGGTACATGCACGAATGAATGCCGGTCAGCAGATTCACCGCGTTGTCAACCCGGGCGCGGGCTTGGTCGCGCTCCGCTCGCAGCACTTCGCATTGCCGCTGTAGCTGCTCAATCTGCTGCCCTGCACGCATCAGCGCGGCTTCCAGTTCTTCGTCCATCGTTTCTCCTTTCGGTTGATGCCTAACTTTAGGTGCAACGGACCCGCTAAAGCGGGCCGCTGACCATGACGTTAGACCCCAAGGCCATCAGGTGCGGTACAGCACCGCGTGAATGCGCTGCAGCAGGTTGTCGGGCAGGTCATCGTCGCGCGTGAAGTTGCCCAGCACTGCGGCCAGCAGGTCGGCCATCTCGCGCATCAGTTCCTCGGCCTTCAGCATGTTGTCGGCTACCTCGTCTTCCGAGTTCTTGCTGTGCAGCAGTGCGGCGTCGTCGCTCAGGCACGTCATGCACGCATCAAGCACCGGCAGGTCATCCGGCAGTGCTGGGTCTTCGTTGCTCATCACCGTCATCTCGTTCTCCACGTTGGGGCCTAACACTTCACTGGAGCGGGACCTTCGCGGCAAGCCGCTCGGCCCCTCAGATCAAACGTTAGGCCTCAAAGACCAAGCCTGCGCCACGCTCGTACACCTCGAATCCGAAGTGGTTGCCGAGCAGGTTCCCGTGCGCGCATTCCTTTGCCGCCTCGGCCGTCTCGAACTTCGCAATGTCGTCCTCGGCCATCAGCGGCGTGTAGCCACCACCTTGGGTGCAAAGCATCACGAAGAAATTGCCGCGCTCCATCGTCATCCTCTCCGGCCATCAGGCCTAACTGGGCGCTGCAAGGGACCGAGCCCGGCACCGCTGTTGTCACTCGTCATCATGCGCAGGGCTCGGCCCCTGAGCGTGGACGTTAAGCCTCAGCCTCACGCCATCGCCAGTTCGTGCGAGCGCGGCACTTTGAAGCCGGCCGCCTTCGCGTGCCCACCGCCTCCGTACTGCTTGGCAACGTCGCTCACGTCAAGGCCGTCGTCTGCCGCGCGCAGGCCGAACACCCGGCCCTCGGCGGTGTCCCAGTAGCAGGCCGCGAACGGCTCGCCCTGCGCCATCGCATGCGCAGCGTCGCTCACCAGCGTGTAGGGCAGACTCGCCACCGGCACCTCGTGCCCGCCGATCACCATGCGGCGCTTGCACACGCCCACCAGCTCGGCCACGTCCTTGTGGTGCTTGCGCTCGATGGCGGCGCCTGCCGCGGTCATCTGCAGCAGTTCCACTTGGCCGGCACTCATCAGCCGGTCCCACTGCTCGAACGTGTACTCGTGCGAGAACACGAACGCCTGAATCTCGCGCGTGCCGGGCAGTTTGAAGCGCCACAGGTCGCGGTCCTCCACATGGCCCAGCAACAGTGGGCGGTCTTCACCGGGGAACAGGAAGTCCCACGCCAGCGTGGCGCCGCTACGGTTCAGATCGGTGAACGTGCTGAACTTCTCCGACTCGATGCCAGCCAGGTCTTCCAGCGCCGTCTTGTGGTGGTCGATCAGCACGATGTGCGAAGCCTGCTCCAGCATGCGCAGCACCACGCTGCGCTTGTAGCTGAAGTCAACCAAGTACACGGCTCGCCCGGTCACGTCGGGCGGTTCCTGCTGGTACACGCCGGCCAAGTAGTCGCATGCCTCGCCGTACTTGCGCCAGAAGCACCACGCTGCGCTGAAGCCGTCTGCACAGTTGCCGTGGTAGATCACCAGTGGTTTCATTCGTCGTTCCTTTCGGTATGGCCACAGAGGCCGAACTAGTCAATCGAGAGGGACCGTCCGCAAGCGGCCGGCCCCTCATTTCCAACGTTAGGCCCCATGCCCCGAATACGGCGCGCCGAGCTTGGCCGCGGCAGCATCTA
>ERZ724522.1061-NODE-1061-length-15720-cov-4.338334_pt1 | contig 15720 bp, 20 predicted proteins | sample MGYA00376055_ERZ724522 | MGnify/ENA primary metagenome ERZ724522 (study PRJEB28724, sample SAMN07190884) | wastewater metagenome | isolation source: effluent of sewage treatment plant in Hong Hong | place: Hong Kong | collected 2016-03-17 ... | reverse complement strand
ATTTGGAAGAGGCATTCGGAATTGATCTTGGCGATGACGCGTCCAAGGAGATGACTAACGCTGAGATCACAAAGTTAGTTAAGAAAAAAATGAAAGAACAGGGGCGCGCATTTCGCTCTCTCTCTGGCATTTCGCAGGCGGCATATCTTCTTCAATGCGCTTCCTATCTCTCCAAAGATTGCGCATTCGAGGCCGAATACGAGAAGGACGGAAGCCCACTCCCGGCAGAGCTCGCGGCCATCACCAAGCAGCTCGGCGAATGGCTGAAGAAGTACGTCTCCGAGGAGATTCAGGAAGAACTGACCGGCGGCGCGCCGGTAGACGATCTCGTCATGCGCGCATTCTCTCGCTCCGGCAAGGTGCTCTCTTCGGCGAGCGAGCGCTCTCTCCGCGAATGTCATGACCACATGACGCGCGGCTGCGACATGCTCAAGCGCTTCATCGATGACGCGCTCGGCGACATGGACGATGAAGACAGCGATGGCGATGGCTACGAGCGCTACAATCCCAAGGCGATCTCCGGCATGTTCGGGAAAGAGTTGCCAGAGAACGTCAGTAAGCTCCTCGAGCCGAAGATTTTGAAGGGGCGCGCCGCCTCTTCTGATGATGTCGCTGTCGCGAAGGAATTACTCGCGGCGCTGTCTGACGATCAGAAAGAGCAACTATTGGAAGTCCTGAGAGCGACTGTCGCGCGCGTCGCCGGTGAGGTCGAAGAAGACGACGACGACGACGACCAGGAAGACGCGGAGCGCGCGACACGCGCCCGCCGGGCCCGTGCGCTCGAGCTGCAGCTTCAACTGAACTGAAGCAATCGAAAATCAGAGTTTTGAATCTCCGTTCCCGCGCGTGAAAGCCGGGCGACGGAATGCCGGGCCATGCTCGGCCGGACGCCCTTAAAGGCCCTTGGGCAAGGCACTTCGCCAACGTCGGACGACGTCGGCCATCCCTGTGATGGAGCCCACTACTATGACCAAAAAGGTCCATGAACTGCAGGAGGCTCTTGGCAAAGCACAAGACGACCTCGACACGCTGAAGCGGAGCGGTCCCGAGCACACGAAGTTGCGCGCCGCCATGAAGGAACTCCACGGCCTGGTGAGCGACCAGAAGGCGTTCGAGGCCAAGGAAGGCGAGATCGGAACGCTGCGTTCGACGTGCGAACGCGCCGAGCGCGCGAAGCAGGTCGAGATCGACGATCTCAAGGACCAGATCAAGGCCGCGCAGGAAGCGCAGAGCCGCGCGGCCGCACAGGCGCGCCCGGTCAACGGCCAGCAAGGCCATGACGAGCAGCCGGATGGCAATCGCACGCTCTCGAGCCTGGTTGCCGAGGCCCGCTCGATCAGCCGCCGCGAACAGCGTCCGATCATGTTCGATGACTGCCTGAGCATCGCGCGCCGCGGGCTCGGCGTCTCGATCAGCCCCGATCGGCAATTCCGGAACTTCGGCGAGCAGCTCCAGGCGATCTTCGCCCACTACTCCAGCCGCGGGACCAACAGCGATGCCCGGCTCGTGCGCGCCCCGACCGGCGCCGGCGAGGTCGACCCGACCGGCGGCGGCTTCTTGGTTCAGACCGATTTCCAGGCCGCCATCTTCATGCTCGCCCATGACATGGGCGATGTGCTGAGCCGGGTGAACAAGATTCCGATCAGCAGCAATGCGAACGGTCTCAAGATCCCCGGCATCGATGAGACGAGCCGCGCAAGCGGGTCTCGCTGGGGCGGTGTTTCCTCCAAGTGGGCTGCGGAAGGAACGTCCGGCGATGAGAGCAAGCCGAAGTTCCGCCTGGTCGAATTCGACCTGAAGAAGCTCATTTCGAAGATGACCGTCACCGACGAGCTTCTCCAGGACTCGACGGCGCTCACCTCGATCGCATCACAAGCGTTCTCGGAAGAAGTGATGTTCATGACCGAGGACTCGATCGTCGAAGGCACCGGCGTCGGCCAGCCGCTTGGCTATGTCAACTCTCCTGCCGCGATTGTGATCCCGAAGGAAACTGGCCAAGCTTCCACGACCATTGTCAAAGAAAACATCGACAAGATGTGGTCGCGGTGCTGGGCTCGGTCGCGCAAGAACGCGGTTTGGCTGATCAATCAGGACATCGAGCCGCAGCTCTACTCGCTCAACCAGGTGATCGGTACGGCGGGCGCCTTGGTCTATCTGCCGCCCGGCGGGATGTCCGGCGCTCCGTTCGCCACGTTGTACAATCGCCCGGTTATCGCGACCGAATACAACGCAACGCTCGGCGCGGTGAATGACATCGCTCTGGTCGACCTGTCGCAATACACCATCGTCGACAAGGGCGGCGTCCAGATGGCGACTTCTATGCACGTCGCCTTCGACACCGACGAAATGCGGTTCCGGATCACCTATCGGGTGGATGGGAAGCCGATGTGGGCCGCGCCGCTTCAGCCTTTCAAGGGTAGCGCGACTAAGTCGCCCTTCATCACACTTGCTGCGCGTTGAAACAAGTAAGGGCGCCAAACAGGCGCCCTTACCAATCCTGCCATTCCATGGCTCGACGTTGCGCTGCAATGCGATGCACTGCGGTGCCATGCGCTCCGGCCAATGCGATCCCTAACCTACACTTTGCTGCACAATTTTTCAATACGGCACCAGCCGTTCAGACAGGGCCCGTCGTGAGACGCGCCATTCCCGGAGCCGGCCGCTGGTGGGGCCGGCTTTTTCTCTGAAGGACCACTCACCATGGCTCGCCAATTTTCGTTGCCGGCTAACCTCCGGATCACTCCTCTGCTCGCGCCGGCCACCACGAACGGCGGCGCCGATTCGCGCCGCATCAATTGCAAGGGTCTGCACAAGGTCTGGCTGGTCGCCGAGATGAAGCAGGCAGTCGGCCACGCCACCGCCGTTACGCTCAAACAGGCGACGGCCGTCACCGGCGGTAGCACCGCGACCGGCCCGTCTTCGCAGAACTGGAAGAACGAGGACGCTGCGGCTGCCGACACGCTGACCAAGAACGCCAACGGCACGGCGATCACCGTGACCAACGACGTGAAGTCGAAGCAGCTTGTTTTCGAGGTGCTCCCCGAGGACCTGACGAGCGGCTATCCCTTTGTCTATCTCAACTTCGCCGACTCGTCGCAAGCGACCAACTTCGTGTCGGTCACGGCCTACGGTCTGCCGAGCTATCAGCAGGCGTCGCCTCCGTCGGCCGCGGCGTAAACCGCCCCGCCGCGCGGAGCCTACTCCGAGCCGGCCTGCGGGTCGGCTCTCTTCCCTCTTCCAAAATGGGGTCGCTGCGGCGGCTCCATCTTTCTCTGATGGAGACTGAACGTGAGCGATCGTTCCCGTAATACCGGCCGCTTGAGCCGCGACAATGTCCTTGAAATCTTCGACAAGTCGACGTTCGAGCGCGTGCGCTACGACGCGCCGCTCGCCTTCTACGACGACTTCCTTGGCGCGGGCGCCGTCGTTATCCCCGCGGCCGGTTCCGAGGAGAGCGGCGTATTCTGGGCGAAGAAGATCGTTGGCGCCGCTCCGCCGACTGTCGCCGGCGTCGCTGACGCCGCGGGCGGCGTGGCCGCTTGCACGCTGACCAGCGCCAGCCAGAAGCAGGACGCGGTTCTCTACTGCGGCGACCAGCGCAACTTCGATGTCACGAAGGGCCTCGTGCTCGAGGCGCGGTTCAAGCTCTCGGTGCTGCCGAGCGCGGCCGAAGTGCAGACCGTGCTCGGTCTGTCGGACGACTGGATCGACGGTCCCAACAATGCGAGTTACTACCTGCAGGTCGGTGCCACGGCGAACGGCGCGCTCGTCTATCGTTCGAAAGACGGCGTCAACACAGTGTCGGCCTCCGCCGGCGTCACGCTCACCACGGCTGATTGGGCAATCGCTCGCATCGATGCGTCCGATGTGACAGATGTCGCATTCTACATCAATGGCGAGCGCGTGAATGCCGCGGGCTCTGTCGCGTTCGCCGCGACCGGGGCGAATGCAATCCTCCAGCCATATGCTAGCATGTACAAGGCATCCGGGGCCGGTGTCGGCACTCTCCAAGTCGACTACGTGAAGATATGGACGCGGCGGTGATATGCTTATTCTTCGACAGGCTGATGCGGCCGCGGTTTGATCGCGGCCGCGAGGATAAAAATGGCATACTTTGCCGCCACGATCGTATCACGGATGTAAGCCATGTCCCTGAGCATTCCCCTTTTAGGCAGGACACCGCGCCTGACGGCGACCTACACTCGCGCGGCCGATGCGACGCAATATGCGGCAGGCGATCTGATCGGTAATTCAACTACCGCTGCGAGCGTTGTCCCGGTTAGTTTTGACCTTAGCAGTATCTCATTGCAGGGAAGCCCACTTTCTACGAATGTTCTTTCTGGACGCATCAGCGGGTGCCGCGTTGTTGTTGCGGCAGCGTCTGGGACGATCGTGCTGACGAATTTGGCGTTTGACCTGTACCTGTTCCGGCCGAATACGGACATTCCGTTCGCCGCTGGTAGCTATCCAGCAGATAACGCGGCGGTAAATATGACCGCCGCCGCTCACCGTGATCTGTTGGCGATCATACCATTCGTCAACACTGGATGGCGCAATCAGGTCGGAGCTAACGCGGCGGCCGGTTCGTTTCTCAACCAAGAGGCGGCGGTTAACTCGCTGTACGGCCGACCTTATGCTCCGTTCAACTTCGTTGATTTGTCGGCGACCGTTATCCGCGGGCTTATTGTCGCGCAGGCGGCGTGGAACCCTGGTAATGTGGCGCAGCAGTTCGATTTCGCGCTCGATGTGGACCTCGACTAATGTCGCTGATAGGTGCGCGCAAGGCCCTGCTTTTTGGTAGACGCACCGGGTGGGTGTTAAAAGGCGACGGTGTGCGCGCCGATATTGACCTCGATTTTGCCAATGGGCGGGGATGGCAGGGGCGTCTAGCCTCCCCTGCGTCACTTATGACGTGTACTCGCGCCATTAGTGGCACGGGGCACACGTACGATTATGCCGACGACAGTAACGGAAACTGGCTCCAGTTTCTAGCTGGCGTACCACGCATCACGAACAATGGTCTCCTGGTCGAAGAGGCGCGGACAAACGTAGTTCTATACAGCCGCGATTTGACGAATGCGGCATGGAACACTAAAACAAATATAACTGTTGCGCTTAATCAGACTGGGATCGATGGAACTACAAATTCTGCTTCTAGTATTACTGCTACGAACTCCAACGCTATAATATCGCAAGGTATTACCTTATCGTCGTCAGCAAGATTTCAATCTGCGTTCGTAAAGCGCTTAACGGGGTCTGGCACCGTGTCCATGACAATGGATGGCGGGTCAACATGGGTTGATATTACACTAACAAGCTCGTGGTCGCGCGTCACAATACCCACACAAACGCTCGCAAATCCGACGGTTGGATTTAAGATTGCAACTAGCGGCGACGCCATCGCTGTTGATGCAGTACAGAATGAAAATGGGGCGTTCTCAACGTCGCCAATTTTCACCACAAGCGCCACCATTACACGCAACGCTGATGTTGTGTCGCTCGTTACTCCGGTTGCTATCGCCGCGGGCGCGCCGTTCACTTTATACGGCAAGGCAGCGTCTAATTCGCCATCTGCTACAGCTATAATATTGAACATCAATAATTCATCTACTGATTATGGGTATGTTTATTATAATGGCTCTGCGCAAAGAGCCGGCGCAAAAACAGCGGCGAACAATGTAACCCAATATAACGCATCAATATCTGGTGCAAACACTTGGTTGGTGAACGCGGTTCAGGGAGTAGCATTTACTTCCGCTCCAGGGGATCAGGCTGGGACCACAAACGGATTATCGGTTATTACGGGGTCTGCCGCCAACAATCCTGCGCTTACAATAAATAACTGTAATATAGGTAGTTCAAATTCTATCAATTATCTGAATGGCTATATAAAGCGTGTGGCGATCTTTACCACCAGGGTGTCCAATTCTGAATTACAACGGATTACATTGGTATGAGCATCGAGAACGTGTTTCGTTTCCCTACTGAGGACGCGGCGCGGGCCGATCCCGTCGTCGGAGCGTACTGGCTGCTTCCGACCGCGGAAGCACCGGGCTGTTGGCGTGCCGACGTGTGCGTCACCAATCTCAAAGCGTGGGACAGCCGCCAAGACGTAACCGACGACGACGGCAACACCACGCACACTTATTGGCCGGGTTGGCGTATCTGTATCGGGAGTGAGAGCATCCTACCGGAGTTTAGCAATCACCCGTACCTTGTGCTCATGTCCGACTGCTATGCGCGCGAGGTGTTGAAAGGGCCGCAGGAACAGTGGTTGATTTATCTGCCATCCGTTATTGACCCCGCTGACTTGGTGTATTTGCGGATTAGTCCTTAACAATGTTTGGCAATTGGACCTAACGCAGATGGTGCGGCGCGGATTCATACGGACTGTCGTCACGCCGGCGGCAGATACCCGACTGGTTAGCCTCGAAGACGTCAAGGACGAACTCGACCAGACCGGGACGGCCAATGACGACCGGCTGAACCGATACATCGCTGAGGCGTCGCGCGCCGCGCAGGAATACGTGAACCGCACCTTCGCTGTGGAGGAGATCAAGGACGAGTTCTGGCCGCAGCGCGATCCGTATTCATCGCTGATTCCCGGCGGCGTCGAACCGCTTCAACTCTCGACGTGGCCGATCGTGACGGTGAGCGAGGTGGTGGAGAACGGCGTCACGCTCGTCGAAAATACCGATTTTCGGATCAACGCTGCCGATGGCCAACTCATCCGGGTTGCCGATGACGGCTATCCGAAAAGTTGGCCGGCCTATGCCATCTCAGTAACCTATAGCGCGGGTTTTTCGCCTATCCCGCCCGACGTATCCGGCAAGATCGCGCGCATGGTGGTGCAGCGGTTCCTGGCCCGTGGCAGAGACCCGGCCATGATGTCGGAGGACATTCCTGGAGTCCGCTCGATACGTCTCTGGGTGCCGACCGGGAGCGACGCTGGCAACATGCCGCCGGAAGTTACCGACGTGCTCGAGAATTACCGAGTTCCATTGGTTGGCTCGCCGTGAGGAAAATCATGCGCCGTTATCTCGCCGCGCTCGCCGCGGCGCTCGTCTTTGCCTCTCAGGCGCTGGCCGGCGTCAACATCGGTTCCTACACGCTCGCCGCGCGCCAGATCACCACGGCGCTGACCAGCGAGGCACAGGCCGCCGTTACTGGACTCGACGGCGCGTCCGCGGCATCGATCACCGCGTCGTTCTCCTACGGGTCGGGCGGCTCGACCGCTCTGGCCGTCGTGCAGACGAGTTGCGACGGCGGCACGGTCTGGCTGGACATAGCCGCGTTCGCATTCACCACGGCGGCCGTCGTCAAATACGCAAACCTGTCAGGACTCACGGCGAAAAGCGTCGGTGCCTATGCTGCGTTGTCGACCGACGGCGTGAATGACGGCCTGTTGTGCCCGCAGTTGCGCGCGGTGCTGACGACCACCGGGACCTATGCCAACACCGTGCTCACGATCCGGATCAGCGTGCGTTGAATGTCGGAATCCCTCATCGCATCGCTTGACGCCGCCCTTGCCGCGGCGGGCCAAGACGCTGTGCTGCGGCGGGTCGTCGGGGCCGGCGGCAATGTCGTGAACGTCGACTGCGACGTGCGCGTCACGATCCATGAACTTTCCGGCGAGGAAATCACGTCCGGCATCAGTATTGGCGATGCGCAAGTCATCATGTCGCCGACGCCGCTTCTGGCGGCACAATGGCCCGGTGGCGCAGCAGACCCAATCACATATCCACGCGCGCCATGGGCGCCGAAGCAGAACGATTGGATCATCGTCAAGGCTACAGGACGGAAACGCCTGATTAAAGCCCCGCCGAAACTTATGGCGCCGACTGGCGAGATTGTCCGAATTGAGCTTCTGGTGGCTGGGTAAAGAATTCCGGTGCGAGATGCAGAGCTGGTCACTTTACGAAGTGGCAATACAGCCGAACAGGGAGCGCGCCTCTCCCGACCGGAGCAAAACTAGCGCGGTAAAAGATGGCTTGTGAAGATGAAGTTCATAGGTTCAAGATTATTGCGCCTTTGGTCCCTGGAAAATCTTACGTCGAAATGGACGGCGTTAGACTGAACGGGGTTAAGGGCGTTGAATTTTCGATAAACGCCGATTCGCTGAGTGAAGTGCGCCTGACACTACATGGATATGTCGAAATCGATTCGGAATTTTCCGAAGGGGACATGATTAAGGCCGCACGCCCGCTTTTCAAGAAGGCTGACGATGCCGAGCAAAGCGGTCGCTGACGCGGTTGAGGCGCGCCTCGCCGCGAACTGGAACACGACGCCGATCTTCGGGATCAACGAACAGGGCATGACGCCAGGAGACGGCTCGCCCTTCGTCGCGGTTCAGTACCCGGTGCAGGGCGAAAACCAACTGACGCTCGGCTCGCCCGGCGCAAACCACTATCGCGAGGCCGGTGCGTTTCGCGTTGTGGTAAACGAACAGAGGGGCATCGCCGCGGCACGCGCTCTTGGATGGTGCGATACGCTTCGCGCCTTGTTCCGTGGTCAATATTTCGATGGCGTGCAAACCTTCGCGCCGTCCCCGCCTGTCATCAACGATGCGAACGATCTTGGGAATTACTTTCAAGTCTCGTTCGCTGTTCCCTACCGCTACTACATCGTCGGATAACCCGCCTGAGATGGAGCCAACGTCATGACGATCCCGTCAGGCGCGCGCACGCGCGTGGCCTATATTGCCGAAGTCACGCCGGGAACAACGCCGACGTCGCCTGGATTCCAATGCATCCGCGTCACGGGCGGCGGCATCCGCACACACAAAACGACGAAGCCGATTGCCGAAATCAATCAGGACCGCAATTACCGGAGCGAGGTGAACACCTATCAATCGGCGTCGGTCAATTACGGCTTCGCGCTGCACTACGGCGCGTTCGACGACCTGCTGGCGCAGGCCCTCTTCGGGTCGTGGCAGACCAATGTCCTGAAGAACGGGACGACGCGCAACTTCGCGACGTTCGAGGAGACCTACGTCACCGGCGCGGCGACGCTGTCGTTCTCGCGGCTGACAATGGGCGCCGTCGACAATTTCAACCTCGACATTACGGCACAGTCCGAAATCACGGGGTCGTTCGAGATCATCGGCCAGAAGGAAACGCTGGACACCGCGATTCTAGGTTCTGCGACGTACACCGCGGCCAGCAACAACGACGTGATGGGGGCGGGGGCCAATGTCGGCTCGCTATCCGTGGCCAGCATGACCACGCCGAAGATCAAGAAGCTGACGATCGCTGTGAAGAACAGCCTTATCCAGCGGCCCGTGGTGGACGCGCTCTATTCCGAGGAGTTCGGAGAAGGGCTTTGTGACGTCACCGGGACGCTTGAAATGTACTACGCGTCCAACGCTCATTATCAGAAGAATCTCGATCACGGCGGCGGCGCCCTCAGTGTCGTCCTCGGCTCGGTATCCGGGTCAAAGTATCAGATCGACATGGGCAACATCGTCTTCCTGGACGGTGCAAAATCTGTCCAGGGGCCGAATGGCGACGTGATGATCTCCCAGCCGTATCGGGCAAAATACTATTCGAGCGACGCGGCGTCGATCAAGATTACGAGGGCAGTGGCGTGAAGAAGATCATCATCGAGAAGGCATTCGAGGGCTGGCCTGACCAGTCCGAAGATGCGCGCAGCCGGCCGGGCCAGAAATTCTCGCCGTCACCGGAACCGGTCGAGGTGCCGGACGATTTCGCCGACGACGCCGTGGCGAAGGGGCTCGCCAGTCTCGCGGCAGATCAGGTCAAGACGGAGAGTGGCGATGCCCACGATTGATTCTTTCAAGTCCATTGCTGCGGCCGAAAAGGCAGGAGAATGGGTTGACGATATCCAGTTCACAGCCGGGGTGCGTCTGCGCGTCCGCCCGGTGTGGAATGCGGATTATCGTCGGGTCTTCGGCGAGATCGTCAAGGCTCTCCCCGCGAATGAGCGCGACGGCATCGACGCCGAAACGGACCCGAGGGTCGCGCCAAGGCTCTATGCCGAAACGGTCCTGACGGATTGGGACCTCACCGAAAACGACGGAACGCCGCTCACTATCTCTTCGCAGATTCTTTCCGACTTCCCCGATCTTCTTGCGGACGTCGCTTTCGCCGCGAACTACCTGCGCAACAAGCGCAGGGCAGCGCAGGACGAAGCAACAAAAAACTGACGGCCGCCCTACGCTGGTATCTGACGTGGGGCGCCGATCTCGCCTGGTTCGAAGCTCTCGCCGCAGAGGGCGAGGAAATTGAGGCCCTGAAGTCACGGCCTGCCTTGCCGAATTGGCTCAGCTTCGAATGGCAAGCCTACGCCGATCTGCGCAGCGACAGGCCGGTCGGGCTCGATGTTGGCCAAATCCCGTGGAGCGCGATCCGCCAGTATGCCCTGGCCAATGGCATAGCCAACATCGATGAGATCGAACAATTCGCCGCGCTGATGCGAGCGATGGAAAGCGCCGAAATCGAGCATGGGGTTCAAAGTAGAAATCGACGAGATAACCGAAGCTGAGATACTCGGTGTTACGACGGCCGATGAACTCTTGGCGCAGGCTCTGGCCGATTACGCGAATTCCCAGGTCGCAGAGGCGCAACGCACGAACCAGCAGATAATCGCCCAGGCAGGCGCTGGTCTACAGACGGCGCTCGCCGTGCCAGAAGCCGTCGTCCAGACCCAGGCCGGGCACCTCGGGCTGTCGTCAGTCATCCAAATCGAAGGCGGGACGCGCGTCGTCGAGTTGATCACTGCGCAGCGCGTCAACGCGCTTGTCCCGTACACGTCGACCATCAATGGTGTGCTGATCGACGTCAAAACGGAAACGGTCAAGGCGGCGCTGCCGGCGATGCTCGTCGACATCGAATACAAGTTCGATTTCGGCACAAATATCCTCACCAGGGTCGCGCGCATGCTGGCGACGCGCGCGTTGCGCCACGCAGCTCTGCGCTTGCTGGCCAGCGGTCAAGAAGAAAACGATCGCGCCTCGGTGCTGCGCTACATCCTCGATCTGCTCGAGGAAAGCTCGCCGCGGTTGACGGGGACCTATGCCGACTCGTTCCGCCTTACCGGAGACGGCCAGGAGATCGAGCCGGAAGAGGCGACCGAGGACATGCAGGAGTTCGTGTTCGTTAACATGACTCCCTATGCCCGCAAGATCGAACAGGGGCTTTCGCAGCAGACTCCGGAAGGTGTGTTCGAAGGCGTCGCCGCCATCGCAGCTCACGAATTCGACGACGTCGCCGACATTTCATTCGAATGGCGTGAGCCGCCGCCGGAAGTCCCGACCCGGCTCAATCGGACCCCAGCGATTACGGTGGTGTTCAAATGAGAAAGGGGACGCATTTAGCATCCCCTTTCTGCGCCTGCCGATCCGTTGCGCGCCGCTGCAAATCCTTGCTCTACGCTACTCTCCGGTGCTTTGCGGTGCGGTAAGTAAACAACTTAGCACAGACCCATCCTCCTGCCATCCCTCGCCGATCTTGTCAAAAAAGTTCGTGTTATTCACGAAGTACCAGGTGCGGCCGAAGCTGCGCAGAAGATCCGCGACGTCGCCGCGGCGCAGCGCGACGTGCAGAAGGCGTCGGTCGACTACCAATCGGTCGGCAACGTCCTTCACGCCAACTTCAACAATCTGCGGACTGCGGCGGCCGGCTATCTCGAGCAAGTCTCGCCGTCAGCGCTGGGCCAAGCCGCGGCCGGGATCGCTGGCATTGGCGTCGCCTACGTCGCGGCGGCCGCGGGAGCGGCTTATCTTGCCAAGAACGCGGCGGATGCCGTTGTCGCTTTTTCGAAGTTTGAGACGCAGCAAACCACACTTCAAAACTTGCTTGCAGCGACCGGGACGGCGAGCGGCAAGACCGCGGACCAGATCGAACGGCTTGCGCAGACATTCCAGAACGTCGATGACGCGCGGCAAGCCGCGCAGGCGCTCCTGCAGTTCACGACGGTCAGCGGGGACGTCTACGATCGCGCGCTGAAAGCCGCGAGTGGTTTAGCGGCGTCTGGGTTCGGCGGGCTCACCCAGGCCGCGCAGGCCGTTGGGCGCGCGCTCCAGGACCCGGTGAACGGGCTGAAGGGACTTGGCGCGGTCGCCGACACCTTCACCTTCCAGCAGCAAAAGGCAATCCAGGCTCTTTACGAGACCGGGCATGCCGCGGAGGCGCAGCGCGCCATCCTGGATGCGCTTGAGCAGAAGCTTGGCGGGGCGGCGACGGCTCAGGCCGGGACGCTCAGCGGCGCTTGGGCGGCCGTGGCGAAGCAAACGCAGCTCGGGCAAGAGCAGTTTGGGCAGGCCATCGTTCAGATTGCGCACCTCACGACGGCGGTTCAGGCGCTGGCCAGCGGCCTCGAATACGTCAATTCGATCGATCCGGCGACGATTCTCAAAATTGCGGCTGGCCTGGCGACCATCCCAATCCCGTTCCTGTCCGGGTTCGGGGCGCGTAATCTTGTTTCCGCTTACCGTGGTGGCGGCGCGAAACAACCAACGGCGGAGTCGTTCGGGCTTTCCGGGCCGGAAGACGCGGCGGCGCGCGTCGCCGATGAGCGAGCCGCGCAAAAGGCGATCGATGCGGTTACGGACTCGATCAATAAGCGGATCGAGGCTGGGCGCCGTAGTGAGGTGCAGAACGCGATCGAGGCCGAACTCGTCAAGGCAAAGACGACCATCGACACGCAGGCCGGCCAGCAGATCGCCGAGCAAGTGACGCAGCTCTATGCCGAGGCCGATGCGCGGAAGGCCGCGGCCGAAGCGGCTCGGAAGGCCGCGGCTGAGGCGGAACGCGCCGCCGACTTGCGGGCGAGGCGCTTGATCCAGGGCGAGCAGCAGCTTGATCAGGCCCGTCTTGAAGTCCAACTGATCAACGCGACGGCCGGAGCCGCGGCTGAGGCGAGAGCGAACCTTGCTGCTTATTACCAACTCAAGCAGGACGCGGCGCGCACACATACACCGTTCGACCAAGCCGAGTTAGAGCGACTGCGCGAATACCACGCGGAGCTTGGCAAGCTCATCGATCGGCGCGAGAATCTTTCGCAAATCTCCCAATCGATCGAGGGCTCGCTCGTATCCGGCCTCACCGATATTGTGTCGGGGTCGAAAAAGGCCAGCGTTGCGTTCCAGGACATGGCGCAGGCCATCATCCGTTCGCTTGAGCAGATGATCATTAAGATGTTGGTCGTGCAGCCGTTGATGCAGGCCATATCTGGTTTTATAGGCGGCGGTCCGAACCTCGCAACTGCCGGCGTTGGGGGAACAGGCCCGGCGCTTGGAAACTTCGTAGTGGGGCACTCTGGAGGTGTTGTCGGGAGTTTAACTGAAACACGATATATGCACCCTGCGTATTTCGAGAACGCGCCTCGTTTTGCTGCCGGGCTCAACGCAAGCGCGCCGGGCATCAATGAAGTGCCTGTACTTGCACACAAGGGCGAGGTGATCGGCTGGCCGCATCAAATGCGTCAGGCATTCGGTGGAGGCGTTGTCGTGAACATGAACATCACCAACAACGCTGGTCCCGACATACGCGCGCAGCAACAGTCGCAGCCGCGGCAGAACAGCGATGGTTCTATTTCCATCGACGTGGTCATCGAGCGCGCTGTTAGAAATGCGGTCAATTCCGATGTTGCGAACAACGGTCCGATGACGCAAGGGCTCGCACGCCGATTCAATCTCAATTCGGCAGCGGGGATTGCCTGATGCCGCTGCCATCATGGCCTGCCGTCCCATACAAGCCAGACCCAGGGAGTTGGAAGCGAAGCCCATTGCTGCCGCCAATACGGACGGAGATGGACGGTGGAAATGTGCGCTTGCGGCGCCGACCTGGGGACAGCGTTTCAATCATAACTCAGACTGTAGTTATGACCAGCGATGAGTTTGCAACATTGGAGAGTTGGGTCGCATCAAGCATTAATGGCGGCGTTGGGCGGTTTACGATGAATGTATTTATGGGGACATCCGCAGGATACGCGTCAAAAACCGTACAATTTGAGCAATCTGGCCAGAGCTTCCCCTACGCGGTGTCGTGGTTCGGATTCACCCATAGGTCAGTTGCCATGACCTTGCGCGTGTTTGGTGTCTAGGTGCAACGGCCTTCGTACCAAACGTCGTATGACTTATCGCCGAATACACCGACGTTTTTTACGATCGGAGTCCGTTTCTCAATTCGATATCCAGTAGCGCACATGGCATTTATCTTCAGCCACTCGTCAAGCATGCGCCGTCTGCTTGCCTCACCTTCTTGAGAATCGACGGGGTATTGCATGTCGCCAACCGCCTTGAAGCGGAACCCTCCGTTGTCTGTAGACACAAAATCTGTGCGGTAAAAGCGATCGTAGGATTCACCGCACCCGCTCAACAGAACAATAAGAACAGGCACGGTTGAAACGTGCCTCGCTAACCGCTTCTTACACATCGGTTTCCCCCAATAATGCCCAACCCGTGGAATTCAGCCTGGGAAGAGGCCGCTGCCTCTTGCCCGCCGTCCGTAGCCGAGCATTGCACGCTGGAATTGTGGCATATTTCGTTCGATGTTCCGGTGCGCGCAGTCACCGGCGTTGCCGACGATATGAACCTCACGTTGGAGGTTGGCGCCCCACGCAACAGCGGAGAGAGCGTAACGTTCAAGGCGATCCCCTTCCGCGCAGACTTCCCGGAAGTCGGGGAACGGATGCCGCCGCAGATCAAGGTCACGATCGACAACGCTGCGCGTGAACTTGCTCCATACATCGACGGTGCTCTCAATTATCGCGGCGACCTGGTGGCGCTCTATCGGGAGTGGCGGTCCGACGACCTGACTGCACCATGCTACGGCCCGGTTGAATTCATCATCAAGAAGGTCACGGTGGTCGGCGAATCTGTTGTTGGCGTCGCGCAGATCGCAAACCTTGCGAACCGCAGATTCCCGAAGAAGAACTACACGCTTGCTGAGTTCCCGTCGCTGCTGCCGTGAGAGACAAGAAATGAGCGATCCACAGATTACTCCCGATGTCATTCATGTGGCGCGAAGTTTGTGCATGAATAAAATAATGATGAGGGGTGACGACGGTGTGCGTCGTAATCCTAATTGGGACGATCTATCTGAATTAGACCGACTTCCGTTCTATGCCGACGCTCAAGTCGCCATCAGTGCGCTAAAGCAATATTATCGAATGACAGGGATTCATTTCGAGGCAATTCCGTTCCGTGTGGAATCTTGAGACCGGAATTTCTCGGCGGCCTGCTTGGCTTGCCGTGGCGCGCCAACGCCGCAGGTCCCGACGCATACGACTGCTGGCACCTCGCGCGGCATATCCAGCGCGAACTGTTTCACCGCGATCTTCCCGACATTGCCGTTCCCGCTGACCCATCCTGGCGATGGATGATCGGTACAATTGAGAAGCACCCAGAACGTAGACGATGGCAAGAAAGCCCACAACCAAATGGCCTGATCAGAGCGGCGGACGGATCGCTCGTGCTGATGGCGCGGAGCGACAGGCCCGCGCACATCGGCGTGTGGCTGGCGCCGGAGAACCGGATCATCCATTGCGATCAAGGAATGGGCGTGGTGCTGGAAAACCCGAGCATGCTGCGCGTCGGCGGCTGGCTTCGTCTTCGGTTCTTCGAACCTCTGTTCGCCACATCGTCCTTCCCGGACAAGTCATTGCCGTAACGCCGTCACGTCGTCGCGAGACGATCGCGGGCTTTCTGCGCCGAACGAAGTGGTCACGCCATTCCAAGCGCTACGGCTGGCAGTTTAC
>ERZ724522.1059-NODE-1059-length-15746-cov-28.392582_pt1 | contig 15746 bp, 12 predicted proteins | sample MGYA00376055_ERZ724522 | MGnify/ENA primary metagenome ERZ724522 (study PRJEB28724, sample SAMN07190884) | wastewater metagenome | isolation source: effluent of sewage treatment plant in Hong Hong | place: Hong Kong | collected 2016-03-17 ... | reverse complement strand
AAAAGTCCTAAAGGACGTGTTTCTAAGAAAAAGGAAATCCCTATGACACAAGAAGTCGAAATGGTTGAAAAGAGTCAACTAGCTGCTGTTGAAAAGGCACTAGCTGAACAACAAACCTTGCTTCAAAAGGCTCTGGAAACAGTAGCTAAGTTTGAAGCTGAAAAGAAAGAAGCTATTACAAAGGCTCGCTTTGATTCTGTCAAGCAAGCTGTAGCTAGTGAAGAAATTGCAACAATTCTGTTTAAGGCTGTTGGTCTGGTTGAAGACGAAGCTGTATTCGTAGAAGTTGTTAAAGCACTTGGTGATATGAAGGCTCTCGTAGAGAAGTCAGCAATGTTCCAAGAAGTAGGTGCAAGCGCTGAGGAATCCGCACCTGCTATTGAAGAGTCAGGCGTTACTAAGCTGCTAAAAGCGCAGTTTGGCGTCAAGTAATTTGCAAATTATAAAGGAAGAATAATATGGGTACTATCGCCACTGACACCTTGCGCAAGAGTAATCTTGTCAAGCAAGAACTGTTTCCTGAACAAGGTTACAACTACGACGCAGTTACCGTAAACGAAGCTGCTATTAAGACCTACGCAGTTGGTACTGTGCTGGGTAAAGTTACCGCTACAGGTAAATACAAAATCTGCGTTCAAACTGCTGTAGACGGTTCACAAACTGCTGCTGCTGTTGTCGTTGCAGATTATAGCATTGCTGCTACCACTGACACCAAGGTTCTGGCTATGGTTCGTGGTCCAGCTATTGTCTCTAAGGACGCTTTGGTTCTGGATGCTTCTCATGACCTGCAAGCTGAGAAAGATGCAATCTATGCTTCTTTGCTGGCTCTGGGCATCATCGTTGCTCCTACAGTCTAATAGAAGAATAAGAAGGAAAATAATATGTCTAATGTTCGTAGTTTTGCCAATCCTTTTGAGATTGTAGACCGCACCAATGATATCAACTTGGTCCCAAATCTGTGGGGCAAGTTGCGTGAAGATGGTTTGTTTGCTGAAGAGTCCGTTGCTCAGAATACTATCACTTTTGAAAGTACCACTGGTACTATCGCTGTGATTCCTGACCAAGTCCGAGGTGCCCGCAACAACGTCAGCAAAGATGATAACCGCATCATCAAGGCTTTTAGCCTGACTCACCACCCTCTGGATGATTATATCACTCCACAGGACGTTTCTGGTAAGCGCGCTTATGGTTCTGATAATGTCGAGACCACTGACGCTGTATTGGCTCGTAAACTAGCACGTGTTCGTAAGAGCCATGCTATCACTCTAGAAGCTGCTCGTTGGCACACTCTGACCACTGGTACTCAGTTCAACCCTAGCGGTACTATTGGGTCCCTTTCGTACTTCACCGATTTCGGAGTTACCCAGAAATCCATCGACTTCGTTCTGGGTACTGCTGGCACTGAAGTAAACGAAAAGGCTGAAGAAGGTATTGCTCACATTCAAGACAATATCCAGTCTGGTGAAGTGGCAACTGGTTTCACTTGCTATTGCTCCCCTGAATTCTTCGGCAAGCTGATCAAGCAAGCTGGTGTTAAGGAAGCTTTTAAGTACTACAGTTCTACTCAAGAAATCCTGCGTAATCGTCCAGGCGGCGAAGGCGTATATCGCTCCTTCTATTTTGGAAATATTTTTTACGTGGAAATTCGCGGCTCATATAACGGTTCCCGTCATATCCCAGCTAACGAAGCTGTGATGGTCCCAACCGGCACCATGGACTGCTTTAAGACCTTCTTCGGTCCAGCTAATAAGTTTGACTTGGTAAACACCTTGGGTGAACAAACCTACGCTTGGACTTACAGCGATGCTAAGGGTGAGAAGATTGAGATTGCATCTGAATCTAACTTCCTGAACTTGCTGGCACGCCCACAGGTGGTCGTGAAATGTACTACATCGAATTGATAGCGTTTAACGTATTGCGTTAAGACTATCTAAGGCCCTCTTCGGAGGGCTTTTCTTAGCTCATTATTTTGTGAGTTAAGGAAAGAAAAGGAAAAGCATGGCTCTTAACGACATACAAAAAGTACGAGTAGAAGTAGGTGACGTAGATCCTGCATTCCCTATTTTACCTGATAGTACTTATATTTACTTGCTAGAAAAGAATTACAACAGTATTGCTCGCTCATCTATGGACGCTGCTAGGATTGTGTTGATGCACCTAGCTATGAGGTCCGATGATACTACTGTAGACATTTTCTCTATTAAGGGAAGTAAGGCAGCAGAATCTTATCGTCAAGCTTTGATCTTGTATATCAAAGATCCAAACAATAATCCAATGTATCAAAATTGCCAAGCTTGGTTTGGTGGTGTATCTGTATCTCAGATGCAATCTAATGATTCTAACTTGGATAACAATATTGTACAACAGCCTTCTGTAAGTTACGACACAACTCCAACAGGTTATTTTACATTCTGAGGTGCTTATGTCTAATCAGTTTTTAAGAGCCTCACAGGAAGCTATTGCTAGAAATGGTGTTTTAGTAACTTATAAGAAAAAGGGTGCTAGTACTTATGATCCTGCTTCTGGTGCTGTCGTCAGCACAGATTTGGATTACTCTGTATTATCTTACCCTAAGCATATTAGGGCAAGTCAATTTCATTACCCTGATTTGATTGGCAAAGAAAGTTATATGTTCTACATTGCTGGTGAGCAATCCTTTGTCCCTGCTGTAGCAGATAGTATTTTATTTGATAGCTTTCAATATAAAGTAGATTCAATTCAAAAGCATTTTGCTGGTGGAGTTACTTGCCTTTATAGAATCATTGCTGTAAAGGGTTGATATGGTAACAGTAGATACAGCAGACTTGGAAAAGTCAATTGACACTTATGTTGATTTGTTGACTAAGGCTTTGAAGAATTCTGTTACTCAAGTGATGGTTGGTACAGCAAATGCAGTAGTAGAAAATACCCCTGTAGGTGATAATGAAAAACATTTTAAGCTGTACAAGATGCGCCAACGGGTGGAAGGTTGGGAACCTGACCCAGGTATGTTGATGGCTAACTGGTCCTTTGCATTGAATGCTACTGATGGAGTGTTTGATTCGACTGCTCGGGATGAACAAGGTGATCACGTGACTAACCTGATTAAAGAAGTCATGATGTCATACAAGATTGGTGACTCAATATTAGCCATTAACAAAACACCTTATGCACGTAGAATTAATGACGGACAATCTAAGGAACAACAACCACAAGGTATGTTAAGACCAATTGAAGCTGCTCTGTTAGATATCTACAAAATTCAATTCAAGGATTTCTTAAATGGCTGAAATAGTTAATATCAAAAGAGCCTGTGAGAAACACCTTGCAGCATTAGTACCAAGCGTTGTAACAGCTTATGAAGGAGTTAATTTTGATGCACCTTCTAATGCAATGTATCAGCGTTGCCAGTTTACTATTTCTCCTCCTGACGATCCTGTATTTGGTACAGGATACCATAGAGAGAGAGTTCAATTTCAAGTATTTGTTGTTGACCCTTTAGGTAAAGGAACTACAAATGCACTACAGAGGGCTGAGTTGATTCGTTTGCATTTTGCTAAAGGAACAACCCTAGTTGAAGGTACAACCCCTCTACACGTTTTAACTACACCACAGATTGCAGGTAATTCAGTTAGCCAAGGGAAAGTAATTGTTCCTGTGCTGATTGATTTGGTTGCAGAGGTGTATTGAATAGGGGTAGCTCCCCTGAAGGCAATTTTGCCTTATTTTGCAAAATAAAGAAAAGGATATCGCATGATTTCTAAAGGTATTGCGAAAAAAGTCGCATATAAAAAAGAAGGCTCTGGTTGGGGTGTTTTGGCAGGTGCTGCATCTGGTAAGTACATTCGTCGTGTCACCTCGGATTTTAACTTGACTAAAGACACTTACGAATCAGGTGAAATTCGGACGGATTATCAGGTTTCGAGTATGCGTCATGGCGTGAGAAAAGCCGAAGGTTCAATTAATGGTGAATTGAGCCCTGGATCGTATTCTGACTTTATTCAGTCAGTCCTGGCCCGTGATTTCACTACTGCTCCTGCTGGTACTTCTGCAACTATCACAACCGCTGCTAACGGTTCCTTGTGGAATATCTCTCGTGCTACAGGTTCATTCATCTCTGACGGCATCCAAGTAGGCCACATTGTTCGTATGTCAGGTGGTACATTGAATGCTGCTAATACTAACAACAATGCTTTGGTTTGTGTTGTAACTGCCGCTATGATCACAGTCCGTGTCCTGTCAGGTACAGACATGGTAGTTGATACAGCAGTTGCCGGTGTAACTGTTTCAACCGTCGGTAAAACAACATACGCACCCTTGACAGGTCACACTAACGACTCTTATACTATTGAAGAATTCTATTCTGACATCGCTCAGTCTGAAGTCTACACAGGTATGAAGGTTGGTGGTTTTAACATGCAGTTACCTTCCACTGGCTTGACAACTTGTGATATGTCTTTCCAAGGTAAGAACCTTGAACTGACCGGTACTTCTCAGTATTTTACTTCACCTACATCTGCAAATACCAATGGTATCTTTGCTGCTGTAAACGGTGCTTTGATTGTAAACGGTGTACCTCGTGCGGTGATTACTTCTGCTGATATTTCTATTGAACGTGGTTTGGAAGCTGCTAACGTAGTTGGTTCTAACTTTGCGTCTGACGTGTTCACTGGTCGTATCCGTGTTACAGGTAATATGAGTACTTACTTTGAAGACGGTACTTTCCGTGACTTCTTCAAGGATGAAGTTGAAGTGTCTCTGGTTATTGCTTTGACAGCAGACAACAGTAAGACGGCCCAAGCTATGTCAGTCTGTTTGCCACGCGTGAAGCTAGGTTCATCTACCCGCCAAGACGGTGAGATGGGGCTGGTCCAGCAACACTCCTTCGTTGCTCTGTTGAACGACGTAACCTCTGCTGGTTTACCAGCAACTACAATCTCAATCCAAGATACTTCTATCTAATTTGAGTTGAATCTAACCCTCCTTGGAGCAATCCTTGGAGGGTTTATTTATTTGTGCAACTGCTCTTGCAAAAGCTAATCTTGCGTGATATACTTAGTTCTTATCTGGTGGAATTACATCTGCAGAAGATGTACTACCTTTCATTAACAACCTAAAGGAGCAAATAATGGGTTTGAATCTAACTAAGAACAATGTAGCAGAAAAGTCAGAAGTTGGCTATGAATTTGAACTAAAGACACCATCTGGTGAAAATAGTGGTGCTTTTATTACTGTCCGTGGTGATGAGTCCAAGGCTGTACGAGATTACGACCGTAAGAAGTTTAACGCTTATCAAGCTCGTGTGTCAATGGCTAAGAAGCGCGGTAAGGATCTTGAGGATTTCTCTATTGAAGAGTACGAAGACATTGCGGTGGAAGATGCTGCTGTACGTGTAATCTCTTGGAAGGGTTTGGAAGAAGGTGAAGGTAAGGCAGTGACTGAGCTACCTTGCACACCTGAGAACATCCAACGTGTGATGCGTCAACATAAGTTCATTCGTGATCAAGTTCGGGAGGAAGCTTCACAGCTACTGAACTTTCTCAAGTCTTGAAGATGCTATTGCCTTTGTAAGACAAGAAATGAAGCTAAATGAAACTCAGTCTGATGGGTTATCAACGAGAGAACATCTAGCTTCAGTTGAAAAGATTACAGGTAGAAAGCCTAAAGAACTAGAGGAATTAATTGAACTTCCTGATGAGTTTAAAAAAGTCTGGGAGGATTTTATATGTTTAAGTTCTAGCAGACCTAGTGGTTTTGGTATATCTCCTATTTCTTATACAGAGATAATGAACTATTCAATTCTAATGGGTGTAGAGTTTGAACCTTGGGAAGTTCAAGTTATTAAGATATTTGATAGAGTAACTATTGAAGAGATTAATAAACAAAATAAAAAGCAAAGTAAGAACTAATTTAATCCTATACATGGTTTTACTGTGTATAGGATTTTCTGTTATTTCTTTAGTGCTTACGTTAGTACTAAATAAATGAATGAAGGATTAGATTATGAGTTACAATCTATCGGAAATTAAGTTTACAGTTGAGACTAGCCAGCTTACACAAGCTATTGAGAAGCTAGGTCAGTTGAAGACTGCAGCTAATGCTATCACAGCTACAACTGCTGCTCGTAAAGAAAGTATTGGTGTTCAGCGAGAAGAAGTAAAGCTTGCTATTGATCAAGAGAAACTAGAACAGAATAGACTCAACACGCTAAAGAAACAACGTGCAGAAGCCGAGGCTAATCTAGCAAGTACTCAGCAAAGTACAGCCGCTACTCAAGCTAACACCGAAGCCGTAAGTAAATCAACTAGCATTACTGAAAAGCAACGTAACATCTTGAGTTTTATGACTCAGGAATACACTCGCAGTCAATCCAGTATCATGGCAACAGCTAAGGCTGCTGGATATGCTGAAGAGGCTCTTTCAGAACTGGGCGATATTCTGGATGCTCAACGCAGGTTGATCGGTGGTGACCCTTTTGATAAATCCCTGAGTTCTTTGAAAGCACTTTCTAATGAAACTGCTATTCTCACTACTCAAATGGAGTTGTACAATCAAGGACTGTTACTTACTTCTAAACAAGTACGCGGATTAGCTGAAGACAAGCAACGTCTAATTGAACGGATGAAACTGGAAGGTGTTTCCAGTGACCAACAAGCTGTTAGACTCCGTAATCTGAATGATGAGTTTTTGAAGCGTTCTGCTTTGAACAATCAGATGACTGCTGAAATTGACGAACAAACCCGCAAGAACAAAGAATGGGCTAACAGTAACAACTATGTTGAAAAAGAGTTAGAGAAAGTACGCTTTGCTCTTTCTGAAACTAACGAAGAGTTAAACCGTGGTTCGGCTAACTCTATTCTACGTTTTGAGAACGCTTTGAAGCGCTCAGGTAAGACTGTAGAAGAACAGACTAAGCTTTTAGCTGAATATAGAACTGCTCAAATGAAGCTGCAGAAAGCTGGTGGGGATCGTGCAGTGGATTATATTACTCGTGCCGTTGGTCCTCAAATTACTGACATCTTTGTTGGGTTGTCAACAGGTCAAAGTCCTTTGACAGTTATGCTACAACAAGGTGGTCAGTTGCGAGATCAGTTTGCTATGATGGGTGTTGAGAGCGAAAAAATGGCGAGTGTCATGCGTAATAGCATGAGGTCAATGGTTGTTAGTATAAAGGATACGGCTTTTGCTGTTACCTCTTTACTCGGTGGAGCTATCAAAGATACTTCGGTAGGTATTGGTAACTTCCTAACTAAGAACATCCAACAGATGACCATTGCAATGCGTGCTACTCAAATTGAGTTGTTGCATGGTGCAGAAGCTGCGAAGCAGTTTAAAGACGCTATTGAAATGTCACCTGGGAAGATGACAGCAGGGTTTAGAGCTTTGCAATTGGCAATGACACTTGTTGGTGCTGTAATTGGTGCTGGGGCTATTGCTCTGGGTACTTATCTTGTAGCTCTGTACAAAGTCAATAAAGCTGAAAATGAGCTTAGCCAGTCACTATTGTTGACAGGCTCGTCAATGGGTTTGAACTTGTCTACAGCTAGTGAACTGATCGCAACCCAAGGAAAGCTTGGCAGTAGCCTTTGGGATACAACTAAAGTCCTAACAGCTATGGCAAAAGAAGGTGGGTTCACTTCCGAGCAATTCAAGTTAATTAACAAAGCTGCAATTGACCTTGAACGGATTGGTGGTCCAAAGATTGAAGATACCATCAAGAGATTATCTAAGTTCAAAGACGAGCCTGTAAAAGCATTGAGAGAGTTGTCTGCAGAAACAGGTAAAGTTGATGAGGTAGTTATTAAGACGGTTGAGTCATTTAAAAAGAACGGTGATTCTGTCTCAGCTAGTACTATTGCTGTCAAAGAGTTTGCCAGAGTGAATAAAGAAGTTGTAAAAGACTTTGAAGAACAGGCAGGTTCTTGGACAAAGCTTGGTTTGATTATTGGTAAAGTGTTTGAACCAATTGGTGACGCTCTCTATAATTTGGTACGTGCTAGAGATAAGACTGAAGAACTTGCCACCGCTGTATCCTATCTCCAAAAGATGGAGAAGAAACAAGAAGAGGGTGGTTGGGTATCTGAGTCTGGTTTAAAGAAGCAAAGAGAGAAGGTTCGTTTACTACAGTCCCAAATTGCTGCTCAAAAAGCTACAGCAGACAGAGAAGCTGAAAGTGGTCGTCGTAGTAAAACTCAACTTGCAATTGAGGATGATCTGAAAAATGCAGCAAAGGATAATAACGAACAACTAGCCAAGACACTAAGTCTCACAGACTATATTGCTAAACGTAGGGAGAGTTTGGGAGTTGATAAGAAGAAGTTTGCCACAGGTGAACAACTTAAGCAGTATGATGAGTTGTATAAGAAAGAATGGGAGACTCATAATAAGTCCAAAGAGCTAAAAGAGAATACTTTATCTGTCCTTGAGAAAAGTTATGAAGATGAAAAACGCAGAGTAACTTCTCAGTTGCAATCTCAACTCGAAATCAAGAAGTTCTACCAACAACTTGAGATTGGTGACATGAAAGACAATGTTAAATCTCAGAATGAATTGATTACTAAGTCTTTTAATGAACGTTATAAGAATCTTGAAGATTTTGGTAAGAAGTGGAATGACGAGATTGACAGACAGATTGCTAATGCAAAAGGTGGAGCTAAGGATAATCTTCAGAATACTAAGAAAGGTATGGAAAGCAAGCTTGGGGCTGAGAAGCAACAAATTGATACGGACTATATCAAAACTTATGAAGGTGAGATTCGTAATGCTTTAAAGGCTTGGAGAGATATTTCTAAGCAACTTGACGAGATCAACTTGAAAGAGCAAGATCTTGTTGATAAGCGCGAACGTGCTAATGCTGCCAGAATCAAAGGACTCACATCTGATCCAAAAGAGCAAGCAATTGCTGCTGCAAAGCTTGATGAAGAAAACCGTCACGCTGGTATTGCTTATCAATTGGAAATTAGCAGATTGGAAGCAGATCGTAGAGTTGCTGATATTTCTTACCGTAAAGGTATTGCGATTGATGAAGGCAAACCTACCAAGGATCTCGATGATTTGATGGTTAAGATGCAGGCTGAAAAGACTGCTGTTGAAGGTAATATCAAGGCTTGGGAAGCTAGACGTGATGCAATGGTTTCTGATGCAGGTAAGCAAGGTGAATTGAATTATTTCATTGATACTTTTGCTAAGTTCACAGAAGACATGAGCAAAGCAAACTTTGGTCAAGTAATGGCTGATCAGTTTGGGGTCGTTGCAGGTGGTATTGGTTCTATGATTGATGCTATGAATCGGGCTACAGATGCTAAAGAAGCTTATGATGCAGTTCAAGCTGAAACTAAAGACCCTGAGCAACGTCAGAAGCAAGAAGACAAATACTTCCACGGTCAGATCAATAATTATGCAAAGATGGCTGGTGCTGCAAAGAACTTCTTTGGTAAGAAGACGGCTGCAGCTAAGATTGCTTACGGTGTAGAAATTGGCTTGCAAGCTTACAGTACTGCTTTGAGTATCAAAGATACCGCTGTTAAGGTCTGGGGTTACGCTGAAACTGCAGCTTCAGCCGCTGCAAGTATGGCTCTGCAAGTAGCGGATGCAATTGGTTTATCAAGCGTCCTTGCCACCCTTGGTGTTATCAATCAAGCACAAGGTGACCCTTGGTCTGCCCCTGTTCGTATGGGAGCAATGGCTGCTATTATGGCTGGGTTGGGTTACGCTGTAGGTGGATCATTTGGTAGCTCTGATACAAGAGTTGCTTCAAATGAAGGTACAGGGACTGTCCTCGGCAATGGTAGTGCAAAGAGTCAATCATTGTCAAACTCCCTAGGGAGATTAAACGACATCGACACAATGCAACTCAAATACTCAGCAGGAATGCTAACAGCTTTGAGAAGTATTGACAATAATACAAAAGTACTAGGTGCAGCTTTGGCTCAATCTGGTGCTATTGATATTAGTAAATCAGGAGAAGGTATTGCTACTGGTAAGTTTGATACTAAGATGTCTAGTGCTATGTCTTTTATAGATCGAACAGCACTTGGCACAGCTACTTATGGCTTAACTGAGATCCTTGGTGTTGGAAAAGTCATAGATAAAATTTACAAGTCATTATATGGTAAAACTACCAAAATCACAGGGCAGGGTATTTACTCAGGTGAGCAAAACCTAGGTAAAGTCCTCTCTGAAGGTTTTGATGCTCAGTACTACTCCGATGTATTAACTAAGAGAAAAGTAGCAGGGTTTACTACTTCAAAGAGTCGCAGCACAAACATCATTGACCAAGGCACAGAAGAGTTAGACCGTAAGTTGACTCAAATCTTTGTAAACATGGCTGAAGCTTTGAAAGCTGCATCTGGTCCGCTAGGTCTTGCTATACAGGACGTAGAAAACAAGATTAACAAAGCTACTGTCTCAATTGGTAAAGTAGATCTTTCTGGCGGAAACATTGAAGAAAAACTACAAGCTGTGTTTAGTAAAGCTGGTGATATATTAGCTAGGGACGTTATCCCTGGATTTGATGAATTCAACAGACTTGATGAAGCATATCTTGAAACAGTAATGCGGGTAGCTTCTGGGGTTGATGTAGCCACTGCGGCTCTTGATCGTCTAGGTTTGAAAGCTATCGACTTTAAGTTGATTGTTGATAAACAAGGTGATGTAGATGTTGAGTTACTGAGAGATAGCATTCTACGTGCTGAAGAGAGTATTAAACTTACCCAACGCAAGAGCATATTCGGGACAACACAAACATTACCTGTTGCTGAACTTTCTGGCATTGGTGAAATCATTAAAGCACTATCTGGTGATGCTGCAACAATGGAAGAAGCTTATGTAGCTTTAACTGGCGTTCGTGATCAGATGAAGGGTCTAGGTTTAGATGGTGACATTGTTGGACGTTCTTTGATTAAGGGCGCAAACGGTTTAGACCTATTAAAGTCCAGTGTTGATGCCTTTAGTGATTTACTACCTGAGTCAGAACGCCTCTCAATTGCTACAGAAGCCTTAAGAGCTAAGTTTAAGTTATTGGGTGTTGATACAATGCCAACGACTGCTGAAGGGTTTGTCAGCCTAGTTAAAGGTATTGATACAAGTAACGAAGCTGGTCAGATTCTTCTAGGTAAAATGCTAGGATTGAGTGCAGCCTTTAAGCTGGTAGCTGATCAAGCAGACCGAGTAAAAGAAGAACGTATTGGGTTGGAAGAAGAACTTCTGAAACTACAAACCACAGAAGCTGAACAACGTAAAAAGGCATTGGAATCTTTAGATCCAAGTAACAGAGCTTTACAAGAGCAAATCTGGTTACTGCAAGATCAAAAGAAAGCAACTGAAGAGTTGACCAAGGCTTTAGAGTCTGCTGGTAAAAGCATTCAAGACGAAATCAATAGATTGCGTGGTGTGACTGCTGGCTCAGGTTCTGGTACTTTACAAGCTCAATTTGCAATTAATACTGCTCAAGCACGATCTGGCAATATAGATTCTCTGAAGTCATTACCTGATCTGAGTAAGGCTATTGAAACTGCAGTAATGGGTACAGCAAGTACTGAGTTTGAAGTTGCTAAGACTAAGGCTTGGTTAGCTGCCAGCTTGTCTGAAACAATGAAAATGCTTGGTATGTCTACTGACTCTTCTGGTAACGTAACAGTAGGTAGTTCTCTAACGGGAACAACTTCTGGCTCTTCAGCTTCAGGAGGTACTCTGGTCGTTGATAAAACGAATCAGGAGCTTCTAACTGAGTTGAAGGTACTGAATGCTAAGGTTGCTGATTTGGAGGCTGCTGCGGTCGCTACAGCGCTTTCTAACAGCAAGATGCACAAGATCCTAGATAGAGTTGCTGCTGATGGTAATAACTTCTCTGTAGTTGTTAATACAGAAGCAGGTGCTGTACAAGTTCATACTGTGTAATAAGAAAGAGGGAGGATAACACCTCCTTCTTTTCTTTATAGAAAGTTAGTTATGGCAAAACCATTTACGGTAATCATCCCGAAAACAATAGATGATAGTAATTTTATTAGTAGTTCACTACCTGAATCTGTTCCTGGGACACCCGCCCCTGGTGAGCCACCAGTTTGGAATTCAGGGGCAACATATAGTATTGGATCAAGAGTTGTTGTCACAACAGGTTATCATAGAATCTATGAAGCTGTACAAGCTATTACCAGTTCCCCTGAGAAGGATACACCTCCTTATCAATTAACAACTCATTGGGTTGAAGTTAGTCCAACAAACAGATGGGCTGCATTTGATACCTCTGGTGGTACATTCAGTTATTCATCTGGTGCTAATATTGTATTTTCATTTACTATGGATAGAGCAACAAGTATTGCTCTGGTTGAGCTAACAGCAAGGTCAGTTAGAATTCAAGCTACAGCCCCAGGCTATCCAAACTATTATGACCAAACATATAACTTAGGTGATCGTGCAGTTATCAATAACTGGTATGATTACTTTACTGCGGATTCTTTCTTAGCTACAGAATTAATCATTACAGATATTCCAGCAATCCCTAGTACTACTTTTACAATTACTATTGAAAACAATGGTAATCCTTTGCAAGTAGGTAACTTTATTGCAGGAACTGCAATTGAACTTGGCAATACTAAGTATGGTGCTAAGATTGGCATTATTGATTATAGTAAAAAAGACGTAAATGAATTTGGTAAAGCAACAATTGTAAAAAGAACATTCAGTAAAAAGATGGATGTGACTTTAGATGTTGATAACGGAGTTATTGACTCTGTAGCTGCTAGATTGAATTATTTAAGAGCGACCCCTTGTTTGTGGGTTGGTGCTAATGGAGCTTTTGAGTCCTTGACTGTGTATGGTTTCTATCGAGATTACTCTGTGGAAATTGCATATCCAACTCATAGTATTTGCTCCTTGCAGATTGAAGGATTGGTATAACTATATGACACAAATTATTGATCAATTACCATTACCAGTTCCTAGTCGAACTGATCCTACGAACTTCAGCGTTCGTGCTGATAACTTCCTTGGTGAGTTACCTGACTTTGCTACTCAAGTTAATGCTTTAGCAACTGAACTGACTGCACTAGGTAACACAGTAGAAACAAATAAGAATACGGCAGTTACTGCTTCTAATAACGCTCAGGCTAGTGCCTTTGCTGCTACAGGTTCTGCTAATAACGCAGCTAGCTCTTCTGGTGCTGCTTTGTGGGTTTCTGGTACAACTTACTCAGTAGGTAATCTAGTCTATTCTCCAATTACAGGAAGAACTTACAGACGTAAGATTGCTGGTGCAGGTACAACAGATCCAAGTGCAGATGCAACTAATTGGATTCCTATTGTACTTGAAATCAGTACACAATACCCTACAATTAGACCTTCTTTGAACCTTGACTTCGTAAACAACAAATATCTTGATCCTAGAATTACTTTCACAAGAAGTTCTACGGCTAAGTATTTTGATGGTAAGACAGTTCACAAAGCTGAAGAGAATTTACTGATCAGGTCGGAAGAGTTTGACAATGCAGCTTGGGCTAAGACTAATACGACTGTCACTGCTAATACCCAAGTTAATCCTTTTGGTCAGAGTACGTCCGAGACTTTGACTGAAACGGTAGCAAATGCAACACACGGTACATATCAAAGTACTGGGATTGTTGCAGGTACATCTTATACTTTCTCTGTGTATGCAAAATATTCAACTAGGCAGTTTGTTCAACTAGCTTTTGATTCGTCCAATGGATTTAGTAATAACCATTATGCTAATTTTGATGTTCAAAATGGGACCCTTGGAACAGTGGGTAGCTCCGTCACAGCAAACATTGCATCAATTGGAAGTGGTTGGTATCGTCTGAGTATCACTGGTACCTCTACTGGTTCTAGTACAGCAAGCCCAGTTTATGTACTAACAGCAAACAGTTCCTCAATGGCTTACTATGGCTCTTATACAGGAAGCACCTCAAACTCAGTCTACATCTTTGGTGCTCAAGTTGAACAACGTAGTTCAGTTGGTCCTTATCAAGCTACTACAACTCAACCTATTACTAATTATCAAAGTACTTTAGTTACAGCTTCTGTCAATCAACCTAGATTTGATCATGACCCTGTTACTAAGGAATGCAAAGGGTTATTGATTGAAGATGCTACTACAAATCTTTTGACTTATTCTGAGGATACAACTAACGCTATCTGGTCAAAGATTAATTCTACAGTTTCTGCTTATAACAACATAATCTCCTTAGATGGTAGTTTATCAGCTAGAAAATTAGTTGAGTCTACTGCCACAGGTGCTCACGGACTTGCTCAATCTTTTTCAGTAGCTTCTGGCCTAACCTACACTGCTTCAGCTTATTTTAAGAGAGGTGGTCAAAATGCTGCAATCATTGAATTAGCTAGTACATTTGGTACAAATAAATGGGCTGTCTTTGATCTTCAGAACGGAGTAGTGGGATCACTTGGTACAGCAGGTATTGCTGAGATTTCTTCTATTGGTAATGGATGGTATCGTTGTTCAATTTCTGTACAAGCAACTTCAACTGGTACTGGCGTTCTAAATTTGTATATTGCTCGAAATTCAACTGATTCTTCAGCTAATTACACAGGTGATGGTTACTCAGGTATTTACATCTGGGGGGCACAACTAGAAGCTAACTCAGCTTCACCCAGTTCCTACATTGCTACTGCAGGGACTACAGCTTCTAGATCTTACGATAATGCTATCATGACAGGAAGTAATTTCTCAAGCTGGTATAATCAAGATGGTGGTACAGTATACAGTGAATTCAGAATGGATCAAAAACCATTAGTTAGTTATTTCAATAACTTTGTGTGGAACATTAATGAACCTTCTAATTCAAATTTGATTGCAGGGTCAGTGGATGTTACTGGTTATCTAAGAACTCAGTCTTATTTTAATGGCTCTCCAGTTGCTGTAAATGCAAGTGCAACACCTTTGGTAAATAATACTCTATATCGTATTGGATTTTCATTCACACAAGATAATTTTAATACATCCTACAACTCTTCAAACATCATATCAGATACTTCTGGTCCGTTGTTTAAAAATATGACTTCTTTATACTTAGGATCTCAAGTGATTGGTTCCAGCTTATTAAGAGGGCACCTTCGTAGATTTACTTACTACCCTAAAGTATTAACAAATCAAGAGTTACAGACTCTAACTGCAATTTAAGGAGAGCACATGACTACATTAATCGGGACTAATCCTGATCAAGTACCAGTTAACTCAATGCTTGGTGGGATGGCTTATCAAGATCCAGATAGTATTAACGTAAAGGATTTTAATTCATCTGGAACAGCTAATATCGCTTCTTTGGTATCTCCTGCTGCTAGTGTTACTAGCCTAAGTTACTCTGGTACTTTGACTGGGGGAACTGGTGTTGTTAACATCGGCTCTAGTCAGATTTACAAAGATGCCAGTGGGAATGTTGGGTTAGGTGCTGCACCTATCTCAAATGGTAAGACACTTACTCTTGTAAATACAACTACTAACCCTTCTTCGTTTTACCTTCAAAATAGCACTACGGGGTTTACAACTACGGATGGTACTATGTTACAGGTAGTAGGATCTGCCTCTTACCTTTGGAACTTTGAGAATAGTACTCTTTCTCTTGGTACAAATAACACAGAGTATGTAAGACTTACTTCTACAGGTGATTTACTTAACCTTGGAACTGGTGCCACTAAACTTCAAGAAGGAACTACAGCACAAAGACCTGCTTCACCTCAAGAAGGTATGATTCGGAAGAATAGTACTCTTGGTGTGATTGAAGGGTATAGTGGTGGGG
>ERZ724522.1057-NODE-1057-length-15751-cov-7.273700_pt1 | contig 15751 bp, 16 predicted proteins | sample MGYA00376055_ERZ724522 | MGnify/ENA primary metagenome ERZ724522 (study PRJEB28724, sample SAMN07190884) | wastewater metagenome | isolation source: effluent of sewage treatment plant in Hong Hong | place: Hong Kong | collected 2016-03-17 ... | reverse complement strand
AAAAAATAATCATACTATCTACAAATTTTTTGTGCTCTCAATATATCATGAGCAGATACACACCAACAGAGGTGCCGCTTGATTTACTTGCCGGTGATCAAATCGCATTGGCCGCGGAACATGGTCAGCCCGTCACGATTAAAGTCAAAACTGGTGGCTATCGCGCGATGTTACCTTTGACAAAAACTCAAATCGATAAGATTAAGAAAGGTGGGCGAACTATTAGAATGACTCCAGCGCACCTCAAATATCTTAAGGGGCGTGGACTATGTGGTCGAGGTATTTTTGGCGATGTTGGTAAAGCTGTCGGGCCAGCTCTTGGATCCGCGGCCACGTCGGCACTGTCAGCTATTCCAGGCGTTGGCGCGGTTGCTGGAGTTGTCGGGCCGTTGCTTGGTGATGCTATTACAGGAATTACCTCTGCGATTGGTAACGAAATTGACAAAGGCATCGAAAAACGTAGCTATAATGAGGAACAGGCGGCGAAGAACTTTAACGCGGCTACACAGAAGGCAAAGGCGTTCCTTAAGCTATCTAGCGCCGATCAGCTCGCAGAATACGAGCGTATGAAGAAGATGCCACTGCTTAAAAATAGGATCGGCACCTTCGAAGATTATCGCGCAAAGAAACAGGCGCAGGCACAAGAGGCACCAGTAACAGCAAAGCAGCAGATGGATAAGCGCCTTGCGAAGAAGGGCCTTGGCGCACAAAAAAAAAGATTGATCGTTCAACGAGTGTCAAAGATGGGAGGACAAAAAACGACAGCAAGCAGACTCGCGGCGGAGTATATCAGGGCGGCACTAGCGGGCAGGATCTAGAGGCGAAATACATAACAGACGGCACGTTTCTAGATGCGGAGGCCGCAAAAATACTAAAAGATACGCCACGATTAGCCGGAGTAAGCTATGAACAGCTTAGAGCAATGCAACCCCATAACCGATTTGCAGCACTCATAAACACAGACACTAACACAGGCCCTGGAATCCATTGGGTTGCGTGCGTAATGGACAACGGAATAGGATATTTCTACAACTCATTGGGTGATGCTCCTAATAAAGTCATGCGCAAAGAATTGGAGCGTATTGGCAACTTGGACACACTTTACTACTGGGACACTCAACAGCAACCCGACGAAAGTTTCAAGTGTGGATATTATTGCCTGAGCTTCCTGCGCCGTTTTGCTAATGGCAGACGCGGCATTGATCTTTACGCTGACTTAGGCTTGACTCCTGACGACATGGATGAGAATGAGCGCGAGATAAAAAAAGATAACCGATTGACCTAATCATATTCATTAAGGGTATCGGCTCGTTTTTTTGTCCACTTATGGGCCGGCTTAGGCTTGCCTTGGAATGTTGCGCGCATACCTCGTTTGGTAAGTGGTAGAGTAGGCTGCAGGTAAGCCGGTATGCTCTTAGCCTTCAACAAACTCACGGCGGTCCTATCTTCTATCGCTCCCTCGACTATTTCATGGCAAACTCGATACATATCAGGAAGCCTTAGAAAGATCTGTTTTATATTATTCGGCATACTAACATAGTAGTAAAACGCGCGAACCTGTGCACGGGTTAATATGCCATGAAATCCTTGAAATACATCATTAGCCCTATCATCATCCTCAATAATAACGGGTAGCAGACTCATAATATCCGCTGGCGTTAATCCGCGAATAGCAAAGTGTCTCTGATGCATTGGCGTCTCCAAATCGCCCGCGCGAGTTTTAAGTATGTTTATATTGTCGTAATTGCCCCCAGTCCTAAAATATGGATTATGTTCGAGCCAGCTATATGTTGCGATCAAATCGGGTAGCTGCGCCCATATCTTGTCTGTCATCATATAGCTTGCGACACGACCAACAAAACGATCCAAAAGCACATAAAATGCGGTCTGGTAATCCTCTGTAGCGTTAGAATCCCACGTAGATTCTGCGGCGCTGTCGTAATCGCTATCATATTCACTATCGGAGTCCATTTATATGAGTATGCCAAAAAATAATTAAATGGTAGGGGTACGTTTCGCTTCAGCTTCGCCTTCGCTACACTACACCCCTACAACCCCATAGACTAGAAAACCAGCATGAGAAATTATTTTTATTTTTTACATTACGCTAATGGGGTTGTAGGGGGTAAGCGTAATGCCGCAGGCATTAGCGTCCCCCTACTACCATGTGGTGACGTGTGTGTGCTTCCTTTGTTCCCCATCGACTACCACATAGTGATCTCGCACTTCTTCATAAAGTGGTTGCGGTAGACCCTTTAAAACGCGATCAACTTGCCTGGCGACCTCAGTTGATGGCATTGCCTGTCCATGCCATGCGTATATTGCGCCAGCGCAGTGCCATTGCGATTCAGGTAGAATATGCCCATCCGCGTCGACTTGATAGTCATAGCGCGATATGGCTGGGGTATGTTTGTCTTGCGAATGAAGACGCCCGCGACCGTCTAGGTTAAAGTCAATCCTAGTTCGGCGTGTCTTAAATGCGAACATGATACCATCTTCGTCGCCTTCTGGGTAATAGCTCATGTCGCCCATTATTGTATTGTTGGCTGTCTTTAGATACGCATTACCACTCACATGGATGATCCGATTGACTGGACTCAAATGATTATTACTTCCGCGCAAGACCGCCGTAAGTGATGCGACTACTGGATCGCCATTTTTTGGGTTATAGGGATGCCGAGTGGATTCACAGGCGCCAAACATACCATTATTAGCATGTCGCCATTTATTGCCACAGTAGCCTTGAATATGAACATGCATATTATCAATAACGGCCACGACGCGATTGCATTGGATCGGCATATCGAAATACTTACCGCGGGCCATGTTGCAAACTACCTCATGGTGTTGATTTACGCCATCGATTTCGGTTGATGTAACGGTAACAAGCGCCCCAATTTCTTCATCGCGAGTCGTTCCACTGAACACAATCGTCGTGCCATCAATGCGAACGATGCGCTGTTTATTAAGTGCTTGCAGCCATGTCGCATTTGCGCTACCGCATGTAATGTCGAAGAATTGTTGAAGAACGAATTTAGGCAAGGTCATAGTGTCGTGTATATAATAGGCAAAATAGTTTCTTTAAATAAAAATAATTCAAAAAATAATTAAGTCTATTTTTATACCACCCAACACTATCCAATAGTCAATGGGGTTTGAGGGGTGTAGCGTAGCGAAGGCGCAGCCGAAGCGAAGCGGACCCCTCAGGGGACATAGACGAGGCGACCATTCACAGCATCAACCTTCATCTCGACCTCAGTGTACAACACGCAGAGAATACGATAATTACCGGAATAAGTGACCTGACCAGCAACACCAGTAGCCGTCGAGAGCACTGTCGCGCGAAGCTCAATGTCATTAGTCTTAATGCCCTGATAAATACCATCTTCGCCGATCATCGAAAGGTCAAAGGCAAAGATAGGCGACTCGCGCCACATATCGAAAGACATGATCGAGTCAGCATGCATGCTGTCCTTTGCGAATGCTTTCTTGTAGTCATTGTACGCGCGGACACAGCTCTCATCCTGGAAACTAATACGATATGATTCGACTGGGAGAATACGCTGATTCACACGCATCTCAATCGCCGTGATATCACCCAAGCGAGTGAAAAGACCAGCATTCGCGGCTGTATTAAATGACCTAGCAACATTATTCACATACGTCTCCGCCTCTCCAGCAGCAATGGCATCACCAACAAGAGACAAGTCATTGAGCGCATTATATTGGTTCGCGCTCTGGAATCCAACAAGAGCCAGAGTGGGACGATGCGCCTCGCTGACGATTTTCCAGCGTGGTTGCTGAGTTGTGCCCGTCGCAGTATATTCTTCCGATTGATAGCACGTCATCTGATCGAACATGTATTTTGATTGAGCCGATGCCGCAAGTTGAGCCTCGAGCGCCGATGCAATCGCCTGCGATGGAACAAGACGAGGCATCCAGAGCGATACCTCTTGCACAACAACACGACAGCCAGCTCCAGACAAATCATTTGCACCAGGAGTAGCGGCACTAATGTTGGCCTGCGCGCGATCAACACTTGCCTGAAGAATCTTCTCGAAAGATGTTTCGCGGTTAAGAATGACTTCGAGAGACACTCCGCGAATCACCTTATCAATGCTCTGACAGAATCCAGAAACATCAGAGAGTTTAAGCCAGAGCTCAACGGGCTTAGAGCTGGATGTCCTAAGCCAGCGCTTGCGATAGCTCTCATTTGCGCGAGCAGATAGAGGATATGAGTATTGTGTGGGCGTCAGTCCAGTCACATCATATGGGTTTGCGAGTCCCATAAACTTTGAGATTTGTGGCGCCACACCATCGACAAGAGTGTACATGGAGCGATTAGGCGTCTCTGGATAGAACCATGAGTTATCGCACGTCTGCGAGTCGAAGAAGTTGCTCGCCTCGCCATAGTAGCGCATGAGCTGAACGGCGCCAGGCTGATCAACGCGGTCGACCTGTTTTCCATTAAGATTGATCTGGAGATCCTTGAAGATGTTCCACCCACCGTTAATGAGCGTGACGTTATCAATCGCCGCAAGATCTCCAGCAGTTTTATTGACGATGAACTTCACGCGAAGAACAGCATCATGAGGGAGGCACCACGAATCAATATCGCGTGTAAGCAGACGAATCGATCCTGTATTGGTCTGAGTTGCCGCGCCGAGAATAGCCGGATCGGTTTTGGTCTCATACATCTGATAGTCGACAGTTGCCGGGTCAGGTGCCGGGGCTGCGAAGAGGTTGTAGATCTCAGGGTCGGCCATGTTGTTGACTGCTCGGGTAGGGTACAGTATATATATTACCGGTGACAAAATTAAATAAGTCGTCGCAATATATATACTCAATCGCGACACAACATGCTTCGACGCGAACATTCGAAACTACAAGGGGCGCTACGCCGACATGCTGGGGCTGGCATTTATCAATATGGCGCAGGAATTTACCAATATGGCGCTGGCACGTCATCTTATGGTGGTTTTCAACCGCCTTCGGCTGGCGGCGTGACCCCTTACGGCGGATATGCTCTTAGTAAGGTGCCACTTAGGCGTATGGGCGGCGCTGGTATTGCTGAACTATTCAAAAAGGGCGTCAAGAAAATCAAGAGTTACTTCAAGAAGGAAGGCCCAGCCATTGCTAAGTCACTTGCATCTACCGCAGCATCGGCCGCCATGGACTACTCACAAGGCAAGTCGATCACGGATATTGGTAAGTCGCTTGGAACACAGGCCCTCGATAAGGCTTCTGCGGTAGCATTGTCTCGTGTACCCGAGGCACTCAAGCCAGTTGCAGAAGTTGGTATTAAGAAGGCTAGGAGCAAAACCGGACTAGGAACGTCGCAGTATGGCGGCACGGCACCACTTAGGGCAGCACAGGGAGAACTATCGGCAGGACAGCTGAAGTATCTGAAGCGACGCGCAGATAGGAAACCAAATGATGCCGCGCCAGTCTTTGATCGCCATGAGCTTCAGATGTTCGGCAATATCATCCAAGGTAAGCAGATCATCGGCAGCGGCATGAAACAATAAACGCTGACGTTATAACAAAAAACAATTTACATTTTTTCTACCCTACATATATCCATGTCTGATCAAGCATTTCAGTATTACCTGCCGACCAATCAACAAACGCGTATGCGGTTGCGGACCGTGGCGCGCACTCTGACGACATTTGGGTTCGCTGGCGTTGCTGCGCGTGATGCATTGTTTAATCTTTCTATCAAATATGAGATGCCGCCAGTGACACTACCAATCAAAGTATGTAAAAAGCTGATGGACGCGATCGCCTTCTTTCGTACTGTCCCGCGTCGCGTGTTATTACCTGAATTATATCAGTATTGCGCGCATAAAATCTATGCTGGTGATAAACCACATGAATATGGTCAACATTTTACGCCGATCGCCATCTGTGATTTTGTTGTGCGTAAGGCTTTGGAATATAGCCCACCAAGCGACCAGCAAAAGACAATGTGCGACCCATGTTGCGGGACGGCAAATATGTTAGCATGTCCGGATGCTAGTGGTTTGCGTCACTATGGTTTCGATATTGATCCAGAAATACAAAAGTACGCACAGGCTAACGTTGGTCCGGATGATGTCATTGCAATATCCAACACGCTAGAGATGCCGGCAACCAATCAATATGACATCGTATGTTCCAATCCACCATTCGAGAAACGAACAATCGGCAAGTTCATCAATAAATTTCTAGAGTTGACCAAACCAGGAGGCGTGTGTGCATTCGTAGCGCCATACTCCACAGAAATGGCATCAGCGGCGTATGCTGATCACGAAGTCCGCCTTTATGATATGTCTCTTGGGTTCGATTTTACTGGCGCGCGATCATATGTTGTTGTCTGCGTTAAGAATGGTCGCCCAGGTGTATTCCTAGATGACGTGCCATGCGAGCCCAAATACAAACAAACCGCACTTAATCTTCTGCCGGCATTTTATTATAGGTGGGAAGGGAGACCGATTGGAGAATTCTGTACGATCACTCGCGGGAATATAAGCAAATCGGCGCGGGCATTTATTCCAGGCGACTATCCAGTCATCTGCGGTGGCGTCAAACCGCTATGTACATCAAACGAACACAATACTCCGCCAGCCGTTTATATTCTTAGACGCGGATCGTGCGGGCGCGTTATAAAAATCGAAACGCCGTCGTTTAATACCAACGCATATGCATGTGTTCCAGTTGATGGCGTTACACTCAATGAACTATATGAGCGCCTTAAGACCGTGGAATCTCGTATCAAAAAACTAGGCGTTGGTGTCTGTATTCCAGATATTCCTCAGGATTTACTCAACATGATTCGCGTTTAGATACAATAATTATTTTTTGACTTATTTATTTTTTAATTAGAGAAAATAGTTTCTCCTATATATACCCAACCCAATAAGAAGACATGTCGACATTCACTTACCCAACTACGATCATCGCTAGCCTTAAACCGTACTTTATTTCGCGTGAGATTACTGAATATTGTCGCCCGTGCGATATTTATAACGTTACCGGCTATGAATTTTATAACCAGAAAGGAGTATACCAGATTAGGGTGGTTTATGATTACGTTGATGAGGCCCATACGTCTCAAAGAGATGCCAATGGATTTGCTATTGTATGCATTCAGGGATTTGACGATCTTGGATATAATCATGGCGCGTGGCGTCTAATCGACTATGAGATGGGGATAACATTCACCACAACCACGCTATTTAATCATGGCGACATCCATAATGAACGCGGATGGGCGCGTTTTGAGGATAATTTTGGAGACATCACAAAAAAGTACTATCTTAATGGTAAATTAGTCACGCGCGAAATGCTTGAAGATAAACAGCGCGCTGCTATTGTCGAATTACTCCCACAGCCAATCTGGGAGGAGGTGCTTGAGCACTATGCGATTGAAGTCTAACCTAATTAACAAATACCAATTAATTATTTTTTTATTTAAAAAAAAGTTTTACACATTATATATCATGGGTCGTAACAAGTACACACCAGAGCAAGCACTCGAAGTCTTCCGCGCCAAGTTCGCGGCACAGTATCCAGGATGCAAGGCAATCATCCAAGCAGTTGATGAACGTAAACCGGCGCCAATTGTTGTCGATGCAACAACACATGCAAATATTTATGAGTTCGTTGACGCGCTTGTAAATAATAAGATCACTCCCGAAAACGTTGAGCAAACACTCAGATGGATGGACAACGCGCGCAACGAGATTTGCGACGCTAATAATGTCTATAGCGAGGTCGGCCTCTACAAGAAGCGCGTGGAGCTGTTCAAGTCGGGCAAAAAATACAAAGCATTTTACCAAATAATGGATAAGGCTGTGTTTGATATTGCAGATAAGCCAGCGCCAACTCAAATCGGGGTCATTGATGGGCACTGCATTAATGCCGATGGATCAGTTACCATTGGTGGCGGGCCTTCGGTTTGTATTGGTTATATGCCGCCTAAGAAAATCGAAGAGCCAGCTCAATCAGTGCCCAATAAGCGATTTTATGATCATCAGAAAAAAGCAACAACGGGACAGTGGGAGATTGATCGATGCGTGTATTCCCTTCTTGGCGTGTGCGATCAACTTTATGAAACTAATAGCAGGCCCGTTAAAAATGCCGCAGAGGCGCATGAGGCGGTCGCAGGAGTTAATTGCGCGCTATCTGTTATTGCGTCTGATGCGCGTAAACTCGCCGAAACTGCTGAACGCCTAAGCGCGCATAAATAAACCATTAAATATTTTTTGTCATACAATATAATGATGCCACGCGAACCTAATACCCCAGAAGAGGCACACGCTATCATAATGACATTTCCTAGAAATCATTACGATCATAATCAAGAGCTACCTTATGCAGGTAAGCGTATCATGCGTATGTTATGGCACTTCAACATAATGAAATATGGAAGATTTGAATATGAACTTAAGGTAGTCCGCTGGCTAAGTAATCCATTTTGCGCAGGTTTTCCAGAAAGTTGCCGCCGTGCCGCTAATAGAATATGCCTAGAAAATGATCTGCCAAAGCGACTCGCGTTTCATATTGCGTTAATTATCGCGACGGCTTATATGGATCATATCTATGTGTATCAGTTGATTGATGCGCTCCCTAGATTAGACCTAGAAGACCAGCTTAAAAAAATAATTAAGCAGCGAGCCATTAAGTCTCTACTTCCTCAGCCGATTTATGAAGAAGTATCAAGTCAACTATAATCAACTCATATTTTTTATAACACGCGTTTGATATAATAGACGAAACGAAGTGGACCCCTACTTACACACATCGTTCGATATACCATTTTACTGTGCAATAAGGCTCGCCCGCCTGCACGCCACCATAGTAATACTTCAGGTAGAACCTCTCGTTAGTAGCATAATTAAAACGCCTATGGAATGCCACATATGAAATAGGTTTAAGCCAGCTCGTTACAAGGAAATCCCGGAATTGTTCAATCCTCGTCGCGCCATCTTGGTCATTTTCATACCATAGCTCTAGGATAGTAGAATACGCCCAGACTGGAAGGGCTGGATGTTCGCCGGTAAAATCTAACATTCCAGAGTACAAAATGGTAATGCGCCATACTTGGTAATTTGTATCCGAATACGATGGTACCGCAATTTTATTGCCTCCAACGACTGTGATATCATCGGATGTCCATTCAACTAAGCTCTGATCCAAAATAACCGGAGTAGTCGAACTCTGTGTCAGTGGTGTGATCATCTCAGCCCATACCGCGCGACGACTTCTTATGAATCCGGTGCTAACCAACTCATGAAGAATATTCAGAATTGATGTTTGTAGTCCACTGCCGATAATCGTAGTGTTTGCTGTGTTGTTGACTATGCCACCACCAATAACATTCGCGTAGTCGTTTAAGGCTTTCGCGCCATCACCCAACGCAACGCACCCGGTACGCACTTCACTATCATCACCTAGCGCAATGGACGATCCGTATCTATTGTCCGCTAACCTACCGATTGCTAAGCCTTCATTACCACAATATGCTTGTGCGCCTATGCTAATGCCTCCGACTGTTGTTGATGCGCGGCCAATTGTTATACCATCATCGGTAATTGATACTAATGATGACGCGCCATCGCCTATAATAATCTCGCTTGGGTTGCGCGCGGTTGCGGAATGACCGATCGCGATTGCTTTAGCCGAGCTAGTTAAAACGGCTGCGGAATAGCCTATTGTAATACCTCCTAGAGATTGAACTAGTGTAGATGAGCCAAGGAGAACACATTCTCCCGCCGATGATATTGCGCCATTACCAATACCAACGCCATTTGTTACATTAATCGTAGCTCCAGCGCCATATGCTACACTTTGCAGACCGGCCTGCGACTGGTATCCTATTGCAGCAGAATCTCCCGCGGTTGTGTTCGCTAAATGGCCTATTGCGACTGAGTTAGCACCTCCTACAACACTTAATGTTCCTGCCTTCCATGAGTTTGTCGTAATGGAATTTAATGCAGTATTTGTTAATGTGACTGTCTCATTAAGCGATATGACATTATCGCTGATTGTTAACGGACCGGCTACGTTTATCGTAATGTCGCCTAATCCTGCGTTCGGATCATCTTCAACCCATCCAACATTTGCATATGTGAATCCGGTTGACATCTTAAGCTTTTGGAGTGAGCAGCGCGAACTATAAAAGCTTAGCAAAACGACTTATTATATTACTACGCAGATTGTTCCACAACAGTAATATAAGATGTCGACGTACGCGGGAATAGGTTACGTTGATGAAACTGACACATTCGACGATGTTTATATTCGTCATGATACCATGGCAGTTAAGGGCGAATTGATTACGCATAATGACTCCACTGGATTTTCGCAAGCTGTGCCGCCTGGAGTTGATGGCCGTGTATTGGTCGCTCGCCCGGCTAATGCTTTCGGCATGGCTTGGGAAGTGCCTTCGACTGTTTCAATTACTGGCGCGGCATTGGGCGGCATTGATACAACTGGCTCAGGATTAGTGTTTACTCCAGATCCTATTACCGGAAATGGCACCATCGCTTTGGCGGCTTCTGGAGTTGTCGAGGGTGTTTATGGCTCTGGAACACAAGTCCCAGTCGTTACTTTTGATGATGCTGGTCGGGCAACAACTGTGACAAATACGGCGATTAGTTCTATGACTATTAATACATCTGCACCAATTACTGGTGGTGGAAGTATTTCTCCTGGAGGAGCTTTAACACTTACTCATGGAAATTCAGGCGTGACCGCTGGAACTTACAACGCGGCAAATATTACAGTCGACGCACGAGGCCATATTACTCTTGCAAGCAATGCAAACACACGGTCAATTGCTGGTGGTACGGGCATTTCATTGACTGGGTCCACTACGAACTTTTATTCTCTTTCTGGCGCACTGATGACAATAAATTTAGCGAATACTACTGTTGCCGCCGGCTCATACGGCTCTTCCACATCAGTGCCAACATTCACAGTAAACGCACAAGGTCAGTTAACTGCCGCAGCAAATGTTGCAATTAATGGCGCGGGACTTGGAAGTATTACCATTACGCCAGTTGGTCCACTTACTGTTTCGGGTTCTCCAGTTGTACTAGGCGGCACGGTTACATTAACGAACACGGCGCTTAATTCAGTTGGAACAAATGCATGGGCGGCTGGCACTAATAGCGTCGTGACCGCTCTGGCCGTTGCCGTTGGCGATACCGCAAAGGCTGGCCCATCGTCGGTCGTTGTTGGTTACAATAGTGGTAGCGTGTTATCATCCTCGAGCGTTTTTGTTGGCGCGTCTCAAACGATCATAACTGGATCAGCGAATGTAATCATCGGCGCGAATGCCGGACAATCTATGACGACAGCGACACAAAATGTATTCGTAGGCAATCAGGCGGGTAATCTTGCTGCGGCAGCACAAAATTCTGTTGGCGTTGGCTATATCGCGCGCTGCAACGGCCCTCGCGCGATTGCTTTGGGCGCAAATACTTATGCGAGTGCGGCGAACGCGATTGCTATTGGTGAAGGAGTTACAAATGCTGTTGGTAATACGTGTCTTATTGGTGACACGACTGCGTTCATTGTTAAGTCGGCCGGGTTACTTCAGTCGGCAGCATGGTATTCTTGTAAAGCTGGCCGCTCATCAGGCACGCAAACAGTTACATTTCCAGGACCAGTTACACTTACGATTGCTTCAACGGTATGGTCAAATGGATGCGCGGTTAGCACAAATAACATTACGATGCCGCAGGCTAATACACAATTTAGCATAAACGCATGCGTGAAAACTTCGGCGATTAGTAGTCCAGCAGTTGGTACGGTTAATTTGCGTATTCGTTATTATGATGGTACGACAACATCGACCATTTCAGAAACAACATTAACAACAACAGGATCAAGCGGCAACGTCGTCGCGTGGTGCTGTAATGCAACTGTGCAGACACCTAACGTCACAACCGCGTATGTTTTTACGGAACTTGAACGACTAGTCGGAACAACACCAAGCGTCGACGTCGCATTTTATACGCTGACTGTTAAACGTGACGCCTAAGTAACTTGCCAAAATTCCCCTCTTTTTTAGACCGTCTCTTTACTATTGTCTACCTTAACTGACACACCACCAGCGCCAGCCGCGCACTCTGATTTTCTTGTCTTCGATACAATACGCTCTATCGCGAGCAACAAGTTTAGTACCAAATTAACAAAAATGCCAATTAGTACATATGTGTTGTCACCCTCTTGTGAGTTTACTTGCGTCGTGAGCGTAGTATTCATTTTACTTTTTTCCTGTGTACGTATATATATATACGAGGCCCGATGCAAGCAACATATAGAAAAGTCGCCGGCAAGATTTATAATCAGGCGCCATATGACCCTAAGGTCTTCTTGTATCATAATGTCAAACCCACTGGCTTCGCTAAGGCCAAAATAGAGCGCGCCCCAAAAATTACAGAAAACACAAAAAAGGTTCAAGGTAAATTGATGAATTCTGGTGTATATGATCCTAAGCTTAACAAGTATGGTATCACTCCGCAGAACTACAAGCAACAATACGAAAAGGTTCAGGCCGACACATTAATCAAACGCGAATTAACTGACCGAGTCACCGAATCAGCTGCCGGCGATAATATGGAAATGGATCGCAAACAAAAGAACTACGCGCCTATTCTTGAGCAAATCGCATCAACGGGCGTAGTCATTTCCAAGTCGATCACCAATCCAGGTGATGTGGTCGCGCTACTAAAGCAAGCGGTCGATGACACAAAAAAGAGCGTACCACAAAGTCAGTGGGGTATAGCTGTTCCAGAGGCAATTAAGCAAGTCGCGCTTATATTGATCGATAATGTGCGCCTTGGAAGAATTGACCCTGAAATGGTTCCCGAGTTTATTGATGCGATAGAAGGCGACGCTGATCTCGCCGACGAAGAAGTCGAGCCTGAACGAGTTGATCCGGCCGAGTGGGATATGTTTGTGTCCGAAGAATCATTTAACCTATTTACCGAACTCCTTGCTCCATACTTTGTTGGGGTATTTGATGGCGTAACAACATACGACGAGTTTCTTGAGTCGGTTGGGTCGCGTATGCCAACGATTAAGATCGATCATGATATTAACATTACTACGAAAAATCTTAACACCGAAACCATTAGAATTGGATACTATAACGTGCTTGCTGAGCGTTCGACATATCCATCAGAAGCAACGCCAGAGGAAAAACTCAAATGGATTAGCGATTGGTTGTATGGGGAAAGTGATGGGGCCGAAGAGGCTGCTGAACCATCGTCTGATCCCGAAGTCATTGATCCATTTGCCGGCGAAGAAATCTCGCTTCGCATTCTCATAGATCGCGGTGACGAGATAATTAAAGCCCATCCCGATGGAGATTGGAAAGACCTTGAGAGCAAATTATTTACCGATAGCGAGTCTCCTCGTGTTGTTGCTATGCGTACACTATCATCAGATGACATATATGAACTACAGGACGCGCTCGAGCTGCTTATGGCTACTAAGATGGAAAATGCCGGCGCGACCGATGAAGAATTCGAAAGCGTTCATCTCGTTAGACCAATCGTCACAGAAGCCGCTCCAGAAGTCGAGGCTGCTCCAGAATCATCTGGGCCTCCTGGTCTTGTTAATATCGAAGCCGACGGCACCATTAATCATATTACCCATGGAAATATTGGAGCATTTAATGAGGCGAAGGGCGTTGCGGAGTTTATTGATGGTACTGGCGATCTAGTAAAGTACAAGATCACTAAAGATGAACTCGAGAACGAGCTACGAAATGGCGGCGACACTGTCACAGCCATGTATAACTCTAACCCAGGATGGATGCCGGACTACAAAAATGTTAACCTGCGTGGAAAGGTGTTGCCCAATGGATACGCTATTCTCCAATATGCCGGCTCTCGCGCGAATGCTATCTTTGGCACCGGCGAAAGTATTTATCGCATCGAGCCACTCGGCGATCGTGTTCGCTTAACTAAAAACGAATACACTGGTCCAAATACATACGAAGAGAAGCGAGGTGCACCAAATATTACTATCCCTCGCAAGTTACTTGTGGCATGGGTTCTCGTTACATCTGGAGATCTCACCGGCGACGAAAAACAGAAAGCTATTAACGTGATAGATGCATATAACAGACCGCGCTATAATAACGTCTACAAGGAATTTAAAACATTCATCGGTGTCGATATTGCTGATCGTGGTCGCGATGTTGTTGGGTTTGGTAGGCAGAAAAAGATATCCAGGGAACTTTATAACGCTATCGTAACAAAGCTCGATCGCAAAGTAGCAAAAAAGAAGATCACAAAAGCGCAATACGTTGGCATAATGAAAGCGCTAGAGAAAAAAGTACAAGTAAGAGCAAGCGCAAAGCCAAAGGCAAGACCCCGCCGTCATGGTAGCTCGCCCACTAAGTAAATAGGCACACCTAATTTTTTTGATGTGTCTTTCACGGAGTCCGCTAACGTTAATCGATTCCATAAAATAAAGCGCGACCAGAATCCGGCCGTGTATGGGTCGTCCCAGTTCTCATTAACTACATGCCTCATGATATAGTTGTATTTCTTGAGCGGATCTTTATGTATTGGATACTGTTCTCCATTGGGATCACCGAAATGTATTTTAGTTACCTTTCCATCGTCATTAACGATATGCGCGGTGAATAGCTTACCCTTCTTTTTTGCCGGAGCTATTACTACCTTACTTAATGAAACTTGTTTCGTCGCCATAGTATATATCATGCAGCGGAATCGCTTTGGAAAAGGGTTCTCCGAAGTTAATGAGAAGTATGGAAAAAAGGCGCTGATACCTAATGGTAAGTATGCCCCCAAGCATCCATCGAGAATTTTGATTGCTGGACCGAGCGGCTGCCATAAAACTACGGTGTTTATGAATCTGATACTTGGTGATGATCCTGAGTGTCTTATGAAGTTCACGCGTTTGTATATTGTTGCCAAGGACTTGACGGAGCCATACTACGAATATTTACAGGATCTATTTAGTCGCTTACAGGAAACCGCCGATAACACGTTGATAGAAAATGGCGACACCCCTGATCAGCCATATGCGTTCTTTACGTCAGATCCAACAGAGTTCGACCTAGATATGATCGACAAGGATGAGCAGAACTTGATTGTGTTTGATGATTGCATTCTAGACCTGAAGGGCGATCAAGGGCATGCTATGAATAAGTTTTTCATGCGCGGCAGAAAAAAGAACTGCTCGATGATCTTCATTACTCAGGATGCATTTGCCAAGGATTTGAAGTTTATTCGCGCGCAATGTGACTATCTGATTTTATTCGATCCGGGGTCCGCTAGTAATATCCGTAATTTTGTGTCGGAGGTTGGTATTAATGGCGACAAGCTATTAGCCAAAGGTCGTGAGGCGTGGAATGATCGCGGCTTTGTTATGGTCGATAAGAACAACTTGACAAATGATTTGGGCGTGCGCGTTGGCTTCTATCCGTAGGGGCGCGCTAGGACCTTCGGTCCTACGCTCTGCCCCTACAACCCCGTTCAACATTAGATTAATATGGGCGGACTAAGCTTATTTTTTCTACCAATATACACTAATGTCGCAGCCGACTTATCTGAGTTCGAGCGACTCACGTGCTCGAGGGACGAGTAATAACTTCGAAGTAGTTTTCCAACCAAATCTTATTTTAGCGGGCAAGGATGCTGTGGCTCGCGATAAGGTTGACACGTCCGTAGAATATGAGGTCGCTTTGGTAGAGTTCAAGGGATGGAACACTATCCCCAAT
>ERZ724522.1056-NODE-1056-length-15757-cov-15.879633_pt1 | contig 15757 bp, 9 predicted proteins | sample MGYA00376055_ERZ724522 | MGnify/ENA primary metagenome ERZ724522 (study PRJEB28724, sample SAMN07190884) | wastewater metagenome | isolation source: effluent of sewage treatment plant in Hong Hong | place: Hong Kong | collected 2016-03-17 ... | reverse complement strand
CGGATGCGGCAGGAGATCCCTGTGTGGGGGTCGCGCCAGCCGCAACAGGCCGAGACGCCGCTCTCTCCGCCGGCAATTCAGCCCAGTGCGATGCCGGAAGGGCGTCCGCTGGCGGAGATGACCGCGGACGAGCAGCGCGCCGAGCTCGACCGGCGGCTGGCCGATCGCGGCATCAGCATGCGCGCCCAGCAGGACGCAACCGAGGAAGGCGCACGCCCGACGGTGGACTTCTACCGCGAGCCAGACGAGCAGATCGCCCGCTCGTCCAGCGGCATGATCGATTTCAACTGGGACGCCGAAGAGGCCGACGCGCCCGCACCGGTGCGCACGGGGCCGGAGCCCCCTGAGTTTAGCCCCACCGGTCGCCGGTACGGGCAGGCCCCGGATGATGCGCTGCCGGACTGGGCGCCGCCTGAAGGACGCCGGCTGGATGTGCGCCGGGCCGAGGCAGGGGAGCTGGCCGACGCGTTCCTCGGCATCGCCGGTGCCGGGCAGGCCGCGTTCCAGCTCCCGCAGGTCCCGGAAGAGGCACGCACGATCGAAGACATCGCAAGCGCGGTGGATCCGCAGGTCCGGATCGCACGCGGACGCGTGGAGAGCGTGCGCGGCAAGTATCCGAACGCCCGGGAGGTCTACTCGATCACCATGCGCGACGGCACCAGTGCGCGCTTCGTGGTCGAGGAGGATGGGGGCACCCAGCTCAACGCCAGCGCGCTGGAGGAAGGCAAAAGCGGCGGAGCCGCGCTCTACGCGATCGTCAACACGTTCGCCCAGCGCAACGGACTGAAGGCACTGCCGGATCGCGAGGGGTTGTCGGAGATCAACAAGACTCGACGGACCGAGCAGCAGGCCGCGTCGGCTTTGCGCACCGGGTCGACGCAGCATCTGGCCACCGACATCACCCAGCGGGTCGCCGGGTTCGAGCGCGACGGTGAAGACCGCGCCAACACGGGCGCGCTGCTGATGAAGGGCTACGCCAACACGGTATCGGCGCTACCGGAGATCCACCAACTCCGGTATAATTTCGACTCCGGTCAGTTCGAATGGACCAACGGGGAGATCGCCGATGATGCCGACTTCGATCGACTCGCCGCCTCTGACCCGGCGCGAGAAATTGGCGCTGGGCGCAGCACGGTTAAAAGAGCGGTACTCGCAGCATCCATCCTTCGCGAAGTGCGCCGCCGCGGCGTCGGATCCGGAAAAGTACTGGGAGACGCTGGCCGCCAGCAACTTCAACAGCTGGCAGCTCCCGCCCTTGAGCGCATCTTCTACGCCCGCGACGGAGTAGCCGATGGGGCCGATGCGCCTTCCCTTTACTCCGAAAACGCTGACCGCGGAGGTCATCCAGCGTCTGCAGAGAAGCCGCCTGCCGGCCGAGGTGGTGCGTCAGCAGGAAGAGCGGCTCCGCAGGCTGCCCCTCGCAATCCGGCGCGCACTGCAGCCACCGTCTGGGGGGAGCTCGCTTCCGGGTTAGGCCAGCGCATGGCGCGGCGCCTGCGCGCCCAGCCGTGGCTGTTCGTGCTCAACAACCGGGCGGAGCTGCGGACGAACAAGGATCTGGCCCGTTGGGCCTCGCAGCTTTCGCCCAGCGAGATGGTGGGCGGCTTCTACACGCCCTCCGGCGACGTGATCCTGATCGCCGACGAGATGGTGGAGTTCGACGCGGATGGCCGCCCGGTGGACGTGGCCGCCACGGCCATCGCCCTCCACGAGATCGGCGTCCATTACGGGCTCAAGGGCCTGCTGGGCGGCGACTTCCAGCGCGTGCTGGAGGAGTTCGCGGGGCTGGAGGCGACCGACCCGAAGGTCGCCGCCGCCTTCGCCCGGATCCCGCGCGACACCCCACAGAACCAGCGCCGGGAAGAGGCGCTGGCCTACTACATCCAGCAGAACTTCGATCAGCCGGTGGCGCTGATGGATCGCATCATGGCGGCCATCACGCGCTTCCTGCGTCGGTTCGGATCCGATCGTCAGTACACCCCGGACCAGCTGCGCGCGCTCGTGCGCGGCGCGACCGAGAAGGCCTCGCGCGGGCAGCTACGCGAGCGATTCGCCGAGCGCAACGACACGGCCGAGGCGCGTGAGGCCGAGGCGCTGGCGTTCAGTAGCTCCGAAACCGCAAGCGGGTTCACTTTCAAGACCGCGCGCGACGGGCGCATGCGCGTGTCGGGCGACCTCGCCCGCGCACGCGAACTGATCAAGGGGGCCAACATTCCGGTCAAGGGCACGGTACGCACAGGGCCCGAAGGTGCGTATCTCGATGTCTCCCCCACGTACTCCGATGCCGTTCGCGCGGCCCTGAGCGGGCGCGAAAGCACGGCATCACGGGCGGGTGCGGTATACGACCACCCGAAGGACCGAGAGGGTAAGTATGTCGGGGCGCCGCCGCGATTCAACACCGCGCGCACCATCGGGCGCCTCCGCGCGCAGCTGAAGGCCCTCGCGCTCGAAGGCGAGTCGGGGCGTTTCTGGTACGAGGAGTCCAGCGAGGCGATTCTCGATTTCACCGGCGGGAACGTCGACGACGCCGACCTGATGGCCAAGCTGTTGGCGATTTACTCGCCGCAGGCACGCGTGGATAGCAACACCACTCTTGCGCTTCGTGCGTACTACCAGATCAAGGCGGGTGTGCCGGTCAGCGTGAAGACGGAAGTGCAGGATGTCAAAGCGCAGGCCGCCGCAGACGGCGCCCCGTTGCGCGAGTGGATGGGGGAGAAGACCAACAACTTCTACCTGAACCTGATGACCCGCATCGCACCGGACCGGGTCAGGGAGCTGCAAGGCGCGACCATCGATATGTGGATGATGCGCGCGTTCCAGTACCCGACAGACGCGCCGTCCGCGACGCAATACCGCTTTGCCGAGATTGAAACGAACCGGCTTGCTCGCGAGCTTGGCTGGGAGCCGCAGCAGGTACAGGCCGCGATCTGGGTGGCCATGAAGGCGCGCACCGAAAACCCGGGAGTGAAGAAGCAAACGGAAGCCGCGTCGATCGCGGCGGGGGACATGAAGTACGTCGGCAACACGCGCGTCTTCGCTGGGAAGGATGCGGAGACGCGGCACGCCATGCGGTGGGCCGAGTACGCACTGGCGCATACCCCAACGGCTGAAGACGCGCAGCAAGCCGGGTTCCATTTCGGTGACGGGCTGCGGGCCAACGGGGGGCAGCTCTCGTGGGAGGCCACCCCCAGCAAGGACGTTTCGCTGCTCTCGTGGGTGCATTCGAACATGGAGGCCAAGAACGCGCTGCAAGCGCGCATGGCCGATGCGATCGGGGATCGGATCCTGCGAGAGTTCGACGTCCTAGCCGAGGCCGCCGTGTTCGGCTACGGTGGGTGGCAGGGGGCCGTCTCGCCGTCCAGCCAAGAGCAGTTGGCGATCGCTTCGCAGTATCGGGCAGTCGAAGGGAAGAAGACGGAAAAGCCCGGCGCGCATCCGGTGTCGGCCGAGCGCATCAGTGCCGTCGCTCGCGTCTACGGTCTGCTACTGAAGCAGGACGGGGTGGCGTGGCATCGGCCTTTCTATTCCGACACGCAGGCCGCAAGCAATGGCGTCCACCTCGATTTCGGTCGTCCGCTGACGCCGGACGAGACGCAAGAGCTCTATGACCTCGTTACCAGTGCTATCATGGCCAAGGGCGTGGCGGAAGACGTGGCCCGGCAGGTGGCTCCGATCCCTCACGAGACCGGCGTTCGCTTCTTGAACTTCGGGCAGTTGGAGAAGAACCCGGACCTGTTCAAGATTGCATTCGCCGCCGCGGAGAAGCTGTCGGTAGATGCCAATTTCACTGCGCTCCGTTTCCGCTCCGATGGTGATCTGGTCGAAAACAACTGGAAGGAGGATCGCAATGGCGAAGGGTATCGACGGCGGATTCTTGACGCCGGATTCGGGGATCAGCTTGGGCGGCTTGAGGCTGAACTCGGTCCCGCGATCGAAGACGTCTTCCGCGGCATCGAGCGCGACTTCGGCCCCGAGCGAGTCAGCTTCTCCCGAGCTGGACGTGATGTCGGCCGACCTGCTGCAGCTGGCGATCGACTCGGACCCGCGCAACAAGCGGAACTGACGCGCCCGTCCTTCTCGGCCCGAAAGCCGCAGAAGGACGCGGTGGCTGCGGTGGGGGTGCACTACTCCCCCGTGGCCGGCTTAACATCCCTCGATCCGACTTTCGCCGGTACCGCCTTTGCGGGTGGGGAGCGCCGTCGCTTCGGGCCGGGCCGCTTCGGCCGGGACAACCCGCGCCTCAATTTCTACGTGCAGGATGGCGACGCCCAGCCGGGCAAGGAGCGCGCGCTGGCCGGTGCCCAAAACGGGTACACGGTCACGCTGGAGAACCTGTACGACTACGCTGAGGATCCTCGCGGGATCGTCGCTGAGAACTACCCGAACCAAGATGCGATCGAGGAAGAGGTCGCCGATGCGGGCTTCGATGGAATGCTGCTCCCCCCGGTTGCCGGCATCCCGAACCGGACTGCGATCGTGTTCGGGTTCAAGAAAAAGGTCCCGGTGGCCCCCGTCGAGGATGCGGGCTTCTTTGGCGACGAGCGGATCTCGAAGTCCAGCAGCGCCGCCGAACAGCCGCGCGATGAGCTCGGCCGGTTCGCGCCGACCGGCACGCCACCGGTCCCGCGCCCGAAGCCGGACAAGCGCTTTTCGACCTCGACCAAGAACGAGTACACCAACGAGGAGCGCGAGCTGCTCGCCAAGGACCCGGTCTTCAGTGCGCTGCCGTCCCGGGCGCACGAGGACCTCGTGCTCGACGCGCTGGCAAAGCTCAAGCGCAACCCGCGCGCGGCCGAGGACGTGGCCGCCGAGCTGGCTGCCGGCCTCATCGACACCGTGTCGGAGGAGCAGGAGGCCCTGCTGCTGGTCGGCAAGATCCAGCTGATGCGCGAGCGCGCAAAGGTCGCACAGCGCGCTTTCGACCGTCGTTACACTGAGAGCAATCGCGCCGGCGCGATGCAAGAATGGGACGAAGTCGAGTCTCGCATCACGCAGCTGGATATCGCCAACCGGACCACTGGCGCGATCTGGGCCCGCACGGGCCACCTGCGCCAGCGCGTGCTGCGCGAGGACTTCAGCTTTGACACGATGGCCGAGCGCCTTGCGCGCTCGCTGGGCCGGCCTCTGACGGTGGAGGAGGGGCGCGAGATCGATCAGATGTCCAAGGCCATCCGGCAACGGGATCTGGCGCTCGCCGCGGCGGAGGAGCGCGCCCGGGAGGCCGAGGACCTCGCCGATTCACAGCGCATGCTGGTCGAGATGGTGGAGCAGACGGCGGCGTTCCTGACCGGAGAGGTCAAGGCACGGTCGCGCCCGCTGCTCGCGCTGGTCCGCAGGCTGGCAGCCGAGTCGCGCGCCGCGCTGGCCCGCATGGACGAGCGCAAGGTCGGCGTGAACCGGCCGAGCCAGCGCAAGCAGGGCGGCGCGGTGGACGTTCCGCGGATCTTCCACATCACCCGCATCGGCATGGCCGAGCTGGTGGAGATGGGCTACCGCGGCGCCGACTGGACGCAGGCGAAGACCCATGCGTGGCGCGTGCGCATGCGCAAGGCGCTCGGGCCGCGGCGCTTCCGCTACAACGAAGACATCATGCCCGGGATCCTCAAGCAGGCTCGCGCAGACCTCGACAAGATCAACGCGACCGCGGAAGAGCGCGTTCGCGCCAGCGTCGAGAACGCAGCCGAGTACGGGCTCACGCACGCCGACGTCTATGAGCTGGTGGAAGCGCTGGTCGCCTCCGGCATGACGGATGAGACCGCGGTGATGGCCGAGGCCACCCGTCGCCTGCAGGAGGTGCAGCCGGGGATCACTTTGCGCGATGTCCGTCGGCTTTTCACCGACTACGGCCGCGCCCGCTTCCCGTCGACGGACGCGGTCAAGAAGCGCACGCGCGAGCTGCGAGAGCTCCAGCGCCTGCAGGAAAGCATCGATCGGCTGGAGGAGGGCATGCCGGCCCTGAAGACCGGGCAGCAGCGCGACAAGGCCAGCGCGACCGTGCGCGAGCGCCGGCGCCGGCTGAACGAGCTGCTGCGGATCGAGGAGCTGAAAGGCGCCGCGGACCCGGTGCGGCTGGCGACGTTCCAAGACGCGCGCATCTCGAACCTGCGCAACCTGATCGCGGACCTCAAGCGGATGCTGGAGACGGGCGAGCGCCCAATCTCGATCCCGGCGCCGCCCCCGACGGACGAGGCCAAGCAGCTGATGCAGGAGGTTTCCGACCTCCGCAAGCAGATCCGGGAGGTGGATCAGGCGGGCGGATCCCGCGCCAAGGAGCGTGCGCTGAAGCAGATGCGCGATCGCGAGGCAATGCTGGCCCGCCGGCTGGAGGCGCTCCAGCAGCAGGTCCTGAAAGGCGAGCGCGCGCCGGCGCGCACCAAGACGTCCGGGGCCAAGTCTCCGATCGAGCTGCAGATCGCCAATCTGGAGGCCCAGTTGCGCGCGATCGAGCGGGCCAAGAAGCCGCAGCTGTCGCGCGCTGAGAAGGTCAACAAGGCACGCCTGCGCGCTCTGGAGCGCGAGGAGCGGACCCTGACCGAAGAGCTTCTGACCGGCCTGCGCCGGCCGCCGGGCTCTCCGGTTGCGCCGACGGCGGAGGTGGAGGTGAAGGCTGCCGCGGTGCGCGCACTGCGCGAACAGGCGCGCGAGCTGCGGGCCGCCAGCATGACGCCCGAGCAGGCCGAGCAGAACTACCAGCTCGGCGTGTCGAAGCTGTTGGCGCGCGAGATCAGGCGAATCGAAGCGCGGATGGCCGCGGGCGACTTCACCAAGAAGCCGCGCGCCGCCAAGCGCATGTTGAGCGCCGAGAACCTGCAGACCCAGCTGGAGCTGCGCAAGCTCAAGCACGCATTCGCCAAGCGCGTGTTCGACGCAGAGATGGCCAAGCGCACGCGGATCCAGAAGGGCTTCGGGCTGGTTGTCGAGACCTTCAACGCCACCCGGTCGATCATGACCTCGATCGACTGGTCGGCAATTCTGCGCCAGTCGCTCTTCACCTTCGGCCACCCGGTACTGGCGGCAAAGGTCTTCAAACCGATGTTCCTCGCTACCTTCTCGGAAGCGCAGAACGTCAACATCGAAGAGCAGATCCGGAAGCGCCCGAACTACCAGCTGTACGAGCGCGCGAAGCTCCACCTGACTGAGTCGCATGGCTACGACCCCAAGCGTGTCGAGGAGCAGTTCGTCGGCCGGTGGCTGGAGCGGATCGAGGAGGTCGACGGAGAGGCCGGCAAGAACCTTGCGCGCAAGGTCCACCGGTGGGCGACGGCGCCTGTGCGCGGCTCTGGCCGGGCCTACTCGACGTTCACCAACCTGATGCGCGTCGAGATGTTCGACATGCTCTACGGGTCGCTGGTGAACGACCCGACCGCGCCGGCGCAGGCCGAACTGGAGGCGATTGCCAATCTGGTGAATGTGTTCACTGGACGCGGCACGTTCGGCAAGACGGTCGACGCCGGCGGGGTGGCGGCGTCCATGCTGCTGTTCGCTCCGCGCTATCTGGCCAGCCGCTTCAACGTCCTGCTGGGCCAGCCGATCCTGCGGGGATATCTGGCGTCGGAGCCCGGCACGAACAAGCGCATCGCGCGGATGGCTGCGAAGGAATACGCCCGCACGCTGGTCGGCATGGCCGCGATCTACGGGCTGGCGGCTATGTGGCAGGCCGTCAATGGCGACGATGATGACGAAGAGCCGATCGCGACGCTGGACCCGCGATCCTCGGACTTCGGGAAGATCAAGTTCGGCAACGTCTACCTCGACCCGATGGCAGGCCTTGCACAGGCCACGGTGTTCATGGCGCGCGTCTGGACAAAGGAGACGATGGTCGACGGGGAGGTGCGCAGCCTTGGCCCGGATCGCGATTTCGGCCAGCGCAGCGTCTACGATGTCATGGCGGACTTTGGCCGCTCGAAGCTCTCGCCGATGGCCGGCTTCATCGTCAACTCACTGACGGACGAGGGCTTCGGTGGCGAGCCGCTGACCAACATCGAGGCGGCACAGGAGCTGGCGGCCCCACTGGCGTGGCGCGAGGTCCCGGGGGTGGTGAAGGACCAAGGCCTGCCCGAAGGCATGGCGCTGATGACCTTGTCGTGGCTGGGTATGGGAATCCAGTATCGAGACCCTGATCGGTGGGACGAGATCAAAGAGAAGCGAGCGGATTACAGAGAGGAACGTGGCCGATGAACGCATGGAACTACCGACCCGGAGTCGCCGCACTGCAGCGGGAAGACCCGATCAATCGGCCGAAAGGCCCCGGGACGGATCCCGTGCCGGAACCGGGTACGCCGCCGCCTCCGATCACGCCGGTAACTACCGACTGGGCGCAGCGCTCCAGTAACCGGGCCCGGATGACGCGCGACTTCCTGCAGGCGAATCCGAGCCGCCGTCCGGGGCCGATGGGGCGTAACGCAGGCGGGCAGATCAACTACGACCCGTCCAGCCCCTACTACCACTATTTCCTTCGGCACGGCCCGCAGGGCGGGCCCAATCGCATGGGCGCCGCGCAAAAGCCCGCCGAGCTGTCTGACCCGCCCCCCGGCGCATTCAACGCCGCTGCCCCCTGAGGATTGACTATGTACGCACCCCCGATGCCCCTCGAACAGCCCCCGATGGTCGACCGCCCCGGCGTGCGCGCGCTGCGCGGGGCGCGCCCGCAGATGACCCCCGAGATGCAGCGCATGCGCGACTGGGCGAACTCCCAGCGCACGGCCACAGCCGCCAACGCGCGCAACGGCGACTTCATCCTCAACCCGGTCGGCAGCGGCAGCGCTCCGATGGGGGTGGGTATCCCCACCCAGATGCCCGTGCCGCAGGGGCCTGTCGCCGTCGCGGGAGACCGCGAAGACGCCCCGGGCAAGCCGATGCCGCCCGTCAAGCCGGGCATGCTGCCCAACAAGCCGATGGAGGCTCCGCCGCCTGACAAGCGCGGTCGCCTGACCGGTCGTCGGGGCTGACGCCATGAGCTTCCTCGACTGGCTGGGGCGAGTAGGGGCGGGGCTTGGCGCCGCCGGCCGAGATATCACCGGGCAGATGTTCGGCCGCCTTGGCCCCAACGACCCGAGCACGTTCTCGGGGCGCATGGGGAACATCGCGGCCAACAACGCAAACCCGATGGCGCTGATGCAGACCGGGCAGGCCTTCATGGAGGGTTTCCGCGGCACCCCCGGGCCCGCTCGGGACCTCACCGGCGCCGCCGGCCGCGTCTCCGACGCTGCCGCCCAGCGCGTCGGGTCCGTCGTCGGCCGCGGCTTCATCGGCCGCTCTGGTCGGGGTGCGTTGGTCGCAGGCCCCGGGCAAGCTCGATACGTCGAGCCGCGCAACGCGCTGGGGTACGCGCTCGGGCAGGCCCCCGGCGTGCCGGGCGGAGGCAACTGGTCGGTGGCTACGGCAGGGCGCGGCACTGGCGCCGTTCCGGTGTCTCGCGAAGGCGGGCCGATCATGACGCCGGTATCCGGAGAGGGCGGGCCTGTTGCGTCTGCCGAACGCACCGATGCTGAAGACTGGCGACACGGATCTGGCGGGCGCCAGCGCGGAAGCTCGCAGCTGGGGATGACCCAGCTCGGGCAGGCCAGCTCTGGCCTCGTGATGGAGGGCGACGCTCGCTTCCGCAATCGTGGCGGGATGATGCAGGAGTACTAGCTCCGCAGCATCGCCCGCATGAAGTCAGCGAGGTCCTGCCCCTTCAGGCGCAGGATCCGCTCGACGTGCGAGTCGATCGTCTTCTCAGCCAGCAGCCGGTGGCAGACCACGCCGCGGTGCTGGCCCTGCCGCCAAAGCCGCGCGATCGTCTGCAGGTAGTCGTCCAGCTTGCCGTAGGGCAGGGTGTACCAAATCAGGTGGTGGCCGCCATCCTGCAGGTTCAGCCCGTAGCCATCGCTGCCGGCCTGCAGCCACAGGATCGGCACCTCACCGCGGTTCCACGCATCGAGCGCTCCGGGCTCGCTGGACGAGCGCCCCTGCGGGAATCGTGCGCGCAGCCGAGTCAGCTCGTGCTTGTAGATGTAGGCGACGATCGTCGGCTCGCCACCGAGTCCCTCGACGAGGTCCTCCAGCGCGTCGAGCTTGGCCTCGTGGATCTGCTGCGGGACGCCGCTCGCATCGTAGACGGCGCCGCCCGCCATCTGCGCCAGCTTGCCCGCCTTGGCGCCGGCGTTGGCAGCGGTGATGATCTCGCCGGCGACTTCCGCCTGCATCTCCTTGACCATCTCGCGATAGGCCGCCATGGCCCGCTCAGGCAGCGGCACCTGCACGTCGATGGTCAGAAGCTCCGGCATGTCCAGCCAGTCGGTGGCCCGCATCGACAGCACGACGTCGGCCACCTGCGCCTCGATCCAGCGCTTGGCTGCGTCGTCCTTCGGCAGCCATCGGTGCGCGCCGACGTCCTCCCGGCACGCGTGGTGGCGGAACGCGGTGATCGTCGGGAAGAGGCGCTGCCCGCCGTCGATCAGGGCCATCTGCGCCCATAGGTCGACGTGGCTATTGCTGACCGGGGTGCCGGTCAGCAGGATCAGCCGGCGGATTGACTTGCGGGCCCAGTGCAGCGCCTGCCAGCGCCGGGAGTCGCGGCTCTTGAAGCTGCCGGACTCGTCGACCACGACGCAGTCGTAGGGCCAGCGCTTGCCTCGGCCGACGTAGCGCGCCGCCAGCCATGCAAGGTTCTCGCGGTTCACGAGGTGGACCAGCGCGGGCGACTGCGCGGCGCGCACCCGATCGGCTTCGCTGCCCGTGATCGTGGCGTAGGTCAGGTCCCGCAGGTGATCCCACTTCTGGAACTCGCGCGGCCACACGTTCTCGACCACGCGCTTGGGCCCGACCACCAGCACCTGCCGAGCGCAGAGCTGCATCAGCCAGCGGTGGAACGCGGTTGCGGTGACCACCGTCTTGCCTAGCCCCATCTCCATGGCCAGCATGCAGCGATGGACCGATTCGATGAAGTCCTCCGCCGTCTGCTGGTAGGGGTGGGGGGTGTATTTCACTTCGCAGGCCGTTCTGCGTCGATCCGGTAGAGCTCGCAGACATCTTCGATGAACTCGTCGACCATGGCCTTCGAATCGAGGACGAAGACAGCGTGGCCCATCCCGATCAGCCCGTCGATCATGGCCGTCTGGGCGGGCGTCGGCGTCTTCCCGGGGGCCTTCAGCTCGACGAACAGGGTGCGCCCGTGGAACTTCTCGTGCATAACCAGTCGGTCCGGCACGCTGCGCTGCGCCGGCGAGACCCACTTGTAGGTCTTGCCACCGATCTCCTTGACCCGGCGAACGAGGTACTGCTCGATGTCGCTCTCGCGAGTGCTTTCCTTCTGCGCCCAGCGCGGAACTCGGTTGCTCATCTCAGTCCTTCCTGTAGAGCTTGCCTTGCCAGCCCGCCGCACCGATGGGCGCGTCCGGGCACCAGACGCTCTGCCGCGTCATGCACTCGATCAGTCGGGGGAGCGCGGCCTCGTCCTGCTCGTCCGTCTCGCTGTCGATCTCGTCATGAACGTGGAGGATCACGTCGACCCCCGCCTCGACCGCGCTGACGAGCCCGTCTGCGAGCTTGTCCCGGGCGATCGCCTGCACGATGTTCTCGACCAGCTTCGGACCGTAACTCGACAGCCAGATCTTGTTGCCGTACTCGGCGCCGCTCAGGTAGCGCAGTTCGCGGCCGTAGCGCCCCTCGCCAACGAACGGCCGGTAGTAGGCCAGCGAACGGCCGGAGGGCAGGTCGATGAAGAGGAACGGGCCCGTTTTACGGAAGCCGAACGGACCGACCCGCTGGGTCTGGCCGGTCTCGACCGCCGAGAACGCGGCCTCCTCGACGTCAGCCCAGAACTGCACCACCTCCGGGTACGCTGCGCGGTAGGCGCGCACATGCCGCGAGGCCTCGTCTAGCGTCAGCACCACCCCGTAATTGAGTGCGTAGGTCTGCAGGCCGCGCGCGCCCATTCCGTAGCCGCAGCCCAGCACCGCCGGCTTGCTGATGTTGCGCTGGGCCTTGGTGATCTCGTCGTAGGGGATCCGGAACAGGTACTTGGATCCGAAGTCCTTGTAGGCGTCGAGCCCCTGCTCGAACACCCGGAGGATGCCCCGGCAGCCGGACGCCCATCCCAGCATCACCGTCTCGATCGATGCGAGGTCGGCGCACGCCTGCTTGCGCCCCGGGGGTGCGGCTATCACGCTGCGGATCAGCGACGCCAGCACCGGCGAGACCTCGCCCCAGAGCGTCCGGATGCTGGAGATATCCCCCGCCGCAGCCAGCACACGCGCGGGCTCGATCTCGGCCTCCTTCAGGACCCCGCGCGGTAGGTTCTGCGGCTGCAGCAGCTTGCCCGCCCAGCGCCCGGTGCGGGCCGCGCCGAGGAACGTGAATGCGCCGCGCAGGCGGCCATCCCGGCAGGTGGCCTTGATCAGGGTGTCGAGCTTCTTGAGGCTGGATGTCGCGAGCTCCCGGCGCAGGTCGAGGACATCCCGGACGTCTTCGTCGATCGATTCGTCGGCGCGCATGCGGTCGACGGTGCCGGCCTTCAGGTCCTCGGCTTCGACGTTCTCCGACCGCAGCCACGCCATCCACTGGGCGCGACTGCGCGGGTTGGCCATCTCGGTGCGGAGCTTGACCTCATCGATGACCTCGTTGGCGTTGACCTCGGCGGCATTCGCGCACTGGCGAACGAAGGTCATGTCGATGGGGATGCCGCGGTCGTTGATCTGCTGGTCAATGAACCAGAGGCGCCATTCGCGCGGCGACATCGGGAACCGCGCCAGCTTCCGCCCGATGTCCCGCTCGACCTCGACGTCGGCGACGTTGTAGTCCTTGAACTCGGGCCACAGCTTGATGTTCTTGGCGATGCCGCCCTTCTTGGGGGTGCACAGCGTGGTGATCAGGCGGCGGTCACCGTCGAGCTTCTGGTGTGGCGTGCGCAGCTCCTTGGCCAGCGGGCCGAGACCGGCCGGTAGGGCCAGCGACCGCGCCCAGACCATCGTGCACCGCCAGCGCTCGATCGGGATCCGCATGCGCAGGGCGCGCCAGAACAGCACCCGCTCGAACTGGGCGTTGTGGGCCCAGAGCAGCTCGCGCGGATCCTCCAGCCGCTCGCGCAGCTCGGCCGGGATGGGTTCGCCATGGTAGAGGTCGACCACCTTGGCCGGCTCGTCGTCGAGCGCGTAGCCGATCAGGGTCACCCGCGTCGACGGATCCTCCGCGTAGCGGTACAGGCCAGCGCCTTTCAGCTCGCACTCGCTGAAGGTTTCGAGGTCGATGTGGGTGGCCACGTTTCACACCACCTCGTCCGCGTGTCGTGCTGCGGCCTCGGCCTCGTCTTCGCTGGCCAGCAGGCGAACGCGCATATCGCAGCGGTCACCTACGCCATGGCTCCATGCTTCGTTGCGCGCCTCTTCCTCGCTCTCGCAGTCGCGAACGACCACGACCAGCCGGCACAGCATGACTACTTCGTAGTGCTTGAGATCCGCCATAGCTCGTACTCCAGTTGCCCGGCGCCGGTTGCCCGGCTCCGGGGGTGTGAAATCAGAAGAACGTACGCTGGTCGAAGGCTGGGTCGGTTTCGCGATCGAGCGGGTCAACGCCATCAGCCCCGCCTTGCGACGCAGCTCATCCACCAGCTCGCCGAGCACGCGCCCCTGCTCCTTGACCTTGTTCATGGCGTCGATTTCGGCCTGCTCCGGCTCGCGATAGCCGCTAATCTTCCGGTGTTGGTTTTCCATCATGTACTCCTGTAGTTGAGGGGCGGCGCCGGTTGCCCGGCGCCGGTGTTACCTCACCACGGCACGTCGCCGCCGGCCTCGCCGGAGCCGCCGCCTTCCTCGGCCCACGCCTCGAAGTCAGACTCGGCCGAGCGCTTGTTGCCCAGCGGCTCGCCCTTGCGGACGACCTGAATGTTGCCGAGGCCCAGCGCCACGCCCTTGCGCTTGTTGTCGTAGGTGTAGGCATTCAGGGCGACGCGGCACCAGTCGCCGCTGACGAACTGCGTCGCTTCCATCACGCGCTGCAGGTTCGCATCCACGACGGTGGGTTGCTGGGTGGTCTTGACGTTGATCACCCACATGCCGTGGCACTCCTCCCCGTACTCGCCGCCCTGCGGCTTGGGGCCATTGCCATCGTGCCACGGGGTGTTCAGCCCCTGCGGCGGCTTGCCATTCCACTTGGCGTCGACGGCTGCCTTGCAGGCGGCCTTGATCGCGTTCATGGTGGCCACGTCCTCCTTCGGGATCAGGAGGGTCATGCTGTACTCGGCCTTGCCGTTCTCCTCGTTGATGGTCGGGGTGAAGACCTTGACGTAGGAGCCGCGGACAACGCCCGTGCGGCAGTAGGTCGGGGGGTTCTTGTTGGGGGTGGCACTCATCTACATCTCCCAAGGGTCGAGTGGTTGGTTGAAGTCGTCCGCGGCAGTCGTGCGTGTGATGGGCGGGCGAGGGTCGGATTCCGGCACCAGCGCAGGCTTGCCCGGGGGCTTCGAGACGATCCCCTGCAGCACCTCCGCCGGATCCCGGTGGATGGTTTTGAGGAGCTTCTCAGCCTCCGGGATCCCGATCAGGGGGCCGGGTTTGAACAGGAGCGCCTTGGCGATGCCGCTATGCGTCAGGCGCTCCACGACAGCGTCCGTGGCGACCCACTGTCGATTCGAACGCCCCTCGACCAGCTTGTGGCCGGGGACGGGCTGGCCATCCAGCGCGAGCTGGAGAGCGTGTTGTGATACCGCGGCTGCCCAGTCGGTCAGTATTTCGAGACGCGGCAGGACCGCGCCCAGCTGCTCGATGGTCAGCGTCTTCGGGTCGGGCAGGGTTGGCGCCTGCGTCGCGATGACCTCGAACTCGGTCTGGGCGACCGCCAGCGCCTGCTCTGCGCGGGCCTTGCAGATGGCCTTCGCCTTGCACCACTGGCAGGCCTTCACCGAGGGCACCAGCGGCGCGTCCGGCTGGTCCACCGCGACCGCGGCGGCCCGGACCTCCTCACCCCACTTGCGCAGCTCCTCGGGGGTGATCGTGGTGTGGCTCTCGTGGTCGAGGCGAGGCTGGAGGATCATCAGCCCCCATGCATTGACCGGGTACAGGAACGACAGCTCCTGATCCGCACCAAGCGCGTAGAGCCGCAGCTGCTCGTTGCCCGGGGCGACCACGCGCAGGCCCTGTCCATACTTCAGATCGATGACCCAGCCGACGAGAACCTCGTCGGGCTTCAGCGTCCCGATGATGACCACGTCGGCCGTCCCTGAGCCGTCGGGGACGTAGTCGCTGTAGCTGTAGCGCTGCTCGATCAGGATGACCGGATCCACCAGTCCGCGCGCAATCTCCCGCACGCGGTCGATGTAGGTCTGGACGTGGATCTGCATGTCCTCGTCGACGTACTGCATCAAATGGTCCGGGATCCCGGCCGTAGCCTGCGGGTGGCTGGCATCGAACCCGCCCAGCAGGCAATTTGCCGCCAGCGCGTGTGCGGCCGTGCCCTCCTCGGCGTAGCTGGATGAGGCCCCCGGACCCGGCAGCGTGGCCTCCAGCGCCACACTGCCGGGGCAGTTCATCCACCGGTGCGCGGCGGACGGGGAGAGGCGCGCATGCCCGCTCACGGCTGGCCGCCTGCCTCGATCCGATCGAGGCCTGCCCACAGGGCCGGGTAGACCGACGGCGGCGCGTCCGTCAGCAGCTTGTAGCCGTGCTGCTCGATCAGCGAGATGACCGCGGCGCGGTGCCCGGCGGAGGCGAGCTTGCCGCAGCGGCTGCGGAGCATGACCAGATCGACGACAGGAGCGGTCGGCGCCGGCGGCTCGGCGGCT
>ERZ724522.1055-NODE-1055-length-15761-cov-8.608112_pt1 | contig 15761 bp, 25 predicted proteins | sample MGYA00376055_ERZ724522 | MGnify/ENA primary metagenome ERZ724522 (study PRJEB28724, sample SAMN07190884) | wastewater metagenome | isolation source: effluent of sewage treatment plant in Hong Hong | place: Hong Kong | collected 2016-03-17 ... | reverse complement strand
CCAGCACGACTCAGTATCTGCTGCATCGTCGCCAGGTCTGCGTCAGATAGACCCCTCAGATTGACAGCAGCTACCTGAACAGGTCCACCGTCCGGGCCTGATAGCGTGGTGTCCAACTTGTCGCCATACTTCTTGGGGTGCCACTTTGCCAACAGTTTTAGCCGATGTTCTGCCCTGAGTTTTGCCCATGCTACATAGCCTGCATCAATGCCACCGTTTTGATTGCGTTCTGGCGGTGCATCGGTAATTTCTAACGATTCACTAGCGATTGCATCCGCTCCAATTTCGCGCGCGCGCGCGATTGATTGAGAAAGATTCTCATTCGCATTCATCCAATAGTAAACCGTACTCCAATCGGGCATGCCTGGTGCCCTACAAATCTCTCTAAGCGGGACGCCTTCTGATAGTCTGCGACATATTTCTGCTGCAATTTCATCGGTGTATTTTGATGGCCTACCGATCTTTTTTACGGCAACAACACCATCATTTTTAACCTGTTGCGTTTTTTTCTTAGCCGGTGTCTTTTTAGCTACTGTTTTTTCCATTATTTTGAACCTCCTTGTGTTTGCACCCTTCGCACCTTTTATCAATCTGGCCAAGCCACGTGTAGGTGTACTGGCACTGCGGATTGCCGAATGTTTGTATTGGTGGCCTGTTATGGCAACCGTATTTATCTGGCGTACTCATTTACCAGTACTTCCCAATCCATTTGTACCGCGTTTAGTTTCTGACAGGCTATCAACGACTTCAAGTTTATGTCTCCATGTTGCTAGCACAAGACCTTGAGCAACACGCTCGCCTGCGTTTACTGTGTAATCGGTATTTGAATCATTATGTAACCGTACCATAATTTCTCCGCGAAAATCCTCATCAATAACCCCTACACAATTAGATAAACGTAATCCATGATTAAAACCATGCCCGGATCGTGAGAACACCAGTATGACATGGTTTTTTGGAATTTCTACTGCAATACCAGTGCCGGTTAGACCGCTGTTTCCTGGTGAAATAGTCACCGCATTAGTTGCGTAAAAATCAAAAGCAGCGGATCCATCTGTTGCGTAAGTTGGAACCTTTGCATTTTCAAATAAAAGTTTAATTTTCATATTAATTTTCCAATGTTTGCATCATGCACACTTACGCTAACGTAAGGCTCCAGCGCGTAGTATTTTGCGCACACCAGCTCTACGATTTGCGAATCGTCAACCCAGACAATCCCGTTCATGCCATCAAAAATTCCTTTCGCCACGTTATCTATGTCTGGTTTTTTAGCTGGCCGCTCCCTTCCTGACAGAGCATCTGTTCTTTTTTTCTTTGACCATGTACCTGGTACTTTGCAATAGATGCCCAAATGAACGCGCACTGGATGTTCTAGCAGCGGGGCGTTTTTCATAGCGGCATGTGCGTAGACTGCTACCAGCTGTTCGTACTGTGCTGTTTTTGCTGGTGTGTATGCGTGAGCACGACCGCCAGACAGGGTTACTCGGGGACGCGCTTTGCCGACTGGCTCTCCGGGGACGTTGAAGGCAATCATGTGATTGATCTCCATTCCCCGCACCACTCATCCTCGTGGACGATAGGGAATGCGTATAGGTTGTGTAAGTCCTGAGCTTTTATCGTTGAATCTTTTGTTAAAAACTCCATACAAAGCGTAGGTGGGTATCTTCGACAATTTGCCTCGATTCCACCAGTGTTAGTTTCAAACGCACCTCCTACATCGAAAAACATGCAGTTTATGCACCTTGACACGGCTTCATGCTTTGGTAGTGTCACCTCACTATCTATGGCGGCTTCTATGCCTGTTTTAATCGGTTTTAGAGTCATTCTCATTGCGCTTCCTTCGACTTATTCCGTTCTGCCATCATTGCATCGGCCATTTGGTACGCCAGTTTTGCCAGGGATTCGCGTGTCCCGGCTGGCATTGTGGTGCTGGCCATTTTTGCCATGATGCCGCTTAGTGCAGCGGAAGCGAATGTGTCACGATCTAGCATTGAAGTTTTTAACAACGTAATCTCTGGAACTGGAGGGAAGTCAGATGCGCATAGAGTCATTGCAGCGCTCCAGTAAGGCCGATTGCCATGTCGTACTCGTCGGACAGTGTTGGGCAGTCAGTCTGCCCAGGTCCGCAGTAGCGATTGAGCAAGCTGGCCTTTTCGTCGGCGCTGGCGTGCTCATGGTGTGGGTGTGGGTAGGTGTGGACTTGTGGGTCGGGGTGGTGGTGGTGCATTTTTTGTTTCCTTATGTCACGATGCAAAAATTCTGTGATGCTCTTGTAGCTGCAACATAAAGCAGCTTTGCGGCATTGCGCTGATCTTGTCTCTGCATGGTGCGCATGGATGAAGTCCAGTCGAAAAGCACAGTATTGAACGTGCTACCTTGCGACTTGTGAACAGTCATTGCGTATGCGTGCGATATGTCTGCAAATGACTCTTTTAGCGAATACGCCTGGAATGAATAGCTACGTGCTTCTGCATTCAATCTGCGCTCTTGGTTTCCATCTGTAGCTTGATTGGCCTTTAGCTTGCACTGGCTTGCCATATCAAACAAGCGTTTGTATTTGCGTTTATGATCCAAGCGATTAACGGGCGCATAGACGCATCTCCCATCGGTAAAAGTTACGACATAGCACGGCACATCTGGGTAATCTGGATTTTGTGACAGTTCGCACGATGACACATCCAGCAATTCACCATTCGTCAACCGTGCTTTAGTTTTTGTGCCAATAAACCAAGAGTGCTCACATCCGTCATTGATTACTACTGGTTCACCTGCTGCAAACCCTGGAACGTCTGGATATAGAGCGTTATGTATTGCTGTGTTGTGCCCGTCGATAGATTGATTGGTGTACGCAAGAATGCGTGTTTGTAGGCTGTTCTGATGCGCTCCTACAGCCCATTCGCGTAATGTGGTATCACCGCCAGATGCCACAATGAAGCGCTCATCATTTTTTCCTGCGCATGCATAAGCTGTATCAAGTGTCGGCATCGAACAATCTTCTGCTTGTGTTCGAACCAGTGTTGCGTATGCAATGACTGGGTTATCCATCGCCTGCCGTACCACGGTTTTTAGTGAAAACCTTAGCGATACAACATCAGGATTGAACACACTTGAAATGGTGTTTGAATCGTCAACTGGTGGCAATTGCGCTGGATCACCGACAAAGAGTATTTTGCAATTCCTGCGATGTTTCAGAATCAAACGCAGCATCTCATCAGAAACCATTGATGCTTCGTCAATGATGGAAATGTCGTACTCATGCAGAGTGCATTTCACATTTTCATCGCGAACAAACTTTGTTTTTCCGTCTATCTGCTTACGTGGCCTTAGTCCAAGTGCAGCATGGATAGTTTTTGCCTCATACGTGCCGCTTGGTATCTTTCCTGCCAGTACATCAACGGCCTTATTAGTGGGTGCTGATACCAGTACCTTTGCATCCAATGCTGCCACCAGTTTTGATACTACAGTCGTTTTCCCAGTACCTGCGTACCCGCTCAAAGTTGCAACGTCCATATCCATGAACCCGGTAGCAAAGTCGTGCAATTGATGCAAGACGTGGCTTTGTTCTTCGGTTAGTGTGATTTCATCCATTTGTTATCTGAGTGTGATGTGTAGACAAGGTGTAGACGATGTGTAGACAAAAAAATCAATTTTGTCTACGCCATAAGTCTTTGATTTATAAAGAAAAAAACCATGTGTAGACGTGTTGACGTGTAGACCTATATAGAAAGTTCTTTTCTCTATATAAATCTCTCCCCTTAGAGAAAAAGAGTAAATCGGTGTCTACACGTCTACACATCAATTTTTCCCTTTCAAATCAACAGGTTGATGTGTATACGTTTTGTCTACTCTTGCGTCTACATTGGCTGCACTTGCGTCTACACCTGCTTTTTTGACGTTGACATAGCATGCCCGCACCAGTTTTTTTCCTTTGCCAGTTTTAGTAGGAACCTCGAAAATCTCTTCGTCCTCTATCATTTGTCCAATCAGAAGTTCACGTTTTTCTGGTGTAAGGGAGCGATATGGCCTGCAACCTTGTTGCAGCTCGCGCCTGGATGCTCCTTCTGGTCCGAATTGATCTATGTACTCTACTGCGCGCTGATACACATCTGGCTTATCCTCTTCGTGGCTTGAGTGCAGATTGGCAGCGGCTATAGTGGCATCCAAGCAATAGCGCACGAAGCTCGCGGACCATGTAACTATTTCTTCTGTTGCAACAGGGTCTGATGTGTTTGCACAAGCTCCCAGTGTGACACACAAGCGGCGTAATAGCTTGCGTGCACCACTGGCAAGCTGGCGTACATGGTGGCCGCGATTGGAATACGCAGCAATCCATGACGCCTCTACGTGCTGCACGGCTCCAGTAAATCTAACAATTTGTGTTGTTGCATCCAGTCCAGCATTGCCACCGTATATTTGTTCCGCTGTGAGTTGCGTGGTGTCTACGGTTTCAAAACCACGCAGCTTGCGAATAAGCTCTATCACATTGGATGGCACTGGTGAAAGCTCAGACTTTGGTCGCTGCATCCAGTCACTCTGATTGAGTGCCGGGATAAACATCACGGCATCCGCAGCGCCTCGACTAAATTCTGTTGCCTTGAATAGATGCACCATGTTGGCACTGCCAATTGTTGCCAGCATCGACAGAGATGGCCTATAGATGATTGGCTGCGCACCTTCTGAGTCAGGCTGCTTCATGCCAAGTTCAGCCCAGTTATCCAATATCAATGTTTGCCCAGCATGAATACGTCCCGTGAGCATAGTTAAGGTTTGCTCAAGCAATCCTGACGGTTGACGCTTGGCAAACCTCAATTGATCGCCATAATCATCTGCCAAGTAGATTACTGCTGGCTGACGATGCAATGTTGTATACAGTTGCTGCGGGCTTGTCATTCGCGTGGTACGCAGCATGGCACGCATACCGGCCTCAAACATCACATGCTCTGTACCGTTGAGTGCGTATCGTCCTTGTGAAACCGATGGGGACAGTACCGCAAGCATAATGCTTGCCGGGTCTTTGAATGCAGACTCATAGCGCCTGGAAGCGCATGCACTGAATACCGCAATGGCTCCAGCCAATGATGTAAGCTGGTGCGTTTCCTCAAACTGGCGTGTAAACCAGTGAGTCAGATCATTGATTGCACCGACTGGGCACTGTCCTACACCTGCAAATGGCTTGATAGCATCTACACGCTCATAGATTGAGCGTACAGTAAGGTCACGCAGCTCTTGTAAGTCAATGACTGGCTTTGGTTCTGGCGCAACTACGCGCCATCCTAGCTGCTTTGCTTTTGCAAATATAGACAAATGGGTAGATGTGTCCTCTACTCCCTTGTTACTGCGAAACGAACGCCATACCCTGATCTGGTCTACTGGGTCATACTTGCGGCTGGATTGGCTCCAATCATCCCAAGCTGCAAATGCCCATTGTTTATCATGGCATGCGTGCAGGGACATGCCAACACGTACCCATGTATCGCGCTCGTCTGACGGTATGGATTGCAGCGCATCCAGCAAATCAGCTTTTGTTTCTTCGCTAATGACATTTGCCGCTGTGTCTGCGTATTGCATGGCAGCGGTAGATATGGACCTGCTGACACCTGCCAAGTCTCTAATCCAATCAGGCATTGGGCTTGCGACGTTTCCTTCGCGTGGATCACTGCTAGCCTCCCATGAATACTCACCGCCGCTGATGTGGTTCGATGGTTCCATCATCAGATAGCCGTTTACCTTAACGTCAATGCCTTTTCCAAGCGTACCTGGCAGGTTTAGATGGTCCGGGCGCTGGAATATGCGATGCTCACCGCCACCTCCGGAATATTGCAGCAGTTCAGAAACCAAGTTCCCATACTGCGCCTCCAGTTCATCCATTGACTGAAATCCGCCATTGCGCGGATCAATATCAATACCGACTAATTTACTCGGAGCTAGGAATACAGCGATGTTTGCCTGTTGGTACTTATACCACCATGATTTGATTGTGTCCGTATCAATGGACGCATCATCCTGGCCGCGCTTTACCAGATGGCCTATTGGATGTTTACCTGGAGACTTGCACTCCTGATTCCCGCATGCACATTGCAGTTTGTTTGTCTCTTTGTTTGTCTCGATCCACCAGCACGGTATGACGTGCCAGCCGATAGCAGCGTACCCAAGCGCCGCTTGCAGCATTTTGTTCTTGTGCATTGGGATGATTGCCATCTAACTATTCCCGATCAACCCCGGCCCCGTCCGGCTTGGAACCTGCAACCCTAACGATTAGAGTGGCTTCACGATGTTTGACTTCGCTCCACTCTTTCAAAATCTGCCGCATGACCTGGGTGCGCTTCACGCCACGTGCGGAGCAATAGCCATCCAAAACCGCAGTCTCGGCGGCTGTGCATTCAAAGCTGATTTCTGTGCGCTGTTCGGACATTTAGGCGGCTTCTTTTTCTTGAACTTGAGGAAGTTCAACCTTCAAATCAGGTCGCAAGTCACGCAATTGATACAGCCTGAGCGTAGGAACTGTGTCTCCCCACTGGGAAACAGCCCCTTGTGTGATGCCAAAAAGTTCAGCCACGGCCTTAGCAGAGCCGAGTTCATGGATGAGATGTTGTGTGTTCATCCCATTAGTTTAGCGCACTAAATGAATATTTCCCAGTGCACTGAACAAAAAAACTGGCTTAATTTGGCTATGGAGCTGAAAGACAGAATCAAGTTTGAGCCGTGTTCCGATGGAGTCACCATGGCCTGCAAATGGCGCAGAACATAGCGCAGAAGTGCAACGCTAAAAAATAGCATCTCATTTGTTGCTTAAAACCGCCAACTAGCGGTTTTTTTTCGCCTGCAAAAAAATTTGTGTTTTTTTTGTTTAGTGCACTACAAAGCCGCTTTAGTGCGCTAAACTACAGCCATCGCAGCGCATCGACGCAGCGACAGGCGGAAAGCAAAGCGCCTTTGTTCAAACACCAAGCACTCGCACGCTTGGGCAGTAAGTTGCGAGGTCAAGGCGTACCAGCGAGCCGTAATCGTGGGAAGGTCATACGCCACTGGGCGGATTGATCGAGTCAAGGGCGGGTGTCCGAAGGCTTCAGGCTTACAGCCACAAATCTATCCACGAATCACGTGGACGGCGCATGTGCCAATGGCATAGGAAATGCGCGAAGCTGGAACCCGCAAGGGGATACGCCAGCGGCCATTCGTGAGGGTGGCGAAACGTTTGCTCATTCGATGAGTGTGCAAACGCTTCTGAAAAGAAGGTTGCAATGCACGTAAAGGAATCGTGTCGCGCCGCATAGCACGGAAATGCGCAGCATAGCAACGGCTTGAAAAGCAACGCGGTAAGGGTGAAAGCCTTTACCGGGTCGTTTTAACTATCCTGATGTATTGCATTGCACCGAAGTGCTTGGCATGGAAACTGAAGGCAATTCAAAGCAACGCGCATCGGCCATTGGCAACAGTGGCTTTTGCGGGTGATGTTGTCCAGCGAAGTGGGGTATTGCACATGCCCGCCGCATACCCAGGCGGCTCTCCTGAGCGGCAACGTTGGCCGTAATGTGCTGAGAACGTGACACGGTGAGAGCACCGACCATCAGGCCATGGAAGTGTTGCGATAACCGAGACTGGTACGGCAGAGACTCCAGTGCAGGGAAAGCTGATGTTCAGCACTGCCCTGACCTGATTGACTTATCAACCAAGGATTAACATGAAATGGATACCAACTACCGAAAAGTTGCACCCCGAAAAGCCGGGAAAGAGACCATACGAACAGGTGCCGTGCCTGATTATGAAGAACGGCAGAATTCTGCTACGGCAATGGAACTGTGAGCATCTGGTTTGGGACGACGAGGATGGTGACGATTTCTTTTGCGAAGCGAAAGAGGTGACGCACTGGATGCTGTTGCCTCATTTGCCGTTTAAGAGCACGACATGACATGCATACAAATACCCGGCGGCATTCTGTGCGTGCAGCCAACGTTCAAGCCCGGAGACCCGGCACCTGAAGGATACATAAATTGGCATGAGTGGGCAGCAGTGCAGCACACAGCCGGGTTGCGGCAGAAGAAGTGCCCGGCATGTTTGCGCTGGAAATATCCGCAAGAAATGCACGATGTGGCGGATGTTTGCAACAAGTGCAGCACAGCATAGTAAACAGATTTTTAACCAAACCAGCCACAGTGCTGGTTTTTTTATTGGAGGTCATCATGAGCGAATCGAAACGGCCAGATATTACTGGCATGCACAGTTACATATTTTTTAGCCATTCTGGTGTGCCGATTGAGTGCTACTTTGACCATCAGCCGCATGAGCCACAAACAATGTACGACCCAGGAGCGAATGAGGTACTGGAGCTTGTTCACGCATTCATTGGGGATCATGACATTCTGGACATTATGGAGCAATCAATCAAATGTCTGATTGAAACAGTTGCTCTGGCGAAGATGCAAGAGGAACGGATAGATGACGATCATAGGATTGAGTTTCCTAGGCCATCTAAAGACTATCGCAGTTTTGCCAGTTTTCTGGGGTAGCGCCATGATTACATATCGAATAACTGTGCGCAAAGGCGTAAAAGATTTATGTTTTGTTAGGTTATTGCGCCTTGACAGGCTCAGAGAAACATTGTGCGAGCTTAGGGTGCAGTATCCGAAGTGTATTTTTGTGCTGCAAAGCATTCACACGTGAAAGTATTTTATGGAATGGAAGAAAAATACACAGCGCTACGCTTGCGGCGAGTTTTTAATGCTCGGTCGATGGAATGTTGGTAGCGTTGATTATGACAGCACAAAAAGCAGAAATGATCCAAAAAAATGGGCAGCAACATGCAGACTGCCAGGGATCAAAGATTTACTTGGGCATTATGAAACATCAGATGTTGCCAAGGAAAGAGTGGAAAACGCAGTACGGCACTGGTTAAGCCAGTTGCCACAGAATCAAACTCAATAACCCGCCACCGAGCGGGTTTTTGATTTGGAAAGCGCATCGTCATATCCAGCCAGTATGAGGCGCATTACAAGTTGGCGAACTGATTGCAACAGTTCTTACGATAGTCCATGACCGATACCGACCACATGGAGCGCTACGTGTGGCACGAGGAAAAAAGCTGGGTATGACCATGCGCTTTAACACCTGGCCCGCCTATCGCGGGTTTTTTATTTGTAATAAGGAGAAGAGAAATGAAAGACGAAAACTACGTAGAAACCGCAATTTGCGACGCAATACTGTGCGCACTGATTGGTGGCGGTTTGGCGTGGGTATTGCAAAGGTGGTGGTTTGCATGAATATCACCATTTACCTGCAAACATTTTTTCGTTATGCAATCAACGGCTACAGGATCAAGCATTGCCACAGGTTTGCGTGGCGGAGGGCTACAGCATGAATAACCAACTTACACCATTACCAGTACTGATTACGTCATTACGTGCAGCAAAGCAAATGGAAGATGCCGCAGCAGAACAGCGCATCTCCATCGAAAAGCAAATCCTTCTGCACTACGCAGACCAAGCCAAGACTGAGGGAAGTATCACCGACAAGGATAACGGCATTACCGTGACATACGGTGTCACCCGCAAGGTGAACACCGATGCGCTGCGGGAAGCCTGGGCCACTCTAAGCGAAAACATGCAGAATGCATTTTCTTGGGAAGCCAAAGTAGTAACCAAAACACTTAAGGCAATCCAAGACCTTGATCCTCGCGCTTATGCGCAACTGAGCAATTTCATTACCACGACACCGAAGAAAACATCAGTCACATTGAAAGAGTAAATATGTTTGATTTATCCAGTATCACACGAACGCGCCGGATGCGTGCGCCAAAAGTCGTCATTGCGGGTCCGGGCAAAGTTGGAAAAACTACGTTCGCGGCCAGTGCGCCGAATGCCATCGGAATCCTCACAGAAGATGGTGCGGATTTTGTGGATGCACAGGCTTTCCCACTTGCGCAAAGTCTGGCAGATGTGTACCAGGCTATAAGCACGCTTCTTAATGAAGAGCATGAATTTAGAACACTATTTGTGGATTCGCTCGATTGGCTTGAACCACTGGTGCAGCAGCACGTGTGCCAGCAGAACAAATGGAAAGATATCGAAAGTCCAGGCTATGGGCGCGGCTACATCGCAGCGGCTGACGAGTGGCGAAACTTCCTGAATGGACTTGAAGCGCTGCGCAGTCAGAAGCATATGGGCATCATTTTGATTGCACATGACAAAGTGAAGAGGGTTGAAGATCCGCTGACAGAAGGATTTGATTCGCACGTTCTGAAACTGCACGACCGTACATCCGCGCTCACGCTCGAATGGGCCGACGTTGTTGGGTACTGTGGCTACCGCATTCTGACAAGCAAGACAGATGCAGGATTTGGCACAAAAGAAACCAAGGCCACGACAACTGGCGAGCGAATTATGAACGTCGAAAGCCACCCAGCACACTGCGGTGGGAATCGCTTCGGACTAAGAAACATGCCCCTAGACTGGGCAACATTTGCAGCGGCACTCGCAGCAGCGCAAGCGTAAACAGTCTAATTTTTATTAACCAACCGACAGAAAGACCATCATGGCATTCTTAAACTTTGACTCAACCAATATCGCCCCTGAAACATCCCGCGAACCTATCCCGGCAGGAACATATTTGTCACACATTACGGAATCTGATTTAGTTGCCGCCAAGTCTGGCGACGGCCAAAATCTCAAACTTACATTTGAGGTTTTAGATGGCCAATTTAAAGGGCGCAAGGTATTTGAGAATTTGAGCGTGCAGCATATCAACCAAGACGCACAGCGTATTGCTCAGGCCAAACTGAGCGCTATCTGCCACGCTACCGGATTGCTTCGCGTGCAAGATTCATCAGAACTGCATTACAAGCCAATCAAAATAAATGTGACGATCAAACCGCCTGCGAACGGATACGATGCCCAAAACAAAATAAAGGGATACGAGTCGGCAAATCCTGCCGGTTCGTATGCGCCGCAACAATTTGCACCCCAGCAACCGCAGCAGTTTGCGCCCCCTCCTGCGCAATCGTCCGGTGCGCCAGCTTGGGCAGCGAAAAAGTAAATGGCCGAGATACCAAACACGGTATCTGACCCAGTAGCCGCAGCAATATACGCTCACTATAAGAGCGTATACGGGGCCGAAAAGCCTCGTGGCTATCTGGGTGCCAGCAGCATTGGCAAGTCGTGTTCTAGGGCGCTTTGGTACGATTTCCGGCTATCGAAACAACCTAGTTTTGATGGTCGAATGTACCGGCTATTCCAAAGCGGACATTTGCAAGAGCCTCGAGTGATTGCAGACCTGCTGGCTATCGGTTGCACGGTTTACAACATCGACCCGGAAACGGGCAAACAATGGTCATTCAGCGAGCCATTAACCGGGCACCACTTCAAAGGTAACTGTGATGGTGTTGTGCTGGGTGTGCCACAAGCACCGAAGGCAGCGCACGTTCTAGAAATCAAAACCAGCGGTACAAAATCGTTTGCTGATCTGCAAAAACATGGAGTAGAGAAAGCGAAGCCTGAGCACTTCGCACAGATGATGATTTACATGCACTGGACGATTGCCAGGTACGGTGACGATGGATGCCGAAGGGCTTTATACATCGCAGTCAACAAAGACACGGACGAAATCTACACGGAGCGCGTCGAGTACAGCAAGTCCACAGCGCAAGCGATTGTCGATAAAGCGAAGGCCATCATACAGTCCGTAGAACCGCCCCAGCGCATAAGCAACGATGCATCTTGGTACGAGTGCAAATGGTGCGATTACAGCGCCATGTGCCACGGTAGCGCGGTCCCTGAACCGACGTGCAGATCATGCGTACATGCTACTCCAGAGATGGATGGCGATGCACGATGGTCATGTGCAAAACGAAAGTTTAATCTTAGTTTTGACGAGCAATTGCGAGGATGCGATACGCACAGGTACATCCCGTCTTTACTCGGATTTGCCCATGTGGTAGATGCAACAGATGAGCATGTGACCTACGAATGCAACGGACGGTTTTTCAAGAACGGCACGCCGCCTGCTGGTTATAGCTCGAAAGAGATACACGCCTGCCAGGACAAGGCGCTTCTTGTCGCAGAGAGCAAGTTTATCAACGACATGCGCCAGAAGTTTGGCGCTGAGATTGTGGGGTGAATGATGCAGCTTAGAACATATCAATCACATGCCGTATCAGCCACCTTCAACTGGTGGACAAAGCACGAAGGAGCTTGTCTGTTGCAGTTACCAACGGCAGCAGGCAAAAGCATAATTTGTGCTGAACTGGTGCGCCAGGTGTGGGACCAATGGCCTGACTTTCACCCGCGCACAGTTGTTCTTGTTCCGTCGAAAGAACTGGCCGAACAGAATGCCGAAAAGCTGGTAAAGCTGCTACCGCAGAATATCAGCGTCGGTTTTGTGTCGGCAAGCCTTGGAAAAAAGCAACACTTAAAAGATGTTGTTGTAGCCACCATTGGCAGCATCTACAAAGACGCACACCAGATGGGAAATATCAAGGTTGTCATCATTGACGAAGCACACCTTTGCAACAACAACGGCAAAGACAATGGCATGTACAGGAGGTTTTTAACTGACCTTGCCAAATACTGTGATTTTCGAGTCGTTGGCATGACGGCAACAGCATACAGAGGTGATGGTGTATGGCTTACTGATGGAGACGATCCACTGTTTACAGGCATTGCAAACACTGTGACGATGCGCGAATTACTGGATGCAGGATACATCGCGCCACTTGTTCCACCAGCGCCAGGTTCTATTACAACACGCATCGACACCAGCAACGTAGGCATTTCGCAAGGTGACTACAAGGTGAGTGAACTGTCTGATGTTGTTGAAACGTACCTGCAAGGCGTAGCGGATGAGTCTGTGCGATTGGCCGCTGACAGAAAGAAATGGATAGCTTTTACGCCATCTGTGGCGAATGCAAACAGCCTTGCGTTGAAACTTGATTACAAAGGAATCAGGACATTTGTTGTATGCGGTGAAACGCCAAAAGACGTGCGAGAAAAAGCAATCGAGTATTTCAAACAAGGTGACATCAGATGCCTGATAACAGTGCTAGCACTATCAACAGGCTTTGATGTTCCAGATGTGGATTGTCTTATCTGGTGCCGTCCTACACGCTCTCCAGTTTTATATGTTCAGGGTTTCGGACGTGCGTGTCGGATAGCACCCGGCAAGACAGACGCGCTGATTCTCGATTTCACAGACACCACAGAGCGTATGGGTCCGGTGGACCTAGTGAAAGGTAAAGCAAAGAAGCGCAAAGATGGTGTAGCACCTTTTGTTGTGTGTGACAACTGCGGCGCCAGAAATCACGCAAAAGCGCTGGTGTGCAGCGAATGCGGGGCAGAAATCGCACACGCTGAGAAAGAGGCTGTAGCAGCTAAAGCCAGCCTTGCGCCGATCCTATCAAACCAGATACAGCCAGCGCCAATCGTGTGGCATGACGTGTCACGGGTTGATTACAGCGTGCATCGCAAAGAGGGAAAGCCGGATAGTCTGAGGGTTGATTACTGGTCTGGATTGATGATTGTGGGGAGTGAGTGGGTGTGCTTTAACCACGAAGGTTATGCACGGCAGAAGGCTGAAAACTGGTGGTTGCGGCGTGATGTTTTCTGCTGGGGAATTCCACATGACACAGTGCAGGCATACGCACTTGCGACTCAATACACAACTTCTGATGGACATCATGACGGCATCGAAGAACCAACCCGCATAGCCACCATCAAAAACGGCAAATACACGGAGATAGTTAGCTATGAATTTCCAAGAACTGAAAGCCACGAAAGAGGCACTCAAAAGGAGTTTACGTGAACTCGAAATTATCAAAGTCGCGTGCTATTCATGCACGCAGTACAAGCATACCAAGTGCCAGCATTACCAAGCTGCGCCGACAGAAGATTGGGTCAAAGGGCCAGTCGAATGTGAACACTGGATTTATGACGAGATTCCGTTCTGAAATTGAAAGACTCAGACAGGAAAACGAGATTTTGCGCGAAGAGCGCATGGACATTTATCAACACGCAAGCTACATGATGGCGCATTCTTGAAAGGCACACATGAAAGTAACCGCAGACATGCAACAAATAGGAGGTGAACACTACACCTCTAAACGCATACAGCCCTGGGCCGCCATGGAATCATGGATGAGTGCACAAGAATTCCAAGGTTTTTTGAAGGGCAACGCCATCAAGTACCTTGCTCGCTGCAATGACAAGGGCGGGATTGAAGATGTTATGAAAGCACGCCACTATATCAACAAACTAATTGAGGTTATGAATGCAAGTCAATCAATTACCGGCTGAACTCTCAAAATGCCACGGTTTTCAGTGCCAAGATCGGGAGCGTTGCGTCAGATACATGGAGCGCAACAACTATGGAACTGTGACGCCATTTGCATCGCACTTGTGCGATGGTGAAGGATTGAATAAATACATACCTGTGAAAGTGGTTGAATGATGTTCAAAATGAAAATAGGCGAAACTGATATTCATTATCAGTTTTATGCTGTTGATGAAAAAGGTAGTTTTAGGTTCGGCCTTGCATACCCGCGCAGCGCACTCGCCGTAAAACTCACGGCAAAGCAAAAAATGATTCTCAAGGATGGATTTAAATCTATGGTTTATAAATGGAACGAATTGGAGCAAACACATGCAAATCACAATTGATCTTGATGATGAACTGTTGCGCGATGCAGTATTCCAAATTGTGCGCGATCAATTTGTACAGCAGCGGTTCGGTGATACAGAAGGCATGAAGCTGTTGAAGCAGCAGGTCATCGCATATGTACGCACAATAGACTTTTCGACGCTGATACGAGAAGTGGCGAATGCGCATATTCGCGGACTGGTGGATCAAGTTGTTTCGACGACCCTAAAAAATGCAGTACGCGCCAAAGCCAGCCAGATGCAGAGAGAAGGGACGTTGTTCGATGAATAAGTACATCCAGCGCGTGACCATAGTTGAGAACTTGAACACATTGGAGAGTGAGGTATGACTCCAGGAATGCGATACATAGTAACGAAAGCCAGCGATGATGGAACATTTCAAGTCGGCGACCACATATCTCCTAATGAGAATGGGACCATTTCATGTATAGAAGCTCAAGGCTGGGTAGAGAAATCAGACGTACAAGAAGCTATCAAAGGCATGGAATACGAGCCTGACAGAGCATGGGCTAAACGGCAGATTGAAAAAGCTGAAAGGATAGCAAAACAGTATGCGTAAAACATCAACATACGCCCGCAAGCGGGCACACAATCATCCTGGAACTGTCACGTACAAAATAGGCGACTTCGTTATTGCCCGTGCAAAACAACGATTGCATGGTGTTGATAACGTAATTGCGCGATGCACCCCGTACAAAGACAATGAGTTTTTTGACTACAAAGCAATACTTTTGCCGATCCACCTAGCCCTTGAAGGATTCATTAAGCGCACAGTCCCACCAGATGATCGGGAATCGTACAACGCGCTGGCGTTTGCGTTCAACGAAGCCAAGGCCAGGTATTTGGACATTGGCGGGAAAGGAAATCCGGCAATTGATCTACTGGACAAAGCTGCAAATGCTCTAGAACGAATGCTTGATCGCTATCGACGATTAGGCCAGTGGGGGCTAGATGGTCCGGCAATACAGGAACTGACAGATGGTGTAAGCCTGTATGAGGAGGTATTACTAGCAAGTAGTCCCAATCAAATGCACGATGCTGCGATGACGTCGCTTCGATGGATAACGATACAAGATGCAGAAAACAAAGAAACCGCTTAGAGCGGTTTTTTTACGCCTA
>ERZ724522.1054-NODE-1054-length-15789-cov-11.653044_pt1 | contig 15789 bp, 27 predicted proteins | sample MGYA00376055_ERZ724522 | MGnify/ENA primary metagenome ERZ724522 (study PRJEB28724, sample SAMN07190884) | wastewater metagenome | isolation source: effluent of sewage treatment plant in Hong Hong | place: Hong Kong | collected 2016-03-17 ... | reverse complement strand
CAGCAGACGCTTCACACATTGCAATACCGGAAACCTGTACCTGTACTGCCTGACCAACAACGGGGTCATCCGTCATCAGAACACCAAGGACAGCACCAGCGTCATCGGGATCAACAACAGTATTGCCCACACTTTTCACAAAACGGAAACGCTCACTTGTTGCATCGTTGCAAGTGAAAGTACCGATTGCTTGTACATTTGCTTCATAAGCCATTTATATTCTCCTTACACTGTAAGATGGGGGTTTGTGATGGCTGCTTTAACAAGAGCTTTCTGAATAGTCAGAGTCTTATCTTGCTCCATCAGACCCTTAGCGATAGCAGTCAGCTCATCTGTTGTAGACAGAGCATTCTGTTCGCCTTCAACGCCTTCTGGCTCAAGCAAGTTTGCATTCTTCATAGTCTCAACGGCAGAATCCAACATCGCCAGAACTCTGTCGAAACCGGGCTGCTCAGAGAGAGACTTCAGTACATCTGCGTCTTCTTCCTTAGCACCGATAGCGGCATACTTAACGACCATAGCGCCGAACTTGGCAGACTTACGCACTTCCTCATCTGCTTCAAACTTCTCAAGACGCTTTTGCATGTCTTCAACTTTCTTTAAAAGAGCTTCAGTCTCTGCCGCTTTCTGTACGCCAGCACCTTGCTCGGATGTAGTATCAACTTGTGACATTGATTTTTTATCCTCTGTGTTAGGTTTAGTAGCTTCCGATTTCTCAGTTGCTACTGGTGCAGGACGCACCGAACTTGGGCTATCGCTATTGCTACCACCCCCATCAACAAGAGCCTGTGGTAGAGCCTTAACGATACTTGCGTATGCGTCATCTGACTCAGCAGACTTCTTGATTGAATTTGCTACAAGAGATGCCGTGTCAGGCCACATATACAGCATGTGCTGTAAGAAGTCTTCCAGAGACATCTCTATATTTACTCCTGATGGTTTATCGTCTTCTTCGCCGTCTTCCATCTTCTCAATAGGAGCCTTCTTTACAATCAGCGGCTCTGTCTTTCCGTTTGCTGCGCGAGTTACAAGGGCTACATGAGCACCCTCTACGCTGAAATCAAAATTAGTAAGCAACTTCTTTTTCTGTTTTGACATTATTCAATTTCCTCAACATTGGCTTGACATCCTATAGAGAATCCAGTGAAATCACCATTCTTCACCATCTGCCACAAATCATCGTTGTGTATCTTCCACACCTGTATCCAAGAACCTTCTTTTACTTCTTGGCTACCTATTTTGGCAGGGACTGGGAGAATAAAGCTCTTGACGATTTCACAGATTTCTTCTGACACTGTGAGTTCATGCTCAAGGTTGGCCTTATTACAGAAGGTGTTGAAACTTTCACAGGCTTTTGCGACTTCTTCTGCTGTGTAGTAATCGTTGTGAAGATCATTTGTTTGTCCTTCCTCAACAGGATTTGGTTCAAGTACAACAGCGGCAATAGTGCGTTCTTCTTCGTCAACTTTCTTTATGACAACAGTTTTATCGCCAATCAGTTTTGATATTAGCTGCTTGATCATATTTATTACTCTGGAAACACAGAAGATAATTGAACGCCAACCAATGTAGGCTCACCCAATCCACCATATCTAAATGACACGCCCTCACCAGCAGATAAGGTAATAATTGAGGATACTGGTGTGTGGGCTACTCCAGCAGCAGCCGTGATACCTGTAATAAAGTTGATTGATGTGTTGCCGTAGTTGTCATCCACATCACCAACCATAAGCGCAACACCGCCTGTTGCTGTGTCATCTGTACGTCCTACCAAACCCTCAAAAATCAATCTGCAATCGACTTTTGCAAGCACATAAGATGATCTGTGTGTTGTGGTGAAGGTGAACTCATCGTCAGCAGCAAAAGCAACACCACCAGCAGTTATTGTAAATACAACCTCGCCTGAGTCAGATGTGTACTCAACACCAGTAGTTGCAACAGCAGTCTGTGCGCCAGAGACTGTACCAGTTACAGACCATTCTTCAGCACCTTCTGTGGTATCATCAGTACAGATAACAGTCCAGTCTTCTGTGACAGTTGTAAGACTGCACGTAATAGCACTCATAGTGCCATCACCAGTATTAGTACCAGCAGCGGGGGTTGTCGGATAGGCACCGGCCTCTGCAAATGGGATAACGGAGAATATAGTTTCACCGTCACCAGATGACTTTACAAAGTTTATAAACTTACTGGCATCCTCTGCTATAGCTGTATTGGTGTCACCATCTAAAGCCAGAACACAGTGCGGGGGGAGCTTCTGGAAACATTCTGGATCGGTAACTTTTACCGCTTGTGTTCTTTTAGACATCTGAGGTATCCTGTGCGTCAGTATCAGCAGGAGCGTCATCTTGCTGACTTTGTTCACTTGTGATGGTAGCCAACTCTTTCTTAGAGGCCGATTTCTTGTCTTCTACATCAAGAAGACCGTCTGTCTTTATTTCTGCAACTCTTTCTTCCCTAGATGGCATTCTGTCTGTGCCAACTTTAGGGGCATCTACCTTGCTCATAGCCCAATCTCTCAACTCAGGAGTTGGGTCTAGGAATCCAGAATCAGTCAACTTACTCAAGAACTCTGTAAGTTCTTCTATTGAGTGGTTGTCTATAGTTCCGTACTTGAGTGTAGGTGCTGTGCTTATATCCCAACCGTTAAGCTCAATCAGTTGCGGTATAGCATCCTTATTAAAGACATCTGCTATATTGTCCAGCCAAGCACTAATGGCTGAGTGGAACATTTTTACTTTATTATTAGAAAGAGCATAAGAGCCAACAGACTGATTGCCCAACATAATAAAATCAGCAAGAACAGTTTGAGCAATTTGCGTACTATACCGTTGGATGGTTTTGTCTGTATCGAACATATTGCCAGAGGTTTGATTCTGGCCTAACAGTTCTATCTTGAATAACTCTTTGCCTTTATCATCGTAGGCAAGTGGCATAACAACACACGCCTGTTCATTTGCGCGTATGCTTGTACCAATCTTCTGCATTGCCGTATAGACTGCACGTTGTTCGGCAGTGGCATTAGTAGCCATATACGCAGGTGGGATGTAAATTACTGGAATCCCTTTTAAGCTGCGCTCTATACCAACGGCTTCAATTTCTTCTATTGTCTTCTTGAAATACCAAGGGCGATAGGCTTGACGCAGTATTGAGATACCTTCTGGATTCTCTTTTCTGCTGTTGGTTCTGAATAACAGGAACCTGTCTCTTGGTATATACAGCAAGTCACCGTTGTTAGGATTTCTTTGCAGAAGACCCATCAACTCTGTTGTATCGCCTTGCTTTGTGGGATTAGAGTAACCATTCTCTATATCACCTTTGTCATAGACCCATTTGTAAACGGTGTCCTGACTACGCATTGGGAACTTTCTCCAACCCCACAGCCCATCATTGTATTTGGACTTGAATCTTGGGTCTTTTATTACGTTCCCGCTTCTACGCTTGAATACTTTTTCTGTTACACAAAAACCATAAGGAAGGAATGACAGAATATCGTTAATAGTTTCTGCCCAAGACTTCTCCATATCTCCACGACAGCTATCAACAAACTCAGCAACCATCATGTCTTTTGGAGAGTCGCTGGCTGGCTGTATCTGCCACTGAACCTTCCGTATAATCATTTCGATGGCAAACAACATACCCCCAACAATAGGGTCGTTGTACATCATCTCTTTGTAAACTTGGTTCTGTTTCGGCCACGCGAGAGCAGGAAGAAAATCCTCCTGCACAATACCCGAAGTCTTACGCAGACCGCTGTATCCCAACTCCAAGGCAGGGGCTGAATCTTGGAAGCTGCTGCCTTGTTTTGGTTTTCTCATTATAGCTTTTATCTTTTAGCTGATAAGATAATTATAACACAACTCTGTTGATTTACCTAAGTTTTTGTGTTATACAGATCAGTTTACCAGCAAAACAGCCGGTAATTGGTCTTTGTTAAGCTCCATCTCCTCTGCACAGAACAGTACCCAGTCTACATTTGACCGTGGTGTAATCCATGTACCATACGGGGTTTCAGCCCATACATTGTCATCGTCAGCGTCAAAATTTCCGCCTATAAGCCCGTAGAACTCTGCGTCAGATGGATTGATAACACCGGATTTTACTGAAAGGATCGCTTTGAATGACATATTGTTTTCCTTGTTTGGTAAAGTGGTTATACAGCATAGAGCGTAAATCTCTGTACTGTTAACATCAGTTGTTGCTGTTAATTCGATTAAACTCTTTTCTCTTATTCTGAACGGGACTAGCTGTGATTGTAGATTCTGTAATTACTACAGTTATGGTACTCATTCTGGCACTGCTACTCTGTTCTCTACTCGAACAGTACCAAGGAATAACGTATTGACAATACCAGCGTTATCTTTAACTACATCTATGTGGTTTAACCCAATGTTCAATAGCTCTGTATCGTCTGCTGACAGTAGAAACTTTGATATACCACCTGCACCATCAAAGTGAGTGGAGTTTGTTATCTCTATAATTGGCAAACCTTGTCTGTATTTGGCTATCGTAAGCGTTATATCTTGACCAGTTATGTCTATTGGCGAGTTATCCCCATCGACAACAACTACTGTTATTACTCGCGTATCCCCGCGATATATTGTGTCTAACTGCGGTTCATTCATCAGTCTGTCCTGTCAATCCGCTCACTGTCTTGCATATCAAACACCGCCTTATCTTCTGTATCGGAGATGTTTCTGAATGTAACTGTTGCGCTACCAGAGCCGTTGTCAACTATAGTTGTTTTACCAGCTAAAATAGCAGCAACCAGTTGGGTAACATCTTGGAATGTAAAAGAACCTTCTACTGGGTAGTTGTGTACAGCGTCTGCTATTGCACCAACAGTCAGACCACTACCAGTAACAGCAATGTCTATGAACATATCACCAATGGCTGCTACAGTTGCTTCCAAATCTCCAGAACCGCTAGCAGCAATAAGCATATTACCTAATGCAAATAAATCAGCATCCAAACTACCGTACCCTGACATGGAGGCTGTTGTATTCCGTCTGCCATTTATTACGGCAGCCAAACTACCAATACCGTCTATGTCGGCAAACATCTGAATACCACCAGATGCGGCAGCACTCATGTCGCCAACACCAGACAGGTCTACACCCATAGATACTACTAGACTGCTTGACGCTGTTAGTGTTCCAGAGCCGCTTAATAGGGCTGTGAGGTCTACACCCCCAGATATTACTGCGTCTAGGTCGCCAGACCCACTGAGTGCAACTAACAGACTCCCAAGGGCTGCTATAGTGGCATTAAGGCTACCAGTACCAGTAAGTACAGCACCCATGTTACTTCTGCCCTGTATGAACAAGGACATACTGCCACTTCCAGTAAAGGCAGCACCCGCTGATCTGGATGGGATCAGGTTTGAAACTATACTTCCTAAACCAGAGAAGTTGGTAGAAAGCTCACCACCTTTCTGTGGCATATTATATGCTGAACCATTAGCATAACCGGTTGGGCTGGATAAGCCAAAGCTATACGTCTGACTACCATCTTTAGAACAGTAGCGTATCCACTCACCTGTATTTGAATTTGCACCAACAGTGAGAGAGGCCACACTACCAAAGATATAGCCACTACCAAAGTTAAACCGAGATTGGTTGCCTAGTAAACCCACTTACGCCCAACCAAAGTTCAATTTACCGTCTATCAAACTGTTTGCTGGTGTTGCGACACCAGATTTTAGAATCCAGTATAGAGCAGCTCCGTCATATATTCTTGGGAAAGTTGGGTACATAGCTTGTGTGAAATCAATCATTGTTGCCTGACCAAGAACCTGTAATGGTATCTCAACAAGCGGCACATACAGCCCAACAGTATAGCTTCCAGAGGTATATGTTGCGTTATTGCGGATAGACTGTACTGACCGAATACCTGCGTCAGCAGCCTGTAGTGGTACGTTAGCTCCAAATTTACCAGCCCCAGTAGCACCAGAGTATAAAATGTGGCAGCTAGTTGCTGCCGTTTTTCCAACGGGTGCTGACGGATTTGTTGGTGTCGCTCGGGCAGCAGTGCCAGAAGAATTAGTGTAATCCAGTGTAAGGGCTGGAGTACCAGCACCCAATGCAGTAGCTGACGGATTAAAGAACATAGCCTGTACACCAGCACCATCACTGTAACGCGGAAGTCTACATGTAAGAGTGTGAGTACCCGTACCAGCATCAGTAAAAGGAATAACAGTACCAGCAAGGGCATTTGCATAGGATGTGGCAACACGCGCTGTTGTTGCTGATACACGTACAAGCCAGTAGTCAGTACCCAAAGATAGGCCTGTTGGTAGGGTTGTTGTTGTTGTGAACTGAACTTTCTGGTAGTTGCTCCAATCGTTTGCAAAGGTCAACAGCAAACCAGAGGATGACGATGCTGTAAATGTGTTACTATTAACAGTATTCTGCGCTGTAGTTGTAGTGACAGTTGTTACACGGTGAAACGCCAACATATCAATAAGCTGCAAAGTACATGGGACAGTGGTTGCAGCAGCAGTAACAGCATATCCAGATACTAATGTTTTGAAGTCGTCTCCGTTAATACCAATATTACCACCGTGGGGTATACAACCAGCATTTGTTGTAACGTCAAAAACAGACTGAAATTGTAGATTTGTACCAGCGTCAAAAATAGCGTCTGCTTGCGGATTTCCACCACCTCTGAACAACGTATGCCATTCATTTGCAACTGCTGCTGCTGTTGGGTTCATTTGTTTTGAAAAGTTTGACGAAAAGCGTTTACCGCTAAACGACATACTGCTAATCATATTGTCTGAACTTGTAAAACCTGTCATACAGGACTCCAAATTGTTGTTATCTCTCCAACCAAGTTAGCCCCAGCAAGAGTTCCAGTTGGCAGGCAGACAAAGTTTAGATATGCGTCATCCATTATTTGTGGGATAACTTTGAAATGCTCAAAAAGGTCAAACTTTGATGGAGCGGTTACTTCAAATATGTTTATCGCTACCAGAGGGTGTACTAAGACCAGTGCTAATACTCCGACATCGCCAGCTCCAAAGAACTCTATCTGCTCTACAGATTTAACACCTAAATCACCATCCTGTAACGGTATGAACAAACCACTAGCACCTCTAGTGGTGGGTGCTGATGTAGCAACAGTACCAAACACTGTCTGACTGTTTAATGTAACGATTGGTGATAACCTATTACCTACTCCAGCAGAGTTTGTGTAAGTTACCTGTAGTGTGGCAGCACCGGCATAGGGGAATTGCTCTACCAACATCATCTGCACACCGACCCCAGTGGAGTACCTCGGTAACGATATGCTATTAGTAAAAGCCTGCACACCAGCGTCCATAGCAATGTTCGGATAGAACATCAGATAATCCATCAACTCTAAAGTCAGCGGGGCTGATGTAGCAAGTACACTCTGTATGTTTATAGCATGTAGAAACTTCTTAAATCCTGAGCCTACTGGTTGTCCGTGATTCAGCCCTACATCTGTTGATCTAGCAAGTTTGGTGCTTGTAAGCGACACGCCAGAGTAGTACTGTGCAATAGGGTTTCCAGATGACATACTAAGGTCATACCAGATACCAGAGCCTGTCGCCTGTGACGGAGACTTATTAAAGGAAACAGTAGAACGCCTACCTTGCGTATACGCTTCTGCTATTTGCTTATGGGTCAACATCAAACACTTCGTCCTGTCAAAGCGGATAGAACTTGTCTTACCGTAAGTCTAATGTACCTAGTGCATCTTGTAGGTAGGCTGACTTCTCCCTTACCATACAAAATAACTTTTCTATTGGCGTACACTGTTGCGTCAGTGTGACCACAAGAAAACCGCAACTCTGTTGTATCGCACATGGTTTTTACTTCAACAGCAGCTTCACAGACAGAACATGTGTATAGTGGGGGAAACGACATATTACGACTCCGTAATAGTCATTGCGCCAATAGGGAAGCGTGGCTGAATCTGGTTGGAAACAGCGATAGGTGCATTGAGGTCGCCATAATGGAAAATGTCAGATGCACCAGCACCCTTACCAGTAGCTGCCGAAGTAATGGTCGCACCAGTGACACCGCATTGTGGGAATTCAATGGGCGCAACATTAGATACAGAACCCCCAGATGGTGCTGTCCACCCAGACGTTGTTCTTGCAACATCCTGTCTAGCCATATTCGTATAAGCGGCTTCGTTGCTGCTCATAGTGCTTGATGGAGAGTAGCTGGCTGTAGCCAAAGTTACCTTAATGTTTGTAATTGGGGAAGTCGCAGCATTATCTGCAATGTTGGCTATGGGTGTGGCATTGTAAATCAGACCCATAATATTGTTTGCTGTATTTAGACCTTTTGGCATATTACCATCCTGATGGAAAAAACGAATTACCGCTAGATTGGCTACCAGAGCCACTACTAGCGCCATTCTCAATAACTGCTGATATTGGTGTGTCAACAATTACCTGCGAGACTATTAAACTCTCTGTGACTACAGCGGTAATGACACTCTCTGTCTCATGTGTCATTCTGGTATAGACACCCTATTTTCAACTTTTACATCCCCTATATACACAGTGTGGATTGAGATGTTTGATAGATACGCTACAATATCAATATGATGATTCATTGGCTTACACCCAATCGAATCCATTGGAGTTATCTCAAAACTTGTTATCCCAGCAGTAGGGTTTGTGTGTACTGTGTTTGTTTTCTGAATTACAGGAGTACCTTGTAATGTTTCTGATATTGTTAGAACAACGGGCTTACCAGTAATGTCCACAGGTGTGCCGTCTTGATCTGTTATGGTGACAGTTATTGCCCTACTGTCTCCACGTATTAATTTTGACAACTGTGTAGTTGAGCAGCCAGACATTTTATTTACCAGACTCAGGTGCTTCTATTACTTCAAGAACTGCACCAATAACTTCGCCTGTAGCAACAACTGCCTGTGGATTAACCGACCCACCAGCGGCGACTACTGATACAGCTACAGCAGCCCAGAATTTCTTGTTTCGCAAAACGCGAAGAATCCTGTCTTTCATTATAAAAGTACCTTTGAATTAACGAAGTTATACGTTGCTATTATCTCGGCCTCTGTTGATGATGCTCCGCGTATAATCATGTTGTATAGCCGCCCACTAAACTAGGAACTTGTACCAGCTGTCAACACTCTACGTGTTCTGAAAGGAACATATCCGCCCGCCTGTACAGCAACAGTGACTGCTGTTGTAGAGTTGTTCTCTGGGTAGCACACAACATTACCAGATGTTTCATCTGTAGCATGTGGCGTGATAGTAGCCATTTAATCTCCAGCCGTAGAAACAACCCCCTTGTCATATATAGCATTGCACTATACCCCAAGGGGGATGTAAGGGTTACGCGATACAGCGTTCCAGCACAGGTATTCTTGTTATTTTGATCCTGTAAGTTAATTATACCACAAATCTCTTGATTACCCTAAGATTATATGTTAAAGGTATTGCTGGTAGCACCAAAATTAACTGGCATAATAATATCTGGGATAGCCAACTTGTCCTCTAGCTCAAGATACCCGCCAGAGCAACAGTCAACTATGTCATCCTTACCCTTCCCAGAGCCGTCAAACGCCTCTAGCTCGTTAAAGAAGTCATCGTTCCATGCAGCCCTAACCACACGTATCAAACCGTTCTCAGCAGCCGCAGAGAAGGGCATAAAGCGTGTCAACTTAGACTTGGTAGCCGGCCTGATACGCACATCGTAGTTACCGAGGGCTTTGGCCAACATCTCAGCATCAGACTTACCGGCCTGCCCAGGGTCTTTTTCAAGGGCTATGCGGGTAGATACCCTTGACAGTGCATCAGTCTGTGCTGCTGACTGGATAGTTGACTGGATATTAGCTGGAGTGTCTCTCAGCCGGATCATATCCAGAATCCATGTATAACCGAGGTCACAGCGACCTACAAGCAGCCCAACTGTCCAATCTGGGTTTGGATTATCTGCATTTGGCTTTGTTCCTGCACGATCCCAGTAGCGTACTGTACGCATACCAGAGGGTATCTGGTTCTTGTCAACAACAGTGACCCAGTTTCTGTGGAAATAGTCTCCGTGAGATGCTCTGACGTTCCAGTTGCCGCCTAACAGACGTTCTCTGTCAACTTTACCCATTGCCATAAGAGCGGCCTTGTAGCGCGGGTTAGCTTTCAGCATGTCTTTGTTGTCATTCAATGTAGCAGGAATAAATGTGAATGACATGATTAGGTTTGTGTCAACGCGACCTGTTTCTGGATCGCCTATTGCTTGTATTACATCTGGGTCGCGCAGGAGCAGCTCTTTACTGGAAGCCCAGTACCATTCGTCACCTAGCATTACGAAGTATCTCAGTACGCCACTTCTCTCAGGTATTGGTAAACCAGTCTTTTTATCAATCCACCAATCAATCCACTTCCTTAGTGGGTGATCCGGATCAGGATTGCATGTCATTCTTATGTAACCATCTACTTCTGCCTCAGAGCGAAGACGAGAGAACATATAAGTGATCTGACTACCACTCATGTGTGTCGCTTCCTCAAAATATACAGCAGACAACTGAGAACCCTGCCAATTCTCTTTATCCTTCTCATGTTCCAAATGTGAGAAAGAGACTTCTGCACCAGAAGGGAATACATATTTTAAATCTTTTATTTTCGCCTGTGCATCAATTCCGGGCAATGTAAATAACTTACCAGCTTCCTGCCATATACTGCCGGGTGCTAGTAATTGTGGAGAGGTTCTACGAAAAACAACAGCACGATAATTCGGATCGTCTTTATAACGAAGTATGTCCAAAAGAACTGCAAACGATTTCCCGCCACCGGCTGATCCGCCGAACACTGCTATATCTGCTGTTGTTGAAAGGAACTTTTCTTGTGGTCTGCTATTTGGACGTAGCGTTTTCATTTAATAGAGTCCAAATAATTAACAGTTATATGCTGCCATGCTTTTCCATTGCATATTTGAGAGACTTGCCCTCGCGCTATACAAAATAATTTTGATATATCTTTATTTTTGACGTTATGTACATGCCACAAATCTAATATCTCCAACACATCAGACTCAGTTAACTTGTGTTGTCCATTTTTTATTCCTTCTGCACTTTTTATCCCTGTAGCATAGGCGTGTTTGAGATTATGGTGTGCTGTACACCACTCTAAATTAGATACATGGTTATTACTTTTATTTCCATCTTTGTGATTTACAAACGGCAACATATACGGGTTATCCAAATACGCATCAGCAACTAACCTATGTACTCTATATGTCCTGCTTATACCGTTGTAAGACATTCCCAATGTTGTATAGCCATATCTTGTTGTATGTCCCCGCACCTCTTTATTTGTTTTTATATTAAAAACCCTCCCGCACTCTGTTATGGAGTAGTTAGGATTGGCTTTTATAACTCGCATCACTTCTTATCCTTAACTGGATCACAACTAGGAACAAACTCATTACCCAGTTCTGGTGTCAGTTCCAATCTAACAACTTCCCTCTCAGTCTTCTCCAGCTTATCAACAGACCCCTTCTCTGGAAGATACAACTGAATTGTCTTAGGTTTATTCTCCTCACCACCATCAAAAACAGTATAATCCACTGATTTAAGGCTGGCATACATTTTATCTCCGACCCACTTGAGTAATGCTGCCTTATCCTTGACCTCAACTGGCTGACGTATTTTGAACTTCTTTCTTATTCTGGGGTCTTCCCTTATGATGAGTATTGCAGCCTCAATAGGGTTGAAGTTCAGTTCTTCAGCAATCTGCCGCACTGTCTTATTCTGTTTAGCTCCCTGTGGACGACCAGCTGGATTACCAGACTGTCCCGGCTTCCATAGATTAGGGTTTGTCTTGCGCTTATCCCCTTCAGATGCAAAAGTAGGCATCATCTCAGGAGGTGCTACAGCAATACCGTCAATAAGGTTTTTAAACTCTGTTTCTAACTTATCAGCCATCTTTACTACCATAGTATTCTCTTAAAATGTGGTACGCATTTGGGAGTAACACCCCGCGCATACGTGTGGCAACGCACCTTGCCAGCGCCGAACAACAGTCGGAGTACTCGACTATATCCTCATGGTAAGGTAATTTTGATAAATCAATTACCCCTTCAAGAGACTTTAAACATACTGTACAGAGTTCTTCTAACTCACCAGTATTAGGATTTGTTCTATGGAGTTCTGCCGAACTCATTACATTGTCGCAGGCTTTGCAGTGCATATTATTTTATCTTATAGTCGTTGAGCATTGATCGGAGGGTAGCCCCTATAGCTGCTTGTGTCTGTTTAGGTGCGGCATCTGGGTTATCACTAACCATCTTTGGCCGATACTTGGTAAGTATCTCCAATATATCGTCTTCAAATACTTGGTGTAGAGACAATAGGGACGAGTGGTCTTGTAGTTGTGGGGGATCAGGTATTTCCTTGTTCTTGTACGCCACAAGGAACTGTGGAACACTCATATCCAATTCCCTCGCGTACATAATGTACATATTGCGAATATAAAACTGGAAGTCTCTACCTGTTACTGCTTTTGTAAACAGCAGGACGTTATCTGTATTCATTGAACTGGATGTTGACAACTTGCTTGCCGTCATCTTCTGAAACCTCTATAGAAACTTGTTGGACAGGAATATCAGTACCATCTGCAACAACGGTATAGCCCATCTCATTTATTCTCTGTAAAGAGGAATTGATAGCGTATTGTAATGCAGGGACATTTGGCTTATCATGGTACTTCTCCCTGTAAGCTGCTATGTAAGCATATACAACCTGCATAACTGGATGTCTATAATCCCAAAGAGGAATATTCATTATCTGTTCCGTTGTTATAGGAGCAGTATATAACAGAATGCGATTATAGCCTAACTTTTAGTAACAAAATCTGGCATTTTAGCAGTCTTTATGAACTTGTGTCCAGACTCTCTCAAGGTGTACAGTGTATTCCACATATTGTCTGCCAGAAGGGTCACAGTAACCGGCTTCTTCCACCAGAGGATTCCAGAGTCCACAATGGTATTGACCGCTAGGACGGCATGGCGGGACTTCGGGTCATGGCGTGGTTCTACAATCAGTAGACGCATAGCTTCTTGGTTAGCCCCTGCCAGTAACAGCTTCTTGGCTTTCAGAAGTGCGTAGTCTTCACAGTCGCCTCTGCCAAGCCTTTCTGTCTCCTCTGGGGTCTGCCAGTAGTCCAGCTTATTCCATCCAAGGACATCTGCGACATATTTGGTGTTCCTGTTTACAAACAGGTTGATATTGTCCAGAGTGTCATAATCAACAACCCACGTACCATTAGTATCTTTCCAGCTAACTTTCTTGGACATAACATATCTCCTGAGATAGTGGGGAAGGGGGTCGGCGGAATCGGGGGATGGGGTAGGGGTTTATCCCCTTAGCACACACAAATTCTACATATTCCCTATCGGTAATATTTCGTGTGGATTTTACCAAACAGTGTGTTTTATTCCTTATCGGGAATATACCTGTATATACTGCGACCAAGTGTCGCTGTTACTTACTGTTAGTAATTGTTTGTATTAGGTAGATGTTTACCCATTCGAATCTTTAATCACTCTTATACAAACAGTATGTACTGTTATATACTGTGAGTGTCAGAAAAGAACACTCATTGTTTATTACTGTTTGTTATTGAATGTATCAGAAAGAGTTTTTTTTTTATTATTTATTGATTGATGATCTTATTGTTATTCAAACAGACACTCCAGAAGCGAAGCTTCAGATACATTCAGTAATTACTGTTATATACTGTAAAACCAATAAGAGAATGGTATCATGGATTTCTGAAACCACAAAACTTTTTTCATTTATGGTTTTTCAGGTGTAATAAAATCAATAACTTAAATAACCCCACTTTCTGTGTGTTAGTGGTTACTAACATTGAAAAATTGGCAAAAATGGGTCAAAATAGGCAAAAATTGGTATTTTTATACGATAAATAGTTTAGATATTTATACTTATTGGTTAAAAATTAACCAGTTTTTAGTAAAATATAGGTATAATTACTTATAAAATAGCCAATATTTCCGACAAACGGTACGTTTTTAGGTGTAACAGGCCATTGTAAAGTAACATTAGAGGTGTTACATTGTCTCTGTATTGTTACAGATAGCGGAGACACTCTATGACGTTACCAGATGAAAGATACAGGGCGCTTGTAGAGGCTCAGAAACTACTGTTGGATATAACCAATAGTAAGGCTACCCCCAGACTGCCAAAATCGCTCAGAGAGCGTTCCAGAGCCGTTCTGAGGCATTACCCATCCACATTTGAGATAGGTGAGATGATGTACGACCCCGATAGCTGCTCATCCTTTGGAGGATTGGGGCAGAAATGATTGTAATGAGCTGCCTAGCGTGGCTTGAAAAGACGCGCCCATGTGGGTGTTGCAGACAGCCGCCTAGCGGCGATTGTAATGAGCCGCCCACTAATGTATAGTGGGCTTATAGATAGCTTTGCGCGGAGGCGATGATGCAGGACAATCTACATGAACAAGTAATCAGAAAGACCCCAGACCACAAGTGGTATATGGCAACATACAAGTCAGATGGTAATATTGGAAGCCACCAGATCGTATTGGTCGGTAAGTTTGCTACACTACCAGAAGCCCAAACAGCCTTCTTTGATTGGCTCAGTAAGCAGCCTGTATATAACCATCTTTGGAATCTGGAAGTTAAATTCTCATCTTTTGACAAGGTGTGTTTCTAATGGGCAGCGTACTTAGAGGCGATACAAAACCAGCTGGCAAAAGGGGCAGACCCAAAAAGGGTCAGTTCGTACCTAAACCAGTCCATGTACCGTGTTGCAAAGACTGGATATGGTCTAACTGGTCTGGACACTACGAGGCATGTAAATGTGGCAGCTCTGCTGTAGACCAGACCGCCTACTATATGCGCTTGACAGGTGTTGTGGTTCAGCGTATGCTTGATAAATCTGCTGCTAAGGCAGAAGTAGCCAGACGCAAAGGCGAACAGTTAGATTGGGTAAACAACATTATGACGGGGGATGCAGGATGAGTTACTTTACTGGTAATAGACTGAGAGATTTATTTATGTTGCTCCAGATTTCTTTTGATTGGGGTAGATTGTACCCAGAGCATCTGGATATTGTGGATAACAGCAAACAGGAAGATGATGCTTTGCCTGATACGGCTGGTGTGCCAGGTGCCCAAGGCTGGATTACTTGGGAGGGTGGTGAATGTCCTATTCCAGATGTTAAGGTTGGTGAGTATGAAATACGCTTTGGCAATGGCGAAATAAACGCTGGCGATATTTGTGATGCAATACATTGGCACTGGGAACATATATTTAATGGTGCTGATTACAACATAGTAGCCTACAGGTTAGTTAAACCAGACCATTCGCAATTAGTGAATAGTGAACAGAATGACTATCCTGTAATGGAAGGTTTCCATAAACATGACTGTAATACTATACCATTTGGAATACTAGTCCGTGTACAGCGGAGGGATAAGTCTTTCAGTGAAGGCAACTCGGCTGGATTTAACTGGAACGAAAATGGTATGGACACAATTATTGGGTGGAAGCCAGTATGAGAATGGTCAAATTGAGTGCTGGCGGCGGTGTTATATACGTCAATAGAGAACTGGTACAGGCTGTAGTCCCAGATACTGAGCTTACATGCGTAGTAGTATTACCTGATAGCGAGTATATGATTGATATGCCAGCGGAAGACGTAGTAACTCTACTCAGTTGGTGAAAACTGACCCCCGCCAAAAACTGAGGGGCTGTCTTTATTGAAGCCCCCAGTACCCCCCCCCCCAATCTCACACTGTTA
>ERZ724522.1053-NODE-1053-length-15790-cov-5.410359_pt1 | contig 15790 bp, 11 predicted proteins | sample MGYA00376055_ERZ724522 | MGnify/ENA primary metagenome ERZ724522 (study PRJEB28724, sample SAMN07190884) | wastewater metagenome | isolation source: effluent of sewage treatment plant in Hong Hong | place: Hong Kong | collected 2016-03-17 ... | reverse complement strand
GAGGGCGCGCCCTTTTTCTTGCAGGGCTTCCTTCTCGCGCTTGGCGCCATCGCCAGCGGAGCGGAGGGAGGAGATATCGGCCTTGGGCTCGTCGGGGCGCACCTGATACTTCGCAAACCCCTCCGCCATCACGCTCTTGCGCATCTCGGGGGTGATGTCGATACTGGGCACCTTGATACTGTAATAATCATCTGGAATCTTGCCGTACCTGTCGATCATGGCAAGCTCTTCTTTGTTAGTCCTAGTTACAGCGTCAGAGATTCTCGTATCCCCAACCTTCGCCCCGAACTTCTTCCCCAGCTTGCTCACTGTCTGCGGAATGATCTCATCATAGAACCCCTCCATGCCTTCCTTTCTTGGCATGGATGTGCCCGTTGGCTCGGTCTGCATCCGCTTCCAGATGCGATCTACGACCTTCGGTGCATCCTGTGGGTGCTCCAGATTTGCTTCGACTACCTTTAACAACTCTTCGCGCGTCTTGACCTTGATGGTCGATTCTTGTAGTAACCCACGTCGCCGCGCCTCGCCTTCAATATCTACCCCGCCAGCCTGCCCACCAGACTGATTCGAGGCCGCGATCTTCCAACCATCTCCGCTACGTTCCCAGTCGAACCGCTCTGATCCCCATCGGGCAAACTGTGTCTCGCCAGGCGTCCAAGCCACCCGGTCATACCCTTCCTCAGCCGCCATCCGCAGGACGCGCTTCATGGCTAGGGAGGTCCAGTCTTCGGTGGAGGTGACATAGGGTGCAGTAGGTACTTCAGACCCACCTACCCCCTCTTCTGCCTTAAATTGACTCCAATAGCTATCTCCGGGTCTTTCGTAGTGCTGATCAACAAAGTCCTTGCTACCGTAGCCCTTTCTATCTGCCCAAGCCGCAAATTTATCGCGCCGTGCTCCCTCAAATCCCTCCCGCCTCCCTTTCTGCGCCCAATCGCTCTGCACTTCCTCCACAAACAAGACGCGCTTCCCATCCGCATCAGTACGGTCGTTGAGGCGAAGATGTGCTAGGACGTTGGGCTCGGCCCAATGTTGTCCCTCAAACTTAACTCCTGCCTCTTGATTAGTTCCCCACGTATCCTTCATTCCACCAGCAATCCACTCTTGATAGGTTTGCCGCTTGGTTGGGATCTTCAGAAGGACTTCACGATAACGTGTACCACCAGGAAGCTGATACTGATCAAACTTAGTATCCCCATCCGCCGCGTCCTTCTGTACCTCCTCCACTTTAACATCGTGCTCCCTAACCCAGTCCTCAATCTCCTTCTTCGTGATCTTCGCTGTCCCCCGCTGCTCAATCAGATCATCAACCCCCGTCCACCGCATCTCCTCCTTCTTCACGCCCTTCCCAAGGAGATATCGTGCCCAATCTCGTCCACTCGCCGTATGCGGCGCCCTCTCCAGCGCCCGATCCAGTTGCGAGTAGAGCCCGAGCTTGTCCTGCGTACCGTAGTTGCGATCCGGGGCAGCGAACGCCTCGCGTGCTCCCTGACGCGGCGCCCGTTCTCCGCGCAACCACTCGGCCGTCGCCCGGGCTGCCCTCTCCCCTCGCCCCCTATCAAAGATCTGCCCCGTAGCAAAATCCCTAGCCAGACTCTCATAATCCGGCCCCTTGAACGCCCTCACAATCCTAGTGATGTAGTCCCAGAGCCGCTTGAACCAGCCCGGCGTGGCCTTGATATTCCCCCGCCGTGCTTCCTCCAGATGCTTCGCCGCGTCCTGCGCCAACCGATCGACAACGATCTCCTCGGCCGCGAGCCGCTGCTTCTCGGTCATCCTTCGCGCATCGAATCCGAGCTTGTCGAAGATCTCCTGGCGATGCTTCTCGAAGAACGCTTTCTGCTCGCTGCGGTTGAACTGGCTCCAGAGCGCCGCGTGTCCCACGTCATGCAGCCAATCGTGGAACGTGGCCTTATCCTCCACGAGGCGAATGTACGAGTCCGCCTTCCCCATCGGACGCCACGCGGCGCGGATGGACCCTTCGCGTCCCGCGACATCAGGCCCGGCAGCGAAGATCTCGCCAGAAGGATGCATCTCGATCTTCCGGCCATCGTTCATGTGGAGGCGCGCACCGCCATCCGGGAGCGCTTCGACCTTCTTGTAGCGTCCAGCCCATTCCTTCTTGGCGCGGTCGATGATGGCAGCGACCGGTTGAGACGTATTGGGGGTGGTGCCAACCGAAGCCTTCTCCTCCGGCTTTAGCCCCTCTGTCGCCTTCCGCGCCGCCATCCTCTCCAGCAAGCTCGGACCCTTGCCGCTCTGAAGACTCGACGCCTCGACGGTGCCCTTGAATGGCCCAGCATTCCCGCCCAGCTTCGGTTCTTCCTTCTTCGCCTGCACCGCCGTGTACCGCGACCGGAGCGCCGCTTCTTCTTGCAGTCGCTTCTTCTCCGCAACTTCCTCCGGCGTCGGCTCCTTCACCACCGAGTCAGGAAGGGGTCTGTTCTCGGGACGAATCTCCGGGGCCGGCGCAGGCTCCTCCGTCCGATCCCACGGCAACTTCCCCTCCACCCGCTTCCCGGTCACGATGGTCGCGTTGTTGAACTTGCGATAAAGCTGTGCGAGGTGGCTCTTGGCCAGCGGGGAGACATCGGAAAGCACAGCCTCAAACTCCTCTAGCGGCTTCGACAGCAACTCCGCCGTGTCCTGATCAAGCCCCATCTCGTTCGCCCGCTTGGCCTGCTCAGGCGAAACCTTCCAGTCCCCCTCGATGTCCTCGCCCTCGGTGTCCTTCCAGAGTTCAGGCTTGACGGCGGCACCACCCGAGTTTTTGGGAGCGGTCGGCGTAGGTTCCATGGGAGCAGCAGAAGGTTCCTCGGGAGGAGGCTCCCGCGTCAGTCTCGGCGATTCCACCACGGTAGTCTCCGGTGGCGGCCTGTTCTTCGCCCTCTCCGCCGCTTCCCGCAACTTCCGCTCGAAAGGATCCTCGGCTTCGGCTGCCGCTTCAGCCGCCGCTTCAGCCGCCTTACGTGCCTTCAGCGTCGCCATCCTCTCAGCCGCCCCTGCCAACGGATCTTCCTGTCTCGTGGGGGTGACCTTGTCGTCCGGGAATCCAGCCTCCCCGGCCACCATGTCATGTTCCGTGATCTCACGATCCGGTGTCAGAACAGCCCGCTCCGGCCTCAGTCCCTTCTCCTCTGCCTTCCCTTGAAGCATCTCCACGAGGCGTCCACTGTCGATTCCGTCACGAATGCTCTGCTTCACGACGAAGTTGTTGAGGACGCCCTTCTGGGCGAGACGAGCAGCAAGAGCAGCGAGGATGTTCTGCTTCGCTTCGGGCGTTTCCGCAATCACCCCACCGCTTTTCGCAGTCCCTCCGCCCTTTCCCTTGGCACCATAGGCTTGAATGGGGGCACGGCCGGCGAGGACATCGTCTGGAGTGACCTCCTCCGCAGCCCCGCCTCCGCGCCTGTTCATCTCATTCGCAACATCCTCGGCCTCGCGGTAGAGGAGACGTGCGGCTTCTTGTTCGGGCGAGTTGCCGCGCGCTCCTTGCTGCCCCTCACGTCCCCGCAGATCAGCCGCCGCAACCTGATGTAGCGGAGCTTGAAGCGCTTCGGTAGCACCGGGAGGCAGCGACTCACCAAGCGATGGGACGGGCGGAATCGTCTGATGGCCCTGCGCCGCAAGATCCGCTTGTGCCCTGCGAAGAATGTCCTCGTGCGTAGCCTTGAGACGGAGTTCATCCGGAACATCAACGAAGTCGTCGATGGAGAGAGCAGGAGCCTGTGCAGACCGGGCACGGTAGGCATCCTCAAGAGAAGGAGCCGGGGCCTCTGCCGAGGTAACTGGCGGTGCCTTCCCTTCCAGAGCGAGCAGCATGTCCGGAGAGGGTTCAAGGCCGTTCAGATCGTCAAGACGAGCCTGTTCCTCTGGAGAAAGGTGGAGGAGATCTTCGTAACTCTTCCGGCGCCATGCAATTCCTGGCGGTTCGTATGGAGTGCGCGGAGGGATCGCTGGTGTCACCTGCGCAACACCCTCATGCGCAGCCTGCGCAATCTCCGGCACCGACTCTCCGGTGTTCGGGTGATTCAGATGGGGACCGCGCAGCGCATGGTAGGCCCCAAGCCCTGCGAACGCCGCATCCACTAGCCCCTGCCCACCCGTCTCCACTGCCTGCGGACTGAACAGCCCATGCTCTCTGACCGCCGCGGGGGCCTGCGCAAGATTCTCGGCCGCCGAGATCGCCATGCCCGGGACAAACGCCGCGCCAAGCCCCTTCGCCACCGCCCCAGCGGTCTCCGGTGCCAATCCTTGGATCGCGGAGGGCACCGTCGCCTGCGTGGCCTTCAGAAGGGCGCCCCTGCCCTCTGTGAGCGCTTCGGGGAGCAAGCCGTACTTGGCAGCCCCTTCGGCCGCCGCAGCGCCTCCCTGAGCCGCCCGGGCGCCCAGAGCCCCCAGACCATGCATCACCGGGTCCAGCACCGCCTGTGTCGCGAACTGACCCGCTAGCGTCCCTGCCGCCTCTGCTCCCGTCGTGACCGGGGCCGCTGCTCGAAACGCAGCCTCCCACGCCGGGTCCACATCCCTCGGCCCCTTACCACCGATGGCACCGCGCAGCGCATCCGCACCAACCTCGAACGGATCCTTGACCCCTTGCAGTGCATCCCCGAACCCAAGGGCGCTCGCTGCATCCCCGCCGAGCCCACCCTCTCTCGCATCCGCCCCGAGCTTGAACCCACTAAGCGGATCCCCAGTCTGCGCCGTGTTCTCCAGCGCGCTCGCTAGCGTCCCGATCCCCTTGTACCCCGCCCCGAGCACATGCAGCGGCGCCATCACCGCTGGCTTGATGTAGTCGTCCCACGTTCCCCCGACTGGCGCAGGCGGTGGCGCCGTCGCGGTCTCTTGAAGCGCCTTCAACGCCCACGGACGAATTGCCATGGAGACCTCGCGCTAGTAGGGGGTATTGGGAAGGCGAACACCAAGGCGAGAGAGTTGGAGCTGCGTCTCCTCGTTCAGGGAGTCGAGTTGTCGTTGCAGCATGGCGGCCTGCGCAGCCTCGGGAGAACCGGGGGGCAGGTTGGGCGGGAACTGCGCGAGTCTCTCTTGCAGGGCACGCTTGGTGTCGAGGTGGTCGGTGATGATGCGTTGCTCTTCGGCATCGCGATCGGCCTTCTGCTGGGCACGGAACTGATCATCCGCAAGTGACACCTGGCGACGCCCTTCGTTCTGGTAGTTGAAGCGCGCCGCATCGAGAGCCTGTTGCGCTTTCAAGCGCTCGATCCCCAGAGGATCCTGCTCCCTTGCAGTCGCTTCCGCTGCCCTTGCCCGCGCCTGCGACTCCATGTCCGACAACTGAGCCTTCGCCGCTCTCTGCTGCAACTCGTGCTCAAGGGATGCCTGAGACACATCCGGGCCGGCCACGCCTTGCATGATGTGGCCGCCACCACCGCCCACACCCGACAGACGCATCATCGCTTCGGCCTGTGGGTCCGGACCACCGGGGGCGTTGAACGCCCGACTCCTCAGCCCCGCCAACTCATCCGCCTTCGCCGGCCCATGCGCGTCCCGGACGAAGATCGAATTGTCGCCGGTGGAGCGATAGGTAGTGCCGCCGCCGGGGGTGTCGAACGCCGTGACCCCCGCAGTGCGGCCACCGTCCTCGGTCCTCAGTCCCGCTGCCCCCACCTCGCGGCCCACGATGTCCGCGAGTCCCTTCGGAGGTCCAACGTCGAAGCCGGGATGGGAGCCTTCGCCAAGGGTCTCAAGCGCCTTCGCATAAGGTGCAGCCGCGTGCTTCTCCATCCACTGCTCGGGAGTCAGGCCGATCTCGGGGCGTTGAGGACCAACTCCAGAAGGCGCTGCCGGCGCAGGCATCGTCCCAAGCCGCCCCGGAACCGGCTGCTCCCCATCCAGTCGATCCAGCGTCGCCTGTGTCTCCGGGCCAATCCGATGCTCTGGCAGCAACTCCCCCATCGGATGCAACTGCCGTGCGAAGTTGTAAGCCTCGCTCGTACCGCGCCCCAGTCGTGCAAGCGCCTCCTCATCGTCAGGTAGATCCTCAAGCCGCTGCCCAAGACCCGGGATCCCAAGATGCTTGCCTGCTTCTGCTCCGGGGACACCGCCGAGCAGTCCGCCCAAGATCTCAGGCCCACGCTCTCCAAGGCGATTCACGAAGTCAGGAACCTCGGGAGGATGCACCGTGACCTCGGTGTTGAAGCGAGGAATTCCTACCTCACCGCCTGCACCGGCTCCGCCACGAATTCCGAGGGTGCTCCCGGAACCAGTAACTCCGGGCGCCGGTTGAACCATCGTGGTCTCTTCGAGGATCGGCAGGTCACCTTCGCTCGTGTTGAGAAGGCCAGCGACATCCTCGTCCCGATACCCATACTTCTCCCAAGGGTTCACAGGAGTTTTGTAGCCAAGAGCCGAGAGCCCAGCGCGTTGTCGTGGGTCGAATCCGAAGGCCATTATCGCCCTCCAAGTCCGCGCAATTGCGCTGCGAGGCGCATGAGTTCCTCTTGGTCGCTTCGCGTGTCAGCCCCGCCCTCGCGCAACGCCGCCGCCTGCGGAAGATACATCCCTCGCTGATAAGCGCTCATATGCTGGTCATCCATCTCAAGTCTCTGCGGCAAGTTGAACCCACTGCCCGAGTATCGCAACGGCGGACCCTGCTGTGCCTCCCGCATCCGGATGATCGCATCCCGCTCCTGCGCCCTCTGGAGCGCACTCTTCGGTGGCGCCATCATCGGAGCTTCGTGATGCACGGTCTCCTGGCGCACAGCCATCATCCTCGGCTGTTCCATCGGAGCCGCCTGTTGCGCCTGCAACCGCCGCCGCACCAACTCCGCGAGCACCGAGTTCAGATCCCCGCCGCTCGTCAGGGGCAACCCCTGCGTGTTGGTCTGGACCCCGCCGTTCCCATACGTAGTCTCGATGGCAGCCATCATGTCCTCCTAGCCAGCGTACCCGTAGCCGCCCTGCCCTGCGATCCCGAGCAGCGCCATGAGTTGCTGCCATTGCATCTGCTGTTGTTGCTGTTGCAACTGCTGCTGCTGAACCGCCGCATTCTGGGCCGTTTGCCACTGGTTGAGTCCGAGCCCCTGCTGCGCCAAGCCTTGGTTCGCGAGTGCGCCTGCGCCCTGCAACTGAAGGCCAAGGGCCGAGTTCGTGAGCCCCTGCTGCGCCAGCCCGAGTTGACTCGGGGCCTGAAGGATCGCATTCCCGCCAAGCGCGAGCGAGTCCAAGCGCTGCTGCTCCGCAAGCGAAAGCTGCGTCGCACTCTGCGCCTTCGCCCGCTCAGCCGCTTCGCTGATTCCCGAAGCGCCCCGAGACGCGATCCCCGAATGCCCCAGACCGCGCCGCGCCATCATTTCATCCTGCGCCGCCTGTGCCCCCGCCGCACTAGCACCGATCTGTCCGCCGGCCACATCAATCGCATGCTGCGTGTTCGAGTGGCTCATCCGATCCCGCAGATTGTTGATGCTCTCCTGCTGATACTGATCCGGCCTTCCCTCCTGCGATTGCAGCAGCGCAGCCCTTCGCCGAGCCGCCTCCAGAGCACTCTCCAGCCCCGGATTATTCTGCGCATAGTTGCTCAGGTTCGGCGGCGCAATCTGTTGAATCGGCTGCGGCTGCTGATGGGCGATCGCATTCAGCGCGTTATTGATCGCGCCGCTATTCCCCCCTTGCTGCTGGCTCCCGACCGGATTCACAACCGGCGTGCTCCCGGTCGGTCTGCCCCATCCGGTCGTCCCTCCAGCAGGCGCGCTCCCTGTCGTCGCCGTCCCCCGACCCCACCCTGTAGCCATCTCTCACTCCTTGCCTGGCCTACGTGTAGTTCGGCCGGTCCTGCCGTCCTTGAGTATACGCCACGGCCCAACCCCGGAAGCTGAAGTCGGTGCTGTTGGAGCCGACGATCTTCAGGGTGACGCTCTTGCCGTTGATCGTCACCAGTTCTCCGAGGTCGAATGAGGTCTTATCGACCTCCGTCGCACTCGCAGAAGCCGCAAGGGTGTCGGTGAACTGCGGTGCGGTCGAGTCGGTCGAGGTCTCGTCGCCACCGAAGAGCGAGATCGTCAGATCAGTGTTCGGGTTCTTGACGAAGACGTTGAGATCGGTCCACCTAGCGCCATGGTCGTCATCCCCACACTGATCGTCATCGGCGAACACCGCACCTGTTTGAATGGTGAACTGCTTGGCGTAGGCGTCGCCATCGTCATCTCCGCTGGAGGTGTCGTCTTCTGCCCGGATGAAGCCGTCACACGATCCGACGTAGAGACCATAGCCGTAGTCGGAATCAGGAAGGATGAGCTGTCCCAGGGCAGAGTCATTGCGAGACCTCACATCGAAGGACCAGTCGGGGGCCTCGCCACGCAAGAGAGGCTCAAGGGTGCCCACATACCGGAACATCGTCGTGTCGTCCTGCGGGATCATTAGCATGAAGACATCGAAGAAGCGAGAGTAAGCCATGATGGCTTTCTCGTAGTTCGCGGTATGGGCGATGAAGTCGTCGCGCCAGTAGTAGCGCATCGTGGAGCGCATCAGGTTGCGCGGGATGCCACCGTCGTAGAGGTTGATGCCATCCTGTCCAGCGAAGATGAGATCTCCCTGCGGGCCGAAGGTGAGCATGCTTGCGTTGGAGAGCACCCCGGTGTAGGTGGAGATGATCTCGATCGACTGGTCGTCGGGGCCGTAGCCTTGGATGCGTTGCAACGAGCGTGGCGTCCCGACGATGAGTTGATCCTTCCAGACATGGAGCCCGGTCACCGGTAGCCCGTCCTTCGTCTGGATCCACGTCGCGTTGTCCGGATCGGTGTTCACCCCCTCCGGATTGAACAGCTCGCTCTGGTAGATACGATCGGGATGAAGGGGATCCCCGGCGTACCACATGCGGTCGTGGTAGACCTCAAGCATGGTGGTGTAAGGCGGCACCCCGAGCGCCCCTCTATCGACCGCCACCAGACCATTCGCCAAGTTCTTCACCGGGATGAACTCGCCCAGCGAAGCGGTGAGGACATTCTCTTCGACCGAGGTGGTGCCGAGGACGCGCGTCCACGCCACTTGCGGGATGTTCCCGTCCATCCCCACGAGCCCTTGGATGATGTTGACGCGGGGGTTAGGGCAGGTCGTGGGCAGATCGCTCCACGCCCTTCCCTGTCCCGTCAGGGTGATCGCGTCCGCATACTCGGAAGGCTCCCCGACCGCGATGATCGTGGTGCCGATGCGCTGACCGAAGCGAACGGCGCAGATCGCGATACCCTCGCTCCCCCCACTCCCGGTCCCGGGCACCACAGTCGGCCCATGCGCAGGCGCCGGGATCCCACTCTGCACGATCGTGAAGTTCTCCAGCACGATCGCCTGCGAGGTGAAGAACCCCGCGATATAGAGGCGCTTGTTATAGACCCGCATGCACGGGGGCGTCGATAGCCCCTTCAAGGTCGAGGGAAGGGTCAGTTCCGGCCACGCCACCGGGGCAACCTGCTGCGCTCCGATGTAGACATGCCCATCGTTAGAGACCGTCGAGTCGCGAGAGAGGGCAATGCGCACTCTTCAATCTCCTAGATCTGGGACAAGAGCTGAGCCGGAGGGTTATCGGTGCCACCGACGCCCCATGAACTGTCGATACCGATGGCCGTCCAGCCGCTCTTGTCCGCATCGGTGTGCCAGTAGCCGCCTAGGGAGGAGCCATCGCGGCGGATGACTCGGTTCGGACTCGCAGGAGCATCCCATTCCGCGTTGATCCCTGCGTAGAGCATGTCGTTGCTGTCGACGAAGAGACACGTATTCGCGGCATTCGTGGTCTGGGTGTCACCGATCGGGACAGCGGTGGGGTCTGCCACGGTGCCGATGTAGACGGCGCCGCTGAGATCAACTCCCCACTGATGCCAGATGAAGGTGGCGAGACCGTTCCATTCCACCACGTCCGTCACACCGTCGAAGAACTCGGTCGTTTGCACCACGTCTGCGTAGGTGAAGCTCTCGGTGACAGCGGTCCCGTTATATTCAAAGAGCACCGGATCGTTCTGCACCGAGACGGTGTAGTAGCGGCCTCCGAAATAGAGCTTGTTCACGTCCTGGCACCAAGCGATGCAACGGGGCTCGAAAGGGTTGGCGTGTGCGGGCAAGGAGATCGAGGTCCACGTTCCATCGCTGTTGAGGCGAGAGAGATAGTCGGTGCCACAGAGGTACATCGTCTCTTGGTACTGGGCGATGACGGCGGGGGTCGCACTGAAGCCGGATCCGACCTCGGTCAGCGTGGTGCCGTCCCAGGTATAGACATACCCGCTTGACGTGGTGATCCAGAGCAGGTTGAAGGCGGAGACGAGGTAGTTGATCGCGTAGGGGACGAGGGCGACCTGCGTTACTGCGCGGCTATCAGTGAGCGACTGTCCAGGCGAGGTAGCAAGCGACAGCACCGAGATGCCATTCGACGAATCAGCGAAGTAGATCTTGCTGTCGTAGATGCACATCGGGCGGCGCGGAGAGGGGAGGTTCGCCTGAAGGATGAAGCTCGACATGTTGAGCGCGGTGAGATAGGTCGCGCTGCTCGGATCGTTGGGGTCGTAGAGGGTGAGGAGGTCGGGACCGTAGGAGTTGAGTGAAGGAGCGGACCCATTGATGAGGATGCCTGCGGTGGTGCCGGGGAGATCCACGATGCCCTCCACGCAGCCGGTGAAGGCGTTGGTGTTGACGGCAGCGGAGACGCCACCGCGAACGTCCCATGAGCCACCGGAGTTGCGGACGTTGACGAGTTCCCAGAACTGGACGGGGTTGAGCGCGCCGCGATCGTTTTGCTTGTTCAGGCCGCGCCACGCAGGGAAGCCCTTTAAACCGAAGCGACGGATGATCGGGACGCGAAGTCCACGTTCCTTCTGACTAGGAAACATCGGTGTCACCCTTCAAGAAGGCATTCGCAACACGATCAGCCCGCTCCGGCACCTCACGCCCATACTGCGAATCAAGGGTCTCGCGATACGCGCCGGTCCAGTCACCGCTTCGCAGCGCAGCTAGGAGGCGCTCGAACGCGAGGAGTCCGGTGTGCTCGCGCACCGACCCGATCCCAAGCTGAAAGCACATGTTGATGAGCGCCCTTTGCCGCACGTGATCCAACTGGTGCCACCACGGCACATAGCGATCGAGGTCAACAAGCGTGTCGGCGATGTCGTCTTCAAGGATGACCTGGGCGGCCCGCACCGAGATCCCCTTCACATCGAGGTTATGCCCTACACCGATCGTGAGATAACCCTTCGTGTCATGGTAAGGGCGCAGACGCATCCCCTCATCGCTAGTCAGATCCTTCTTGACCGCCAGCAGATCCTCGGTAGAGATCATCGCGGCTCCCGGCGTCTGTCCGCCACGGTGTCTATCCTAGATGTCAGCGCCGAAAACCCTTTTGACACGGTATCTGTCAATTCCTTCACCGAGTCAATAATGCTCTGTTGTCGCTCCTCGTAGCTCGTCTGCCGCGCCTTCATCTGCTCCATGTCCTTGATATAGATCGTGCGTTCCGTGGCGATCTCCTTCAGGTGGGCCTTTAGCTCCGCCTCAGTGGCGACGGCGAACTTCTCTACTTCGTCAAGGCGTTGCTCAAGTTGCGGCAGGCCGTCGAGCCGAGAAAAGCGCGACTTGATCCAAGCGGTGAAGGCAGCGGCGGCGCTGCCTCCGAGGAGCCATTCAGCGTAGCGTTGAGTCTCAGGAACATCGGCCATCAGAATTCACCTCCAACGATCCCAACGAGAGTGCGGGGCTTCTCGAACGCATCTCACCGGGGACTCGGAGAGAAGAGGAGACGGAGGGCGACATGCGGGGCAAGGCGGCGATAGGGGGTGCTAGCGCCTTGGTCGAAGAGGGTGAGGCCGTAGGCGGGCGAAAGGGTGAAGTGGGCGAGGGGGATGTCGAGAGAGGCGGTGGCGTCGCTCTCCCGGTCTCGCGAGGTGAGAGCGCTACGCAGGATCAGACGAGCCCAGCGCCAGTGCAGCCCTCCGCGAAGCCAAGCCCGATCTTTGGTCCAGGATCCAGCGTCTCGGTGCGTCCAGCCAGCGCCCACGATCAGCGGCCCAGCCTCGCGGTCAAGGCTCAGTCTGCTGCGCCAGCAGCAGGGCTCCCTGCCGGGCTCTGCCTTGTCCGCGCTCGACCAGATTGCTTCTCCTCGCCAGCCCTCGGGCTCCGCGCGCAGGACGACGCCGACCGGGACGCCGGGCTCCGAGATGCCGCTGCTCCGCTCGGCCTGGAGTCCCAGGGAGAGGGCGGCGCCGGTGAGGAGGGCGAGGAGCATGGCGCTACGGGCAGACCGCCATGCAGCCCGATGGGTCGCTGGCGAAGGTCTGGCCGGAGGTCAGCGAGAAGAAGTTGCAGGCGGTGGTCTTGTTCCCGCTGGTCATCGCGTTGAAGCGGGTGCAGACCGAGGCAGCCTCCGAGGCGGCCTTCTGCGCCGCGTACTGGTCGATCAGCCCGGAGACCCGGTTGGCGAACCACGCCGCCAGCGTGGGGTACGCGGCCCGCTCCGCAGCCGGCGCGTTGTTGTAAGCCCACGTCGCGGCGTCGACCTGCGTTTGGGTGAAGGTCAGCGTCAGGGTGGCGGCCGAGGCGATGGTGGCGAGCCCGAACAGGGCGACGAGAGAGACGGCGATCAGCTTGTGCAAGGCGCCCTCCTACGGGAGCAAGCGGGAGGTCACGATTACCCTCCCGGTGGAAGTGGTGACGGCCGACAGGTTGCTGCCGGTCGAGATGAAGTGGCACACGAGCGGTGTGGTGCCCGTGTACGAAGGAATGTCGTAGCCGGTCAGATTCGTCCCGCGCTCGGCGGCGGCGTCGCCGTACACCGTATTCGCGGCTGCCTGAGCGTCGCTCGCCACGATGTAGTCGATGTATCCGGCGGCCGTGCGTCCGCACGCTACGGTCAGCGTCGTGGTGCCACCCGCAGCGGTCAGGATCACCACCTGTACGTCCACGACCTGCGTCTTGGCGGGCAGAGTGGCGACGGTGATGTCTCCAGCGGTAGTGGCGCCTAAGGCTGTCACCATGGCGTTGGTCCACTGGAAGCTATTGGTCGCGGTAAGCAAGCGTCCCACGTTGCTACTGGCGGTCATCGTGCCTGCGGTGAGAACGGCCGCGCCGTTGGCCACGGCGCTAGTCCCAGCGACGGTCCCTACTCCGGTGATGCCAGACGTATCGACAAATCCGTAAGCAACGTTACTCGCAACGAAGTTGACACGGGCACTACCGCCACCGCCCACCTGCACACCGTAACCCGCGAGGTCTGCGGACCCATACTGGAGGTTGTTGCCGCCGATTACTGCGGAACTGCCCCCACGCGCCAGAATCGGGCCGTTGGCGCGGATTGCACTACGCACGGTCAAGTCGCCCTGCACCTCGGCGTCACCAGTGGCATCAGTCAGAGCTTTGTAGCTGATCGACGAGATCGTGAAGCGAGCCGTGTTGGTGGGGGTGATGACAATGGCGGTTGTGGTTGTGGTCGGGGTGAAGAATTCCGTGTAGGTGGTCGCGGCGGCCAAGCTCATCGCGAGCGTGTCACCGCCCAGCTTGACGCTGGCGCTGCCTACGCTCCACGCGCTCAGGGTGATGACCACCTTGTAGGTCGTACCGGCTACCACGGTGGCCCCGCTCGCAGGAGTCAGGGTGCCAGTGCCATCCGACCCCTTGATGCCTGCGGGGTTTCCTGCCGTCCAGCCAGCGCCGCTCGTCCAGTTGGCGCCGGTGGCGAGGCTCGGCGCGATCTCGGCCCCCAGCGTCGCGTTGACCGTGAGGTTCTTGCCCGCCGCGTTGGAGCCGACCACCACGTTCTCCGTGGAGGTAACTGTGGTCCCATCGTCGGTGACACCGGAGTCAGTCTGCGCCAGCCCGCCCGTGGTCCACTTCGAGATCGTGTTCGCCGTGCCCGAGCCCTGAAATCCCTGCGTTCCCATGTGCAAGGTCATGGCGTAGGTGCCTGCGCCCACGTTGGTGCTCAGGACGCGCCCGAGCACCTGGACTGCTCCGGTCGGATAGGTGGCTGCACCAGTGTCGTGGCACTTGCCTGCGGCAGTGGTCGAGACGATCACGTAGTCCCCGGCCGTGGTGGAGCCGTCGAAGGCGCACGACGCGGAGCCCGAACGAGCGATCAGAGCAGAGCCGGTGGTCCCCGCCCCGGAAACCACGAGGCCCACGATCCCGGATGTGTCGGAGGTGCCCGCCACGATGGCAGTGCTGGGGGCACCGGTCAGCTTCGCAAGGTAGTTCGTCGTCGTCCCGGTGATGCCTTCGTTCGCAACAAAGATATCAGTGGATGTGGCGGCGATGGTGCCGGTCCCGGTGGGTCCAAGGGAGGCTCCAGTGCCAACGAGCATCGCCGCTCCGGTGTTGGTGCCGGAGGTGATGGAAGAGAATGCAGTCGAGCCGCCGCCACCTGCAAATGCCGCCCACGCAGACCCATCACAGTTCTTGAAGGAACCAGCGGTGGTGTCGTAGGCGACAGCTCCGGTGTTGTTCGCATTGCAGGTCGGGAGTTGGGCGGTCGTGTAGCGCGGGAACCCGAACCGCACCGCGTTGGTCAGCGACTTGCACAACTCCAACTGCCCTTGCGTGGAGGCGCAGCTCTGTGCGAGCGCGTCTCCAGCAAAGCCGAGAACAATGAGTGCGAACGTCGCAAGCACGCGCATTAGGTGGTCTTCTCCGAGCAGATGAGGTAGGCAGAAAAGACATCGGTGCCGGGGGTGTTGGCCTTCTCGCCGAAGCGGACATCGGTATAGGGGCCGACGATCTCGAATGAGAAGAGATAGTCGCCGTTGCTGTCGAGGTCCGCGCTGGTGATGTTCTGGGTCCAGATCGGGATCCACACGTTGTCATCGAGACCGGAGCCGGAGCGTCCTTCGAGGCGGAAGTCGAGGCTCGTGGATCCGAGGGTCGTCACCTGAATGACGAAGAGGGTCTTCGAGGACTTGTTGAGAGGGACCGCACCGGAGGTGGCTGCTTGACCAGAGATCTTGTGAAACCAGCCCCACGAAGCGATCGGCGTGGAGATGTCGTAGGCATCGGCCACCACGATCGCGGTGGGGGAAGTCCACGTCGTGACCTTGGTGATGGACTCAGCGGCGCCTCCGCCGGGCCGGATGTACATGATGTCGCCAACACCCATGGCGGCGAAGGGGGCTTGCGAGGCGGTGGTGGCGGAGATGGAGGTAGAGGTGCCCGAGGTCTCGATGCCACCACGGCCCTGCTCCGGGTAGTCCGGGTAGGTCGTGTAGGTGTACGAGCCGCTGTTGGTGCCCGTATCCCTGTAGTTGAACTGCTTGCGGTACTGTCCCATCGCAGGGCTCCTTGGCTAGTAGGTGAACCAGTTACGGAGCGGGCGGCCTCCGCCGACTCCACGGTTGCCGAAGACTGGCAGGGCGACGGGCTCGTTGCGAAGGGCCTGCATCTCACCCCAGTAGGCGCGGATCTCCTTTTCGAGTTCGGCGTACCAGACGGTGTCGCGAACGTCGCCACGGTTGCGGGCGAAGCCATCGGAGATGCCACGGACGAAGAAGCGCTCGGAGAAGTCGGGTGGGAAGGTTTCCATGCCGGTGATCGCGGCCGAGATGGCGGGCATCGCGGCACCGAGGGCGCTGTCGATCGTGTTGTCGGTATAAGTGGTGGTGGTGTTGTCCGAGAGGGTTGTGAGGAGATAGAACGTGGTGAGGTCGCCCGCCTTGTTGCGGTAGATCTGACGCGCGGTGACCTCGTTCACGACCGAGACGGGGATGTTGGTGAGGGACATGGAGGAAGCGGCGAGCGTGATCGAGTTGGAGGTAACGCCGCCCTCCGTGGTGCCCGCCGAGGTCGTGAACGCGACCTTGTAGTTGTAGGTGCC